>OFMM01000018.1_pt1 | contig 159361 bp, 162 predicted proteins | sample 1541811 | NCBI WGS metagenome assembly OFMM01 (sample SAMN04209246, study PRJEB22552) | human gut metagenome | biome: gut; material: feces | host: Homo sapiens | place: USA: Oklahoma
AATAGCGCTAGCATATCCAAGTGATTATGGCTATGCGGCAGATTTAAATCAGTGCAAACAGACATTGTACAATTACGATAATAGTACTTGTACTTCAAATAATTGGATGAAAGCAATTATAACAAATAATGGAAGCAATTATGGATGGTTATTAACCCCTTATTCCAGCGACTCGTACGATGTGTGGCATGTGCATTCGTCAGGCTTTGTGAACTACCACGGCAATGCGTATACTGCGTATGGGGCCGTGCCAGTCCTTTCTCTAAGTTCTGAACTGGGAATAAAGTCAGGGTTAGGGGATGGCTCAAGTAGTAATCCGTACAAATTAAGTGCGTAAGCAGTTAATTTGAAATAACTTTGGTAGGAAAAACTTGGTAAGAGGCCCCTCAAACAGGCGAAGTCTGTTAGGGGGAGGGCGGCAGCGAAATGAAACGAATCGCCCATGTAGTTAATATAAAAAAGAAAGAAAAGAGGTAATTAAAATGAATGAACAAGAAATGATAATGAATGAGAAAATTAGAAAAAGAGAAAAATTGGATACTATACTTGCTTATATATTATTAGTGTTTTTAATTGGGGCAATACTATTTATTTTGTATTTAAAGTTTATTAAGAGAGAAGATACTACTACTCCTGTAGAGAAGCCTAATAATAATATTACATTAAATGATATATCTAATAGTTTAAATAATAGTACTTTAGCAAATAGATATTTAAATGATAATGTTACATTTAGTTCTAAAGTAAATGGTACTTCGTTAGTAATTGACTATAAAAAAGATGATAAGATAGTTAATTTAAATGTTAATACTATGGGTACTGAATTAGAATTTACTATGAATGAAGATAATAGATTAGTTACTGAAGATATTTACAAAGAAGTGGCTAATATAATATGCGTATATTATAAAAATACTGAAGATGCATGCAGAAGTACCCTAAGTAAAGTAGATGAGAATAATCCTATTAATGGTATAAGATATGTTACTTCAGATAATAATATACTTGTATATGTTAATACTGCTAAAAGTATTGATATAGAAAATATTGATACTTATACTGAAGTTACTAAGACTGAATTATCTAAAACTAATTATGAATTAAAATTAGATACTGAAACTATAAACAACATTAAGATAACTAATGCTGATACTTTAATTACATTTACTGGAAATGTTACTACCACTAGTGAAAGTAAAAATATGTCTATTGTAGTAACTTTATATGGAGATAATGATACTAAGTTAACTGAAGAAAAGTATGAATTTAATGATACTAATAAATTAGAAGAGAATAAAGAATTTAAAGTAGAGTTTACTCTAAATGATACTTTAAATTTAGATAGTATTAAAGCATATAGCATAAGTATTGAAAAATAGGAGATTAATATGAGCGTACATATTGAAAGTAATAAAGATGATATTGCAGAAACTGTATTAATGCCTGGTGATCCAAAAAGATGTGAATATATAGCCAGAAAATTCTTAGCCAATGCTAAACTTATTAATAATGTTAGAGGAATGACTGGCTATACAGGATACTATAAAAGTAAAAAAATAACAGTATTTCCTTCAGGAATGGGTAATCCTAGTATGGGAATATACTCTTATGAATTATTTAAAGAATATGATGTAAATAATATAATTAGAATTGGTACTATGGGTGCATATACCAATTTAAATTTAAAAGATATAGTATTAGTAACAAACTCAGTTACTAATTCTAATTATGGTAAATTTTTATGTAATTATCCAAATATTAATATTAATGGCAGTATTGAATTAAATAGTGCCATAGAAAGTACAGCGGCGACATTAAATATAAAAGTAAATAAAGGAAATATATATTCATCAGATGTCTTTTATGAACAAAATAATGATTTTAAAGACAAAGTAAGTAAGTACTCAGTACTAGGAGTAGAAATGGAGTCATTTGCTTTATTTACTAACGCTAAATTACTTGGTAAAAGAGCTAGTACTGTCTTAATGGTAAGTGATAGTTTTTTATCAAGTAATAAATTATCTAGTTTAGAAAGAGAACAGGGTCTTGATAATTTAATAACTTTAGCCTTAGAAACTTGTTTAAAAATATAAAACTAGGTTATAATATAGGGGAAGAGGTGAATTATGAATATTGAATCACATAATATGGGAGCATACAACCTACATTTTATTAAAACAAATAAATTTAAAACAATATCAGTAGATGTTAACTTTTATCGTGAGATAAAAGAAGATGAAATCACTAAAAGAAACCTATTGAAAATGATATTACTAGATTCTAATAATGATTATAAAACCGAAAGAGAACTAATTATAGAAAGTGAAAGACTATATGATATAAAAATATCTTCAGGTATATCTAGAATAGGTAAATTTAGTGATTTATCTTTTCAAACTAAATTTCTAAATGAAAAATATACGGAAGAAGATATGAATAAAGAATCTATTATTTTTTTCCTAAGTTTAATATTTAATCCTTGTGTAAAAGAAGGTAGATTTGTTAATATAGATAAACAAAAAAATAGATTATATCAAGAAATAAATAGTCTTAAGGATAATAAGATTAAATATTCTATGTTGAAATTAATGGAAAAGATGAAGGATAAACCATATTCATATAATCCTTATGGTAAAAAAGAAGATTTAGATGATATAAGTGGTAAAGAATTATATGAATATTATAAAAAAGTAATAAGTGAAGATCAAATAGATATCTTTGTACTAGGAGACTTTTCTCCTAGTGAGATAAAAGAAATATTTAAAGAATATTTTAAAGTAAATACTTTTAAAAAAGAACATAAAAATCTTATAATTCCAGAACTAGTTCCAAGAAAGAGAATAGTAAAATATCATGAGTATGAGAAAGTTAGTCAGTCTCAGTTAGTACTACTATGTAGTTTAAATAATTTAACCGATTTTGAAAGAAAATATACTATAAAGTTATATAGTGAGATACTTGGAGGATCTTCTAGCTCAGTACTTTTTAGTAAGGTTCGTGAAGATAAAGGCTACTGCTACTACATAAATTCGGGTGTAAAGGCTTATGATAATATTCTTCTAATTAACTCTGGAGTAGAAAAGAAAAATATTGAACCCGCTATTAAATTAATTAGAAGATGTTTAAAAGATATAAATAATGGTAAAGTATCAGATGAATTAATAGAGTCATCTAGAAATACTATTATATCCTCAATTAAAGCATCATCAGATACTCCAATGGGAATAATAAATACAGCATTATCTAGAGTACTTGTGGGTTCAGATGATATGGAAGAAAGAATAAATAATTTTAGTAAAATTACTAAAGAAGACATAGTAAAAGTAAGTAAGAAAGTTAGTCTTCATACCATCCTTACTCTAGAAGATAAGGAGGAAGAACATGAAGAAAATTAGAATTAAAGGTGTAGAAGAAGATATCTTTTATGAAAAATTAGATAATGGACTAGAAGTATATTTATATACCAAAGATACCATTCATTCTAATTATGTAACATTTACTACTAAATATGGATCTGTATACAATGAATTTGTACCAATAAATAGTGATAAGATGACTACTTTTCCTAAAGGAATAGCCCATTTTTTAGAACATAAAGTATTTGCAGAGAAAGAAGATCCCCAACCAATGGAATTCTTTGCTAGAAGTGGAGCAGTCTGCAATGCCTATACAACATTTAAAAATACAACATATTTATTCTATGCTACAGAGTCGCTAAAAGAAAATATAGAATATTTATTAGATTATGTTCAAAACATCTACCTAACCGATGAATCCGTAGAAAATGAAAAAGATATAATATCCGAAGAAATTCATATGTATGACGATAGACCAATGAGTATTCTCGAAGAAAAAGTAAGAAAGAATACTCTAAAAACCAATCCATATAAAGATAGTATTATAGGTACTACTAAAGATATAAGAAGTATAACAAAAGAAGATTTAGAGACTTGCTACCATACTTTTTATCATCCTTCTAATATGTTTATTGTTATTACTGGCAACTTTGATTCAGAAGAAATAATGAATGTTATTAAAGAAAATCAAAGTAAAAAAGAATTTTCTAAAGAGGGTAGTATCAAGATAAAAGAGTTTACTGAAGAAGACAAAGTAGTAAAAGAAAAAGAAATAGTTAAAGTAGAAACTAATATACCTAAAATAGCCTATACTATAAAATTACCAATTAAAGATATTAAAATTACCAGAAGAAAATTACATTTATATTTATATATCTTATTTACTATTCTCTTTGATGAAACATCAGAGCTTGATGAGACGTTAAAGAAAGATGGTATTATAAATAATACTACTTATGTTAATTTAATTAACTGTGATACCCATATTTTAATATCACTTATGAATGAAACTAATAAGTATGATGACTACATTAACAAAATAAAAGATAAATTAAATAATATAGAGATAAATGAAGAAGACTTTAATAGAAAGAAAAAAGTACTTATAAGTAATGAAGTATTTGCTTATGAAAATGCTGAAGCAGTAGGAGATATCATTATCGATAATATTATTTACAATAAACATCTTGAAGATAATCCTATTGAAATAATTGATAGTTTAAATATGGAAGAATTCTTAGAATTACTAAAGAAAATAGATATAAATAATACTTCTTTAGTAATATTAAAAAAATAAAAGATATAGATAAAATATGTAAACTGATAAAAAATAGATTTAAAAAAAGATAAAAATATGCTATTATAATAATAGGGATGTGATGATATGAAGAAAATATTATCAAAATTAGATAAACCATTATTAATAGTAACAATTATCTTTTTTATTTTTGGTCTTATAATGATACTTAGTGCTTCTTCAATGGAATCATACATGCGTTATAATTATAGCCCATATCATTACTTTTTTAGACAAGCTATATTTTTAGGAGTGGGATTAATTGCTTCTCTTTTTGTAATTATCTTTCCTACTAAAAATTATAAAAAAATAGATAAAGTATTACTTGGTACAATAATACTGGCTTTAATTGGATTAATATTCTATGGACATGTTGCCAACCAAGCAGTCAGTTGGTACAAGATAGGTCCTTTTGCTATTCAGCCTTCTGAGTTTGCTAAAATAATAATAATAATATATTTAGCAGTTTATTATTCCAAAAATAAAGATAAACTAGATAATCAGTGGAATATAATTAAACCAATGATATTTATTGTAATAATAGCGGTATTAGTAGCCCTACAACCAGATATGGGAACTGCTGTTATAATAGGATTAATAGCTCTTGCTATATTCTATGCTACTCCTATGGAAAAGAAAAGCAGAAGTATCTTCAACAAAATCTTTATTGGAGGTATTCTTCTCGTAGTTCTAGTGCTAATAGTCGCTGGAGGTAAATTTCTTCAGTCGTATCAATTAGATAGATTTAACTATTTTAATCCTTGCGATAGATATCAAGAAAAAACTGGTTATCAGTTATGTAATAGTTTTATAGCCTTTAAAAATGGCGGTATAAAAGGTCAGGGGCTAGGAGGATCTACTCAAAAGTATTTATATTTACCAGAATCTTATACTGACTTTATATTTCCTATTATCGTAGAAGAATGGGGCTTAATCGTAGGTGTTATTATCATTTTAATATATATGTTTGTATTATTTAGAATAATTCAAATAGCCAGAAGAGCAAATAATCTAAAAAACAGTCTAATATGTTATGGCGTATTTGTTTATTTACTTCTTCATATAATGATAAATTTACTCGGAGTAACCGGAGTAATACCATTAACTGGAGTACCACTTCCATTCCTATCTTATGGAGGATCATATACAATATGTTTAATGATTGCCTTAAGCCTAGTACAAAGGGTTTCAATAGAAACAAACATCCAAAAACAAAAAGAACTAAAAAAACTATCATAACGTAGACCTTAGGCTATGTTATGCCTCTTAAGACCAAGACTTAAGAGGAAATAAATAAAAAAAATAAACAAAAAGAAAAGAAAATATATACAATTCTTTCTTTTTTTGTTATAATTAAATTGTATCATTTTAGGGAGAGTCGATATCATGAAAAAAATATATACTTCAATAGATATTGGATCCGATACAATTAAGTTTGTCGTGGGAGAATATTTTAAAGAAAAAGTAAATATATTATATGCTCACGAAGAAAAAGCAAAAGGAATAAGAAAAGGTTTAATTGTCGATCCTAATTTAGCTATTAATGCTATCAAAGATGGAATTAAAGTAGTTAACAATTATTTAGGTATTAATATAAAAAAAGTAGTTGTAGGAGTTCCCGATTACAATGCAAAGTTTATGTTTGTAACAGGAAGTACTAATATAATAGACGAAGATGAACTTATTACTACTGAAGATATAAATAAAGTAATAAAAGAATCAGTATATTCTAAAATAGCTCAAGACTACGAATTAATAACAGTAATACCATTAGTCTTTTTAATAGATGGAAAGCCAGAAACAAAGCCATGTGGCAAGACTGGAAAAGTTCTAGAAGTTAAAGGAATAATGATTACTGCTCCAAAAAAGAATATCTACTCAGTACTATCTATTATGGAAGGTGCTGGGCTAGAAGTCGCAGATATTACAATATCAGGCGTTGGAGACTACTATGAAGTAAGAAATAATGTTTTAGATAAAAAAGTTGGAGCTATAATTAATATAGGTCATGAAACCACTAATGTATCAGTATATAATAAAGGATGCATCATGAATACTGAAACTATACAATTAGGTGGAACTAATATTGATAAAGATTTAGCTTATATGTTTAATATAAATATCTTTGATGCCAGAGTAATTAAAGAAAAATTTGCCTCTAGTCATAAAAGATTTATAGCACTAAATGATATATATATGGTAAAAAATACTGCTGGTGAAGAAATAAAATTAAATCAAATTGAAGTTACTGAAATAGTAATGGATAGAATAGTAGAAATATTAAATCTCGCTCGTAAACAAATATTACTATTGACAAAACAAAACATTTCTTATATAGTAATAACAGGAGGATTAACTGAAATAAGGGCATTTAAAAATTTAGTATATGAAATTTTTGGAAAAGATGTTATAATATATACAGAAGATACTCTTGGAGTAAGAAATAATAAATATACTACAGCAGTAGGAATGATAAAATATTTTGCCGATAAGATGGAAACTAGGGGGAAAGAGTACTCAATGGTAGATAGAGAGGATGAAGAACTTCTTATCAATCCAAATAATAAGAATAAAAAGGACAGAACGAAGATCACCAAAATATTTGGAAGTTTTATTGGTACTAAGGAGGATTAGAAATGAATAATATGTTTGGTTTAGAAATGGATCAGTTAGCAAAAATTAAAGTAATTGGAGTAGGTGGAGGCGGTTGTAACGCTGTCAATAGAATGATAGAGTCTGGTTTAAAGGGCGTTGAATTTATTGTAGCAAATACTGATCTTCAAGTATTAAATAATTCTTTAGCTCCAATAAAATTACAAATAGGTAGAGAATTAACTGATGGACTAGGAGCTGGTGCTAATCCAGAAATAGGTAGAGAAGCTGCTCTTGAGTCTAAAGCAGAAATAGAAGAAGCAATTAAAGGTGCTGATATGGTGTTCATAACTTGTGGTATGGGAGGTGGAACTGGTACTGGTGCTGCCCCTGTTATCGCAGAAATATCACAAGATTTAGGAGCGTTAACTGTAGGTATAGTTACTAAACCATTTAGTTTTGAAGGAAAGAAGAGAATGAGTCAAGCTATATCTGGACTTGATGAATTAAAAAAACATGTCGATACCTTAATCGTAATACCTAATGATAGATTAAGAGAATTAATCGATAAATCTACTCCAATGCTTGAAGCATTTAGAGAAGTAGATAATGTACTACATAGAGGTGTACAATCAATATCAGATTTAATTGCTGTATCAGGACTAGTTAACCTAGACTTTGCAGATGTTAAAGCCGTTATGAAAGATAGAGGAAATGCATTAATTGGTATTGGCGTAGGCTCAGGTGAAAATAGAGCTGTAGAGGCCGCTAAACAAGCTGTATCATCGCCATTACTAGAAACTTCAATAAATGGTGCTACAGATGCTATAATCAATGTTACTGGAGGTGCTTCACTTACTTTATTCGAAGTAGAAGAAGCTGCTGAAGTAATTAGAACTGCTGCTAATACAGATATAAATACTATCTTCGGAGCAGTAATAAATGAAAACTTAAATGATGAAGTAATAGTTACTGTTATTGCAACAGGATTTGAAAATCAAAGTGAACCACTATATCATAGTTTTGACTCTACTAGAAGAGAAGATCTTTATAGAGAAGCAACTGGTGATATGGACAATGATTTAGATATTCCACCATTTTTAAGAGATAGAGACTTCTAATTAGAGTCTCTTTTATTATGAACAAAATTAGTTTGTCAAATTTATGTAAATAGTATTGTAATTATTTATTTAGTAGTGTATTCTATTAATAGAGAGGGAGAGTGATAGTGTGATTTATCCATCTATTGATAAAATATTAAATATAGTAGATTCTAAGTATGCTCTTGTGTATATTGTTTCTGATAGGGCTAAACAAATGACTAGAACAGGATATTATCAAAAGCCTATCAAAGAATATAAGAGTAAAAAGAATATAGGTAGAGCTTTAGAAGAAGTATATGATGGACTAATACACATAGAGAAACATTAAGAAAGTTTCTCTTTTTTCTTGATAAAAAGAAAATAATAAGGTATACTTAGATTAGGGTGATATTATGTATATTTTACTAGATGCTTGTAAACATCCAACGTTTCTTAGAGTATTATATTTTGGCTATTTATTTTGGGAAATACTAGCAGTTGTTATACCAATAGGTTTAATTATAATGCTAATGATTGATTTTACTAAGGCTGTAGTTATTAATAAAGAAGATGAACAAGTAAAAAGTATGAAACTTGTAGGAAAAAGGATTATGTATGCTGTATTTATTTTTGCCACTCCATGGTTAGTTAGTGTTGTTATGGGTATACTTGGCGATGCTGGCATTAAGCTTGGCGGTGATTATACTTTGTGTATTAATACAGTTAAAAAAATTAGTGCTGGTACGGATAACATTGAAAAATATGATAAGTTATTAGAGACTGAAGAGGCTGCTGAAAAGGCTAGCCAAAAACAAAATAATGGAAATAGTGGAGGATCTTCAAGTACTTCTGGTAGTACTACTGCTGATAAAATGATTAATGTAGCTCTTAGTGAACTTAACAAAACAGATGGAACAAAATATGGTGGTGGCTCTGGTGAAGCTTGGTGTGCTTATTTTACCACATGGGTATTAAAAAACACAAAAATGGATGATGGAAATTCGATTTATAGTTATTTAAGAACTTTTGGCTCTATTGATGATGGAGCTGCTAGCGGGTTATGGCCGGCATTTAGAAATGGCAAGGAGGGCGTAAGCTTTAATAAATCAAAAGCATATGGTGGAAATTATACTCCTAAAAAGGGCGATGTTGTTTGGTTTCAATGGGCTCCTGGTATGGCTGGCTGTCATTGTAGAAAAATCTATGGTAAATGGAATGGTAGTACACAATGTTCTGATCATGTTGGAATAGTAAGAGCAGTTAGAGATGGTAAAGTTTATACTACTGAAGGTAATAGTGGAAATAAAGTATCAAATAAAGAATACCCTATTGATACTGAATATATAACAGCATATGGCTCTTGGTATAAATAGAAATAAAAAGGAGGCAAATTTATGTTATTTAAAACATCAATAAAAAAATGTTTCATTTTAACTGCTTTATTAATGTTATTGACTGGGTGTACTATAAATTATAATTTGACTATTGATAATAATTCAGTTAGTGAGAGTATAAGTGGTAGTGTAGATAAGAATGAATATGAACTTGAAGATGGTGATACTGGCTTAAATTTGTTTTATACACTTATTAAAAAGGATGTACCTGCTTTAGTTAGTGGCGATAGTTTATATAATAAGGATATAACAGAAACTGATAATGGAATAAATTATAATTATACATATACTTATAGAAATAATATTGATAAGGCTAGAGTAATTAATGAGTGCTTTGAAAACCATTATATTGATGAAACTGATGAATATTATAATATTAAACTAAGTGGTGGATTTTATTGTTTATATTCTAATAAAATTGATATCAATGTAATTAGTAATTATGAAGTGCTAAATAATAATGCTAAAAAAGTAAATGGTAATAAATACACATGGACAATAGATAATTCAAATAATGTTGATATAATGTTAACAGTTTCAAAAACTGTTAAATATGAAGAACCTACTAAAGCAAAGATGTTTAGTACCTTTCAAATAATAGGCTTTGTAGTGTTTGCTATATTAACAATTGTTACATATTTTTTATATAGAAAGAAAAACAGTGGTAAAGTATAACCACTTTATTGTTATTATTTTTTTCTTAATACATATATTTTAGTGTAGAAGAAAGGAATGATAAAATAAATATGGAAACAATTAAAGTTTCATCTAAGTCAAATCCTAATTCAGTAGCAGGAGCTCTTGCTAATGTATTTAGAGAAAAAGGAATAGTAGAAGTACAAGCAATAGGGGCCGGTGCTCTTAATCAGGCAATTAAAGGAGTAGCAATAGCAAGAGGATTTGTTGCTCCATCAGGTAAAAACTTAGTTTGTACACCAGCATTTATTGATATATCAATAGATGGGGAAGAACGTACAGCATTAAAGTTAATTGTAGAAGCCAAATAAGGCTTCTTTTTAATTAACAAATATTAACTTTATTATTGATTAAATTTATTATTTATTATATAATTATATTGAAAATAGGTGACGTTATGAAATATAAAAATTTAATAAAGAGTAATTTAAAGTTTATTATAGCGATGACAGTTGTAATAGCTCTTGGCGCTGTTGGAATTACTTTTGCAATAAATATTGATACCTTTAATCCAATAGGCATAAATATTGGTACCGCCACACTGGGAGCTAATATAACTTATCTTAATGGTAGTAGCGCTACAATCACTAGTACTGGCAAGTTATTACCAATAAATGACGATAAAACAGAAATAACTCCTGATAGTACCAATGAAAGTATATTAAAAATAGATTTTAAATTATCTGGTACATCAACAAATCCTGATAATACAATAATGGATATATCTCTTAATAATATAAGTATGGACTGTGAACTTAAAAGTGAATATTTCAAATGGAAATTATATAAAGAAGAAGCTTTACTTAGTAGTGGTAGTTTTTCTCCAAAGTTTGATTCCATGAAAAATAATAGATTAGTTTTAACAAATACACAGGAAAGATTAACTACTAATGAAGATAAATATACATTACTTATTTATTTAGCAGAAAGTTGTACAGGAGATCTTAGTACTTGTAACGCAAATAGTGGTAGTTATAATCAAGAAACACTTTTAAATAAAAGCTTTAGTGCTACGATGAAAGTAGAATTATCTACTGGTAATAAGAAAACCAATACTAGAAGTACTAGTAGTACTTCTGCGTGTAGTTATACTAGTGTTAGTGTTCCTACTTGCAATACTCTTACTTATAATGGCAGTAGTCGTACATTGATAACTACTAATGCTAAGTATACATTAACAAATAATACAGGAACTAATGCAGGAAATTATGTTGTAATTGCAGAATTAAAGAGTGGCTACAAATGGCCTGATGGTACAAAAGCAGCTAAGTCCATTACTTGTAATATAGCTAAAAAAGATGTAACTATTACCCCAATTGCTCAAACTATCGCACATGGCGGAAATGTAGTTAGTGATATCTCAAAAGTAACTGCTAGCGGATTAGTCTCAGGTCATTCTATTAGTCATGTACATTTATCTACACGGAACTATAACGTCGGTACTGGAACTATTAATGCTAGTGCAGCTAGAATAAAGGATTCAAGTAGTAATGATGTTACTGATAATTATAATATTATTTATGCCACAGGTACAGTTACTATTCAGTAATTATGAGAACAAATTAAATGTTTGTTCTTTCTTTTTTTCTTGATTTGTTATATAATATTTGAGAAAGAAGGAATACAATGAAGACTGATGATTTTGATTATTATTTACCAGAAGAACTAATAGCACAAGTACCACTTGAACATAGAGAGGAATCAAGACTACTTGTGATGGACAGAGATACTGGTAAATTAGAAGATAAAAAATTTTATAATATAGTAGATTATTTACATAAAGGTGATGTACTAGTACTAAATGATACCAAAGTAATGCCTGCTAGATTAATAGGAGAAAAAGAGGATACTGGTGCGATTATCGAAGTACTACTACTTAAAAATATTGATGGTAATAATTGGGAATGTTTAGTAAAACCTGCGAAGAGAATACATAAAGATACAATTGTATCTTTTGGAAATGGTCTATTAAAAGCAAAATGTACAGGTGTAAATGATGAAGGAATTAGAAACTTTGAATTTATTTATGATGGAATATTTTATGAAATATTAGATAAACTAGGCACTATGCCACTTCCACCATATATAAAGACTAAGTTAGATGATCAATCAAGATATCAAACAGTGTATGCCAAAAATATAGGCAGCGCTGCTGCTCCTACTGCTGGACTTCACTTTACTAAAGAATTATTAAAACAAATAGAAGATATAGGAGTAACAGTTTGTTATATAACATTACATGTAGGATTAGGAACCTTTAGACCAGTAAACGTTGAAGATGTAACTAAACATAAAATGCATAGTGAGTTTTATAGTATGAATAAAGTAGCAGCAGATATATTAAATAAAGCTAAAGAAGAAAATAGATGTATAGTGGCAGTAGGAACAACAACCACTAGAACATTAGAAACCATAATGAGTAAATATAACACATTTAAAGAGTGTAGCGGTTGGACGGATATATTTATTTATCCTGGCTACGAATTCAAAGGAATAGATTCATTAATAACAAACTTTCATTTACCAAAATCAACATTAATTATGTTAGTGTCAGCACTTGCAGGTAAAGAAAATATTATGAATGCCTATAAGCATGCTGTAGAAGAAAAATATAGATTTTTCTCATTCGGTGATGCAATGTTTATAAAAAAGAACAAATAAATATTTACATTCTACTAAATTTATTATATAATTTAGTAGTAATGCTTGTGTGGCGGAATTGGTAGACGCACTGGACTCAAAATCCAGCGGTATAAAAGCCATGTGGGTCCGAGTCCCACCACAAGCACCAAATATGTATATAGGACTAACCAATTGGTTAGTCTTTTAAGTATAGTTAAAAATATATTATCTAAAAACAAAAAATATATAAATTCTTTTACTATATATATTTGCTATAAGAAAAAGCGAACACTTAGATGTTATAAAAAACACAAAAAAAATAAAAAACAAAAAATAAGAAACAGATGAAATCAGCAAAAATAAGAAAATTACAAAAATAAGTTACAGATGGTAAATTAACAATTGAAGCACAAACCCTTATAAAATAAAGAAAAATTGAGTATAATATACAACACTAAGATATTTTAAAAAAATAAAAAAATAGGAAAATCTAACAAATGAGAAAATTAAAAAAATAAAAAATGTAAAAAAATTAAAAAGCAAACAAAAAACTATTGACAAGTAAAACCGCCTAATATATAATTAACTTGTAAAGTAGAGAAAGGAAGTAAAACAATGGTTGAAACAGAAGAAAAATTAGAGACGATAGAAGTCGTAAAAAGAAATGGAAAAAAGGTAGAATTTGATGGTACTAAAGTTGCTATGGCTATTAAAAAAGGCTTTGATAGTGTATTATTAGATTCTGAAGAAAATGAAAAAAAATATAATACTAAAGATATTCAAAAAGTATATCAAGCAGTAATTAAAAAGATAGCTAAAGATTATTTACCATTAGGTAAAATAAAAATAGAGGAAATACAAGATTTAATTGAAGAAAATCTTAAGAAGTATGATTATCAAGATGTATATGAGAGCTTTTCAGAATACAGGCAAAGAAGGGCTAATGCGAGAATAGCATTTAGAGATGATAAAAACATGGCTAAACTTCAAAAAAGTATTGAAGGGTTAGGTCTTAAGAGCGCTGCCGAAGAGGATTCAAAAAGAGAAAATGCTAACATAGATGGTAATACTGCAATGGGAACAATGCTTCAATTTGGTAGTACAATATCTAGAGCATTTACTGAAGCATACTTAATGAAAAAAAAATATGCTGAGGCTCATAGCAATGGTGATATTCATATTCATGATATGGACTTTGAAGCTATGGGTACTACTACTTGCACACAAATAGATCTAAGCAAGTTATTTAAAAATGGTTTTTCTACAGGACATGGATTTTTGAGAGAACCAAAAGACATTATTAGTTATGCTGCACTAGCAGCAATAGCTATTCAATCTAACCAAAATGATCAACATGGTGGACAATCAATACCGGCATTTGATTATTATATGGCACCTGGTGTATTAAAAACGTTTAAGAAACAATATAAACAGGCTGTATATGAGTTGCTGGATTTTAGTGACTTTATCAGTTTTATAAATATGGATAGGGTTGAAAAAGAAATAGATAAACTAACAAGTATTGATGTGGATACTAAGGTATTTGAAGGAATATATAAAGATAGTACTGAAGTAAAGAAAATATTTGAAAAAGGATATGAAACTGCTTATAAAAAAACAAATAGACAAACATATCAAGCAATGGAAGCATTTATTCATAATTTAAATACAATGCATTCAAGAGCAGGCGCACAAGTACCTTTCTCAAGCGTAAATTTTGGTACTGATACTTCTCCTGAAGGAAGAATGGTTATTAAGAATTTCTTACTTGCAACTGATGCTGGTTTAGGAAGAAACGAAACTCCAATATTCCCAATATCAATATTCAAATTAAGAAAAGGAACTAACTATGAAGTTACAGATCCTAACTATGATTTATTTAAACTAGCTATAAAAGTATCCGCAAAAAGGTTATTTCCTAACTTCTCATTTATGGATTCATCATTTAATAAGCCTTATTATAAGGGCGATTATAACACTGAAGTTGCTTATATGGGATGCAGAACAAGAGTTATGGCAAATGTAGTGGATGAAGATAAAGCAATTACTCCTGGTAGAGGTAATCTATCTTTCACATCAATTAACTTACCAAGATTGGGTATTAAACATGGTATTGTAAGAAATGATAAAACTGATATGAAAGGTTTTTATGAAGAATTAGGAGAATTAATGGATTTAGTTAAAGATCAGTTATTAGAAAGATTTGAAATACAATGTAATAAGAGATTATATAACTTTCCATTCTTATTAGGACAAGGTGTATGGATAGATTCTGATAAACTAAAACCTAATGATAGATTAAGAAAAGTATTAAAACATGGTACTTTATCAATTGGCTTTATTGGACTAGCAGAGTGTTTAAAGGCTTTAATCGGAAAACATCATGGTGAAAGCGATGAAGCTCAAAAACTCGGCCTTGAAATAATAGAATTTATGAGAAAAAGATGCGATGATTATTGTAAAGAATATAAATTAAACTTTACATTACTTGCTACTCCAGCAGAAGGTTTATCTGGAAGATTTGTAAATATTGATAAAGCAGTATATGGTAAAATTAAGGGTGTTACTGATAGAGAATACTATACAAATTCATTCCATGTACCAGTATATTATAATATATCAATAGTAAATAAGATCAAGAAAGAAGGCCCATATCACAAATATACAAATGCAGGACATATTAGTTATATTGAGTTAGATGGTGATACTACTAATAATCTTGAAGCATTTGAAAGAATAGTAAGAACTATGTATGAAAATGATATGGGATATGCCGCTATTAACCACCCAGTAGATAGAGATCCAGTGTGTGGCTATGTTGGTGTTATTGGCGATGTTTGCCCTGGATGTGGAAGAAAAGCCTATGAAGGCGTTCCTGTAGAAAGAGTAAATGAATATAAAAATAATTGTAATTGTTAAGGAAAGAGGTAATTAAAATGAAAGAAGAAACAAAAGAAAAATTAGTTGGTGAAGGAGTAAACTTCGAAAGAATTAGAAGAATTACTGGATATCTAGTAGGTACTGTAGACAGATTTAATAATGGTAAAAGAGCCGAAGAAAGAGATAGAGTAAAGCACTCAACTGAAGGGTTAATGAAAAAATAATGGAAATAAGGTTAGCATCTCCAATATTACAGGCTGATAGCATTGTAGATGGAGAAGGCGTACGAGCAGTTCTTTGGACTCAAGGCTGCGGACACAAGTGTTTAGGATGCCATAATCCTAGTACACATTCATTTGATGATGGTATTCTCTTAGACATTGAAGAGGTTAAAGCCCAAATAGATAGTCTTGAAGGTCAAGATGGAATAACTCTCTCCGGAGGAGATCCTATGTATCAAGTAGATGCCTGTCTTGAACTTGCAAAATACATAAAATCTAAAAAAATGAATATCTGGTGTTATACAGGATTCACATATGAAAACTTACTTAAACTAGGAGAAGCAAATCCTAAAATAATAGAACTGCTAAAACAAATAGATGTTCTCGTGGATGGACCATTCATCCTTGATAAGAAAAGTTATGATTGTGTTTTTAGAGGCTCTACCAATCAAAGAATTATTGATCCTAAAGAGAGCCTAAAGAAAAAGAAAGTATGCCTAGTAGAGAAATATTATCCTAAAGATAAAAAGAAAAATAATAAAAGAGAGCGAATGTACATTTAAGCTCTCTTTTTATAACATATACATAGAACCATCGTCCTGATAAGAGTTATTATTAGTTAGTTTCTGTTCTAAAACTTTAACTCTTGATTCTAAACTATTTAGTCTATTATTAATTTCATATAAAGTATTATTACCATTATCATAACCAATCGTATTATTTTGTAAATTACTAGAACCATAATTCATTCCCTGAGTAGCATATGGCATCCCATTCATTAAACTACCTGGAGGTCCTTGATAACCAAAATTACCATACATCATATTACCCGGCATATTCTGAAAATAACCATACTGCATCATATCTCTATTATCCATATCATCACATTCCTTTACTTTATTATATGCAAATAGCAATAAATGTGCTATAATACTATTTGTGGTGAGTTATGAGATTAAAAAATATAAAAGGTGCAAGTGAAAAAATACTATTAGGAAAATACTTTATAAATAATCCTAATGAATATAAAGGTAAATGGAATAAACTATTTAAAAATAATAATCCTATCTATATAGAAATAGGTATGGGTAAAGGAAACTTTATTATAAAGAATGCTCTTGATAATCCAAATATTAATTACATAGGAATAGAGATGTATGATTCTGTTATCTTAAGAGCAGTAGAAAAAACCAACGAGTTAGAACTTAATAATCTGTATCTAATAAGAATGGATGCTAGACTAATCGAAGAAGTATTTGATAAAGAAATTGATTTAATATATCTAAACTTCTCTGATCCATGGCCTAAAGATAGACATGCTAAAAGAAGATTAACTAGTCCTAGATTCTTAGAAAGATATAGTAAAATATTTAGAGATAATAATAAAATTATAATGAAGACAGATAATATAGATTTATTTAATTACTCAGTAGAATCATTAAAAGAATATGGTTATAATATAGATTATTTAACTAATGATTTACATAGTGATAAAGATAATATTATTACTACTGAATATGAAGATAAGTTTACTAGTAAAGGTATTAAAATAAATTATTTTGAAGCCACTAAGGAGGTAAAATAATGAAAGTATTTAATAATATTGATGTTAATCCTACGGATATGAATTTATATATAACAGCAGTTACTCATTCATCTTATACTAATGAGAATCCTAGTTATCCTGATTATGAAAGATTAGAGTTTTTAGGAGATGCTGTTTTAGAGATAATAATTAGTGATTATTTATATAAAGAAAGAAAGTATGAAGAGGGATTAATGACTAAGATGAGAGCATCCTATGTTTGTGAAGAAGCCTGTGCTACTTATGCTAAAGAGATGGGTTTAGATGAAGATATTAAAGTTGGTTCTGGTGAAGAAGTAAATCAAACAATACTTGCGGATGTTTTTGAAGCTTTTGTAGCGGCTGTTTACTTAGATCATGGTTTTGACTTCGTTAAAAAGTTTGTTCTTGATATCATTGTTAAATATATTGATAGGGGAGAGAACTTCTTACACGATTATAAGTCTACTCTTCAGGAGTTAGTTCAAACTGTTAAGAAGTCTGTTACTTATGAAGTAATAGATGAAGATGGTCCTTCACATAACAAGACTTTTACCTCTATTGTTAAGATAGACGGTATAGTTATGGGAAAAGGAACCGCAGGTAGTAAGAAGGCTTCTGAGCAAGAAGCTGCAAGAGATGCTTTAAGTAAGAGATCAGAAATTAATTAATATTTAATATATGTTCACTCTAAGCCTTTGGTCTTAGAGTGTTATTTCGAGCCTAAGTTTAGTCTCAAAATAAAATCTATTATATAAAAGCCATGAATAAATACCTATGTAAAGTCAGGTATTTATTCTTTTATTATGAAAAAAACTATGATACAATTAGATAGATAAGTGAGGTAAAATATGCAGATAGATAGAGTTATTACTGGTTCTTTAGAAGAAAACTGTTATATACTTGGAATAGAAGATAAAGTATTAATAATAGATCCAGGTGATGATATAGATAAGATAAATAAGGTAATAAATAATAGAAAAGTACTTGGAGTATTAATTACACATAGGCATTTTGATCATGTAGGAGCTTTATCTTATTTTGATAAAAATATAATTTATGACCGAAGTAATACTGAAGAAAAAGAATATAAAATAGATAAATTTAATTTTAATATTATATTTAATCCAGGTCATTCTAGTGATAGTATAAGTTTTTACTTTAAGAAAGAAAATATTCTCTTTTGTGGTGATTTTATCTTTTATGAAAGTATAGGAAGATGTGATTTACCTACTGGAGACTATAAAATTATGAAAGAAAGTCTTAATAAGATAAAAAATTATCCGTTAGATATGTTAATATATCCTGGTCATGGAAGAGAGACTACTCTTGAATATGAGATAGAAAATAATATATATTTTAGTGAGGTTTAATTATGAATATAATGAAGTTATTTAAAGATAAAAAAGTTGTGATTGCAGGTCCTTGTTCTTTTGGTACTTATGAAGAGTTAGATAATATTACTAAAAAATTAAAAGAATTAAATGTAGATATACTTCGCGCGGGTACATTTAAAGGAAGGACAAGTCCTTATGCCTTTCAAGGATTAAGAGAAGAAGGCGTAGAAATATTAATTGATATTGGTAAGAAATATAATATTCCAGTAGTTACTGAGTTAACTAGTATAGAACAAGTAAAAAAGTATGGTAATAAACTAGATATAATTCAAATAGGGACTAGAAATATGTATAACTATGAACTATTAAAAGAAGTAGGTAAATTAAAGACTCCCGTTATTCTAAAAAGAGGATTATCCGCAACATATAATGAATGGCTTTTAGCGGCTGAATATATAAAGAATGAAGGTAATAATAATATAATTCTTTGTGAAAGAGGAATAAGAGGATTTGATCCGACTACTAGAAACATTCTTGATATAGCGGCAGTTCCTTATATAAAGAAAAATACGAGTTATCCAATCATTGTCGATCCATCACATGCTACTGGTACAAGATATATGATAAGGCCATTATCTATAGCCTCAATAGCAGCAGGTGCCGATGGTATAATGGTTGAGGCTCATATAAGACCAGAAAAGAGTCTTTCTGATGCTAGGCAAACAATAAATATAAGTACATTAAAAGATATAATTAGTGATATAAATAAATATCAAAATATATAATTAATTAGGTGATTAGATGAAAAAAATAAAATTAGGTGTAATATATGGCGGTTTATCCACTGAACATGAAGTATCTATTAATTCTGCAAAAAGCGTAATAGATAATTTAGATAAAGATAAATACGATATATATAAAATATATATTGATAAAAAAGGTGAATGGTATAAAGAAGATAATAAAATAGATAATGTCTTTGATTATTTAAGAAGCTTAGATGTTGTCTTTCCAGTTTTACATGGTTTATATGGTGAAGATGGTACTATTCAGGGACTATTTGAGTTACTTGGAGTACCTTATGTAGGCTGCAGAGTATTAGCAAGTTCTTTAGGTATGGATAAAGTATATGCAAAAATGATATTTGATAAGGTAGGAATAGAAAATGCTAAGTACATTTATATCAAAAAAGTAAGAGATAAATATATCTATATAGATAATAAATTTAATGAAAAAGAATTATCATTACAAGATATTGCATTACTTGTAGAAACTGAATTATCACTACCAGTCTTTATAAAACCATCAAGAAGTGGATCCTCAGTTGGAATAAATAAAGCTCATACTAGAGAAGAGATAATTAAAAATATAGAATATGCTTCAGGCTTTGATGGCAAAATATTAATTGAAGAAAATATTATCGGTAGAGAGATAGAATGTGCTGTATTAGGAAATAATGAAGTAGAAGCTTCACCTCTTGGTGAAATACTACCTAAAGGAGAATTTTATAGTTATAGTGCCAAATATGTAGACAATTCTAAAACAATAATACCAGACGATATAGATAAAGATATTAGTGATAAAATAAGAAAAACTGCTATTAAAGCATATAAGTCTCTTGACTGCTTTGGACTATCCAGAGTGGATTTCTTCTTAGAAAAAGATACCAACAGAATAATATTAAATGAAATAAATACTATGCCAGGATTTACTACGATAAGTATGTATCCTAAGTTATGGGAAAGTGCAGGATTATCTTATAGTGAGTTATTAGATAAACTAATTAGTCTTGCTTTAGAATAGGTAATTATGAAAAAGATAAAAGTAATAATAATGATAGTAACACTAGTACTAGTAATAGGACTAATATATTTATTATATATACTTAATATAATACCACATAGAAAGTATAGTAATAGTGATTTTAATATTAATACTTATATTAGTAGTATAGATAAAGATAATGATGGTATAGATGATCAAACAGATATCTTAAATAGCGTTAGAGAATATATAAAGACAAAACCAAAATACAAAAGTAAATATTATAGTACAGGTTATCCTAATGATGAATATGGAGTATGTTCTGATATAGTAGCCTTTGGGCTAAAAGATGCAGGTTATGATTTAAGAGAGCTAGTAAATAATGATATTATAAATAATAAAGAAGATTATAATATTGAAACTATAGATAAAAATATAGATTTTAGAAGAGTAAGAAACTTAAAAGTATATTTTGAAAGAAATAGTATTAAATTAACTACTGATATTAATGATATTTCTTCTTGGCAAGGAGGAGATATAATTATATTTAAAAAACATATTGGTATTGTATCAGATAAAAGAAATAGTAAAGAAATACCATTTATTATCCATCATGCTAATCCATATCAATTACATTATGAAGAAGATATATTAGAAAATAGAAATGATATTATAGGTCATTATAGAGTAAGTTAATGTAATTAAGAAAAAATTAATATAATTATAAGAAAAACTTAAAAAACAATCATTAAAAAACTGGTATAATGTATTTATCAGCTATAATGATTGTTTTTTAATAAGAATTGAGGTAATAATTTATGAAAAAAGAAACAAAGAAAAAAACTAAAAGAAAGATATTAATATTTGTTATTATTTTAGTATCCATTATTTTTATAAGAACTGAATATTATAATTATAAATTTAATCACCAATATAAGAGCGCAGAAGAGACTATAAATAATAAAAATATAGATAGTATTAATTATTTAGAGACTTTAGCAAATGAAAATCCAGATATTGCAAAGATTATGAAAAATAAAGATAGTTATCCTAAAATATTATTAGAAATGCTTTCTAGAAATCTTGATATGACTGACTATGTATTAAATTATTTAGATTATAAAGGACAAGTATTTTCTAATGATATAGGTAAAGTTACCAAAGGTAAATATCCATTACTACTTCAATATGATACTAGATGGGGATATGGAATGTATGGTGACGATGTTATTGCAATAAATGGCTGTGGACCAACATCTCTTGCTATGATAATCGCAGGTCTTACTGGTAGAAATGATATTACTCCTTATGATATTGCAACATACTCATATCAAAAAGGTTATTATACTGGTGGTACAAGCTGGAGTCTTTTTACTGAAGGAACCAGTAAATATGGAATTATAGGAACAGAAATACCATTATCAAAGGCTTCAATAATAAATGAATTAGAACAAAACCATCCCATTATTTGTAGTATGAAAAAAGGAGACTTTACAACGACAGGACATATAATTACAATTGTAGGAACAAAGAATAAACAATTTATCATAAATGATCCTAATAGTAGGGAAAGAAGCAATGAACTATGGAGTTATGAAACATTAGAACCTCAAATAAGAAATTTATGGTCGTTTAGACTAAAGTAAATTAAGATAAATATTTTAATAAAACCAAAAATTATACTTGCATATTGTAACCTGATAAGTTATAATATATTTGAGGTGTAAATTTGGTTATAAACGAGAGTACAGCATACAAGAGGGACTATAAAAAAATTATAATTAATAAGCATATGATAAAAGAAAAAGAAAAAATAGAAAATATAAAAAATATTATATTATCTAGTAATAATCTTCAAGAACTATTATGCAGCCCATATAAAAATGTATATTATATTACTAAGAAAAGTAGTAATCTTAAAGAATATTATACCGCAAGAATAAACAGTAAATTGAGATTAATAATGAAACCAGAAGGAGAATATCCTTATAATAATTTAACAATTGATAAAATAGAATTCGTATCAATAGATGATAAACACTATGGGGAGGGATAATAATGCAAGGATTTGGAAGCATGTTAAAAGATTATTTAGAGTACTATAAAATATCACAAACTGATTTTGCAGAAAGATTAGGTATTTCTACTAAACATATGAATGAAATACTAAATGGTAAAACTAATATATCAGAAGAACTTATGTTAGGTATAAGCTTAATTACTGATATAGATGTTAATTTAATATTTTACGTAGAAACAAAAAAGAGAATATATGAATATTTAAATGAAAGGTTTAATAGCGAAAAAGAAATAAATAAATACTTAAATACTTTTTGCATAAAAGAAATGGCTAAGAAGAAATGGATAACATTAAAAGATAGTTCGTCATATACGCAAAATGCTATGGATTTACTTGATTATTTAGGTATAGCAAGTTTTGATAATGTTAGTAATTATCTTAATCATAAAATATTAAATAAGAAAAAAGAAGATGCTGATATTAATAAAATATATCTATGGATAAAAAGATGTGATAAGAAAATAGAAAAGATAAATATACCAGAATATTCAAGTAGTAACTTAACATTGTTATTAAAAGAATTAAAAATTATTAGAAATAAAAAATTTAATGAAGAAGAATTAACAAAATTATTTAATAAACAAGGTATTTATTTAGCAATTGAAGAAGCTTTAAATGATACTAAAATAAGAGGCTGTACTATGGTAAAAAATAATAATCCATGTATATATATAACTAGGTATTTTAAAGAAAAGGCTAGTTTCTATTTTACTCTATATCATGAAATAGGACATATTAAAAGTGATTATAATAAATTAAAGAATAAAATAATGGTAAATAATGAAGAAACTAGTGAAAAAGAAATAGATAATTTTGCATTAAATCAAATGATACCAGATAATATTTGGAATAAAGTAAAAATAAACACATTAGAAAGAGAAAAAATATGTAAAGATAATAATATTCCATTATGTTTCTTATATTCAAGGTTAGCATATGAAGGAATAATATCATATAAAAGTAAAGAGTATAATAGTCATAAAGAAGTAATATAAATAGATAGTCCTAATACTAGGATTGTCTTTTTAATTAAAAAATGATATACTAAGTACATAAAGTAATAAGGAGAATATATATTATGAAGTTAGAGGAAATTATAGATATTAGTAAAACAGTAGGAAATAGTTTATTTAAAAATATTACTTATATATGGGAAGTATTACCTAAGATAGAAGATAATATTATAGATATAGGTAATTCTTTAGATAAAGATAAATATACTATGATTGAAGAAAATATATGGGTAGGTAATAATACTAAAATAGATAAATTATCTACGATAATAGCCCCCTGTATAATTGGAGAAAATACTGAAATAAGACCAGGAGCCTATTTAAGAGGAAATGTCATAATTGGAGATAACTGTGTAATAGGAAATAGTGTTGAAGTAAAAAACTCCATTATATTTGATAATAGTCAAATACCACACTTTAACTATGTTGGAGACTCTATACTTGGTTATCATTCTCATCTAGGTGCGGGAGTAATCCTAAGTAATTTAAAGAATGATGAGAGTAATATTGTAATTAGAGGTATAGATACAAATATGATTAAGTTAGGATCTATAATAGGTAATAATGTTAATATAGGTAGCAGTAGTGTATTATATCCAGGTACTATTATAGGATGTAATACAAGTATATATCCCTTAACAAGAGTACGAGGAATAATACCAAGTAATAGTATTATGAAAGATGAAAATAACATCATAGAGAAAGGATAAAGTATGAAAAAATTATTTGGAACAGATGGTATACGAGGTATAGCATATAAGAATATAACTAAAGAGTTAGTTATCAAAGTAGCAAATGCTATCGCCTATATATTTAATAAGGAAGATAAAGACATTAAAGTTATAATAGGAAATGATGGAAGAGAATCTGCTAACATGATATTAAGTACATTAAAAGAAGAACTATTATCATGTGGTATTTCAGTATTAGATGCCGGTTTAATACCAACACCAGGTATATCATATTTAGTAAAATATTATAATTATGATTTAGGTATTATGATTAGTGCTTCACATAATCCCCATGAATATAATGGTATCAAAATATTTGACAAAGAAGGTTATAAATTATCAGATGATGTTGAATCAAATATTGAAGACTTAATATTTGACAATATAAAATATTATAGTACTAAAAGAGGTATAATTTTAGATAATAGAGATGTAATAAAAGATTATGGTAATCATTTATTAGATTCATTAAATAAATATAATAATAATGTTAACTATAATAATTTAAATATAGGAATAGATGCCTCTAATGGAGCTTCTTCTAAAGTATGCGAATATATCTTTTCTAAATTAGGTTCTAAATATCATATAATAAATAATGCTCCAAATGGTACTAATATTAATAATAATTGTGGCTCTACTCATCCAGAAGTATTAAGTAGTTATGTTATTAATAATAAATTAGATATAGGTATAGCATATGATGGTGATGCTGATAGAGTAGTATTCATAGATGAACTAGGTAATATAATTAATGGTGATTATACACTAGCTATCATAAGTAATGATCTAAAAAATAAAAATAGATTAAATAAAAATACTATCGTAGGTACAATACTAAGTAATCTAGGACTATTAGAATATTGCAAAAATAATGATATAGAATTTATAACTACTAATGTTGGAGATAAATATGTATTAGAATACTTAAGAGATAATAATCTTTCACTAGGTGGCGAAGAGGCTGGTCATATTATTCTAAAAGAATATTGTAATACTGGAGATGGCCCTCTTACTTCTTTAATAATGTTATCTATTCTTGCAAGCACTAATACTACTTTTAGTAATTTAACTAAGATTATGCATAAATATCCTGAAGTACATATAAACATTAAAGTAAACAATAAAAATGATTTTGCTACTAGTAACATAATTGAAGATAGTATCAAAGAAATAAAAAATAATTTTAATGGTAACTATCGATTAGTAGTAAGACCATCAGGTACTGAACCATTAGTTAGAATTGTACTTGAGGGTGAAGAACTAAAAGTGCTTGAAGAGTCTTCAAATAAAATAAAAAGTATTATTAAAAATTTGAATATGGAGGTAGTATAATATGGCTACGATTAAAGATTATTTAAAATATTATAAGAATATTTCTTTTAAAGAAAATAAATTAAATATAAATGACGTTATAATATTTTCAGAATTATCTTATATAGATTGGAGTAATATAGTACCAAAAGGCAATAATAAAATAACATTAAAAGAAGCCTTTACTACTTATCAAGAATTTAAAAAAGATATCTATTTAACTAGTTTTATGAAAGAGAATATTAGTAATTTAAAAGATATTTATAATAGTAATAGATATAAAGATATCTATCTAAGTAATTATAGAAGACTAATTGATAATGAAAAACAATTTGGAGCTATTACTATTCATTTTGCTGATAAAGTATTTATATCTTTTATGGGTACAAATGGTACAGTAATAGGTTGGAAAGAAGACTTATCACTTGCTTATAGTTTCCCTGTAGTAGCCCAAAAAACCGCTATTAAATATTTAGAGGAAGTTATTACTCCAAATGATAATGAAATATTTGTTGGAGGTCATTCTAAAGGTGGTAATCTTGCTATGACATCCGTTATGTATATTAAAGAAGATATATTTAATAGAATAAAAACTATATATAATTTAGATGGCCCTGGTTTTAGAGATAAAGAATATACAAGTAGTAATTTTAAGAAAATACTACCAAAACTACAAGTATATGTACCCGAAGACACAATAGTGGGTATGCTTCTAAATACTTCAAATAATAAATACATAGTAAAAAGTACTGCAAGAGGAGTATTAAGTCATAATATGAATACCTGGCAGTGTTTTGGAGAATTTCTAGAAAAAGGAAAACAATCCAAACTAAGTATTACTATTGATAATAGAATAAAATCTTGGTTTAAAAACTATAACGATAAAGAAATGAAAAGAATGATAAATGCTATATTTAATATTCTAGAAAATAATAATATCAAAGAATTTAAAGAAATAAAGAATTTAAAATGGAATCAAATAGTCAAATTAATTAGTGAAGTAAACGATATAGATAGTGCTACTAAAAAGTTATACTTAGATACCATCAAAGATCTAATATGGGTAAACACTAAGAAATAGTTAACAAATAAGAGAGAAATATCTCCCTTGTTTTTTAATTACAATAAGTGATAAAAAACATAAATAATAAAATTATGATTTTTAAGTAAATAATTGACAACGACATAAAAAAATGTTAGTATATAAGCAAAGTTTATGGAGGATAGGCTTTTAAATACATTTAAATAATATAAAATGTAATCAAAAAAACCTATTGATATTATGGAGAGTGAAATATGATAATAGGAATAACTGGAAATTATGAAAAAGAGAAAATTTATAGTTTTATGGAGAAATATTATTTATTTGACTACATAGATGTAGATGAAATACTAAAAAAGATTGTATTAAAAAATATCTATAAAAAAGGAGTCAAAAAGGACAATTGGAAAAACAATCAAACGTTGTTGCTAAAAATTAAAAATGAAATAGACAAAGAATTATGGAAAAGAATAAATGGTTTAGGAAAAGAAAAAACAATAGTTGTTGATTATTCGGTATTGGAATGTTCTTCAATTTTTGATGATTGTAATTTAATAATAAAAGTATATTCTGATAATACTTATATTGCCACTAATGAAATGGAATTATTAAAAAAGTATAAAAAAAGTAGTAATGAATCAAATTACTCTAAATCAAAATATCATTTAGAATTGGAACTATCAAATGATTGGGAAAATAAATTAAGAGATTTTATAAACTTTAATTTGTTTGGTACTAAAAAAATAACTGTAATAGTTCCGGTATATAATGTTGCCGATTATTTAGGTAGATGTGTAAATAGTATCAGAAATCAAACATATAGAAATCTAGAAATAGTACTAATAGATGATGGCTCTACTGATGAATCATTAGAAATGTGTAAATTATTAGCTGAACAAGATGACAGAATTAAGGTGGTACACCAAAAAAACAAAGGTTTAGCAGAAACTAGAAATAAAGGGATAGAACTTGCTACTGGAGAATATATCAGTTTTATTGATTCTGATGATTATATTGATAATTCTATGTTTGAAACTTTATTAAAAGAGATTGAAAAAACTGGAGCAGATGTGTGTGAAGGAAGCTTTTATATTCATTTAAAAAATGGTAATATTAAAGATGTTAGTTGCGAGCAAAAAGGCATGAGATATGTATCCGGGAAAATGAATTTAATAAATGCTTATTCTGATGCAACGATATTAATACCAGCTTGGGATAAATTGTATCGATTGTCATCAATAAAAAAAATTAAGTTTGATAAAAATTGCTTTAAGGAAGATGCTGATTACATATATAGACTATGTATTGAAGGAAAAACTTTTTCATTAGTACCAGTGCCATTTTATCATTATGTAAAAAGAAAAAAAGTTTCTATAACTGGAGAAAAAATTTCGACAAAATTATTTACGCTACAAAAATGGGGAGAGGAAGCTTATAATCAAGTTTTATCTTATGGTGAAGAATATAGAGATGCTGCTGAAAAAATACTATACAATAGCCTAGTTCATATATTAAGAAATTTTATGAGGGATTATAAAGAACTATTGTTGGAAAATGGAGAATTCGATGAAGAAATTCATGATGTTGTAAGTCGTTTGATTAATTTGTTATTAAAAGCAAAAAATGTGAAAAAATTTAGAAAATTAGATGAGGTACTAGAAATCTTAAATGAATTAATAGCAAGAGATGTTTTAAAAAAAGATAAATTACCAACTATTGAAATACCTTGCGTTGGTATACTATGGAATTCATTAAATGAAGAAATGATGAATGAGGCAGTCAAATTAATAAGTGAAAAAAGTGTGATCTATAATTGCGTTGAAATTGATCTAAAAGAAAAATATAGACAATTTATAGAGGATATTTATGTTCATAATCATGAATTTGAAGGTATACCAGTTATAAAGGCCAGTACTTTAATAGATAAATATGATAGTAATACAATTATGATTCTAAATCTAGTAATAAAGGTTTCAAATTATATATATTTTAATAAACAAAAGGGATATATGTTAGAAGAAATAGCAGAATTGAAGTCATTTATCAGAAAATATTTTAAACAAAAAATAAAGGACTACGCCTATGATAATATATTTCATTTAACTGTGGATGACGATGAGTATGAATATACCGATAAAATTTGTAAAAAATATATTAAAGACTATAAAAGAGAAGGAACAAATAATGACCACCAGTAATAAAAATAATTCTGTAAAAAATTACCAAACTTTTGAAAATATTAAGAGAATGTACAAAAAAGCCTTTGGTGAAGAGCCATGTAATATGCAGGCAACAATATTAAATGGTGGTTTAAAAAACGCAGTTTATTTAATCTTAGAAAAAAACAGAAAATTTGTTCTTAAGATAGCGCCAAAAGACGAATCAAAAATGATTACTGCTGATAAAAATATTATTTGGTGGGAAGCAAATATGTTAAAAAAAATGGAAGAAATAGATTTTCCGGCACCAAGGTTAATATATTATGACAAAAGTTGTACTGTTTGTGAATCGCCATATATATTTATGACTTTTATAGATGGAAAAAATTATTTAGAAATAAAAAACACTATTAGTGTTGATTCTAAATCAAAAATAGAATATCAATTGGGAATCTTAAGTAGAAAAATTTGCTCTATAACGAAGGATTCATTCTTTTTGCCAAGTAGTCCGGAAAAGAAATTCTATAGTAATTATGAATTTGTTTCTTATTTATTTCACTTATTGATTGAAGATGCTCATAAGGCTAATATAGAGTTATCAAATGATACATATAAAACAATCAGTGATATAATTGATGAAAATGAAAAAAGTTTAAATAATATTTTAAATTTATGTTTATGTCACACTGATATATGGGATGGTAATATTTTAGTTGAAGATAGTAAAATAACTGGCATTGTAGATTTTTCAGATTTATATTTTTGCGACGAATTAATGACATTTTATTTTCATACCATCGATGGTAAGATAAGTAACAACTTTTTAGCTGGATTTCAAAAAATTAATTTAAACAGAGACGAAAAAATACGAATAGAAATATATAGAATGTATGTTATTTTAAAAATGATAGTCGATTGTGGATTAAAACAATATGGAAAATTTTCTTGGATGTATGAAAATTTAGATAATAGAATAAAAATATTAAAAAAATTAAAATAAATATTAATTTATTTTAAAATATATGATATAATATGTATCATATAGATAGAAAGAGAGGAAGATAAAAATGAAAGAATATAAACAATTAGGGGCATATGGTTTAGTGATTTTAGATGGTAGAATTCTACTTATTAAAAAATCAGGCGGCCCATACGATAAAAAACTCGACTTACCAGGAGGAACAATAGAGTTTTGCGAAAGACCAGTAGAAACACTAAAGAGAGAATTAATGGAAGAAGTTGGCATAGAAGTTATTGACAGTGAATTATTTGATGCTGATTCTGTTTCTTTTGAGTGGCAATTTAAGGAAGATATTTTAGTAAAAGTACATCATACAGGAATTTTTTATAAAATATTAAATTATAAAAATGAAATAAAAAAAGAATTAGAAGTAGACGAGGTAAACGATGATTCATTAGGAGCAGATTTTTATGAAATAGATAAATTATCTAAAGATGAATTGTCTTCTATTGCAATATTAGAATTAGAAAAGCTTGGATATAAACTGAAGTAAATATTAAATAGGTTAATATGAAAAGTATATTAATATATGGTGATTCAAATGTTTGGGGCGATGGAGATATCTCTGGTAGAAGAATACCAATGCAATGTCAATGGCCGAATATATTGAGAAAAAATTTAGGATATGAATATTTGATATATCAGGAAGGCCTTCCAGGAAGACTAGCGGGCAATGAAGAAGAAAGAATGCCATACAAAAATGGAATAAATACTTTTTTAGCTACATATCGTTCTTTAGCTCCTATAGACATTTTGATAATCGCACTTGGATCTAATGACTTAATTAAATTTTATAAGAAAACTTCTGAAAAAATAATTAAAGATTTACTGAAGTATACTGAAATAATAAATGAACAGTTTTCAGACTTTAAGTACAAAGAAAAATATTTTAATTCTACTTTGCCACGAATAATTTATATTCTACCATCAAATTTTGATTATGTTTTTCGTGGAAGTGATAAGTTTTCAGAACTGTCAGAAAAAAACAGATTAGAAATTATCGAATATTTTCATAAACATAAAGATGAATATGAGTTTATTATATACAACGATGCAAAACTGTTTGAAGACGGAGTACATTTTAACTTGAATGATCATCAAAATATTGCTAAGTTGGTGAAAAAGAAAATACTTGGCATAGACTAATAAGAAATAGTTAACAAATAAGAGAGAAACATCTCCCTTGTTTTTTATTATGATTAATGATAAAATAATCTATGTGAAGAAATAATAACTTATATAAAAAGAAATGAGGGATATTATGTTTAAATTAGTATCAAAATATAAACCAAGTGGTGATCAACCAGAAGCTATAAAAGAATTAGTACAAGGAATAAAAGAAGGTAAGAAAGAACAAGTCTTACTAGGAGCAACAGGTACAGGTAAAACATTTACTATTGCTAATGTAATAGAAAAAACAAATAAACCTACCTTAGTACTAGCCCATAATAAAACACTTGCAGGACAATTATATAACGAATTAAAAGAACTATTTCCTGAGAATAGAGTAGAGTATTTTGTATCTTATTATGACTACTACCAACCAGAAGCCTATGTACCTAGTACCGATACATATATAGAAAAAGATTCATCAATTAATGATGAAATAGATGAATTAAGACACAGTGCTACTTCAGCCTTAATATCAAGAAGTGATGTCATAGTAGTAGCCTCAGTATCATGTATCTATGGAATAGGAGAAATAGAAGAATATAAAAAGAAGATGTTAACTCTTAATGTTGGAGATACTATAGATAGAGATATAATATTAAAAAAATTAATAGAAATGTTATATGAAAGAAATGATATTGATTTAAAAAGAGGAACCTTTAGAGTAAGAGGAGATTCTCTAGAAATAGTACCAGCCTATGAAAGAACAAATGGTTTACTAATAGAGTGGTTTGGAGATGAAATAGATCGAATAAGTGAAGTAGATACCATTACTGGTCATATTCTAAAAGATAAAAAGACCGTATCCATATTTGCAGCTTCTCACTTTGTAACTGATGAAGAAAGATTAAAGATAAGTATAGAGAGAATAAATAAAGAAAAAGAAGAAAGAGTAAAATATTTTAAAGAGAATAATAAATTAATTGAAGCACAAAGAATTGAAGAAAGAGTAAATTATGATATGGAGATGTTATCAGAAACAGGCTTTTGTCGTGGTATTGAGAATTATTCAAGACATATAGCGCTAAAAGAAGAAGGTGAATCTCCGAATACCTTAATAGATTTCTTTTCCAAAGATTTCTTACTCGTAATAGACGAATCCCATGTAACATTACCTCAAGTAAGAGCTATGTATAATGGCGATAGAGCTAGAAAAATGAACTTAGTAGACTATGGTTTTAGATTACCTAGTGCTCTTGATAATAGACCATTAAAGTTTGAAGAATTTACTAAAAAATTAAATGATGTAATCTATGTAAGTGCTACTCCTGGAGACTATGAAATGGAGAGAGTAAATAATAAAGTAGTAGAACAAATAATTAGACCAACTGGACTATTAGATCCGTTAATAGAAGTAAGACCAACCAAAAATCAAATAGATAACCTAGTTGAAGAAATAAATAAACAAATAGAAAAGAATGAACGAACATTAATTACAACATTAACAATTAGAATGGCCGAAGAATTAACTAACTATCTAAAGAGTCTAGATATTAAAGTAGCTTATTTACATAGTGAAGTAAAGACTTTAGAAAGATTAAAAATAATAAGAGACTTAAGACTAGGTAAATATGATGTAGTAGTAGGAATAAACCTATTAAGAGAAGGAATAGATATACCAGAAGTAAGTCTAATAGCCATTATGGATGCTGATAAACAAGGCTTCTTAAGAAGTACTAGAAGTCTAATTCAGACAATAGGAAGAGCGGCCCGTAATAGCAGTGGAAGAGTTATTATGTATGCTGATATTATTTCTGATAGTATGAATGAAGCTATTACTGAAACAGAAAGAAGAAGAAGTATCCAAGAAAAATATAATAAAGAACATGGTATTATACCTAAAACTATTATTAAAGATATACCTGAAGTTATTTCTAATGAGACAGAAAAGAAAGTTGAAAAAGAATCTAAATTAAGTAAGAAAGAAAAATTAGATTTAATAGATAGTCTTACTAAAGAGATGAAAAGTGCTGCATCTAACTTAGATTTTGAAAGAGCTATGGAACTTAGAGATATTATCTTTGATTTAGAAAATGATAAATAAATATATAAAGAAGACTATTAATTAGTTTTCTTTTTTAACTCCTCTTCAGCCTATAGTCTTCCGAGGTATTTTTATGCCTAAGGTCATAAAAATAAAATAATATAATCAAAAGACCACAATTAGTAGCAGTCTTTTAACATCCAAATATTAACCAAAAGCCTAAACAAATTAAAGCTAAGTATTCAAGTAATAAAATAAAAACATTACCAAAACAAGGAGCAAATAAAGTAATTAACATTTGATAAAAAGTAATAATCATTAACATTAATACCATTAAAAATAAAAATAATTTAAAACCTGCACATAAACGAAAGAAGTTAAAAAAATTATTAAACATAGATATTCACCTACCATAGTTTATGTAAGAGTAAAAGAATTGTTAAAAAATGTTGTGAAAATAAAAATAATATGATAAAATTATATTATAGAAGGTGATATTATGAATGAGAATACTACATTATTTGATGTATCTAAAGTAACAGATAAATGCGTTAGAGAAACACTAGAAGCTTGTATTGAAGCATTAGCAGAAAGAGGATATAATCCTATAAATCAAATAGTAGGTTATATCATATCAGGAGATTTAGGTTATATTTCATCGTACAAAGAAGCAAGAAACAGAATAGCTAAAATAGATCGAACTACTTTAGTAGAAGAATTATTAAAAAATTATTTAAAATGAGATATTTAGGAATAGACTTAGGTAGTAAGACAGTAGGTCTTGCCATATCTGATACAACATTAACAATAGCTTCCTCACTTAAAACTATCTTCTTTAAAGATGAAGATTATTTAAGTACAATAGATGAGATAAAGAATATTATTAAAGAATATGACATTCAAAAAATAATATTAGGTTTGCCTAAAAATATGAATAATACTTTAGGAGAAAGAGCAGAAATAACTACTAAATATAAAAGAATACTAGAAGAAAATACTAATATTCCAGTAATCTTTTTTGATGAGCGATTAACCTCAGTAATATCAAATTCAATTTTAATTGAAGCTGATATATCCCGCAAAAAAAGAAAGAAAAAAGTAGATAGTATCGCCGCTCAAATAATATTACAAGACTATTTAAATAAGGAGAAAAATGAACATGAATAAAGAAAATACATTTAAAGTAATTGATAGAGAAGGAAAAGAAATAGAATTTGAAATACTATTTACTTTTGAATCAGATGAAACAAAAAAGAATTATATGGTATATACAGATAATACCAAAGATGAAGAAGGAAATACCAAAGTATACGCATCAGTATTTAAACCAGATGCTGAGCCACTTGAGTTATTACCAGTAGAAACAGAAAGAGAATGGAAAATAATAGAAACTATAATAACTTCAATTACTGAAGAATCAAAAAAAGAAAAGAAAGAAGACGAATAGTCTTTTTTGACATGGAGGAATTATGAAGAGGTTTAGAAATATAGCCCTTGCGCTAGTTGTGATATCATTCTTTTTAGTAGTGGCAGTATGTACATTTTATAATATAAATATGGCAAAAGTATCAAATGATAATACCCTAAAAGAAGTAACTATTAAAGCAGGTAGTATTAATAGTATTGCTAACACATTAAAAGAAAATAATTTAATAAAAAATATAACTATCTTTAAAGTTTATACAAGATTAACTAATAAAACAAACCTAAAAGCAGGTACCTATAATTTTAGTGAAGATATGGGAGTAAAAAAAATAGTATCTTTACTTGAAGAAGGTAAAACTAATGAAAACAATATAACCTTTAAAGAAGGAATAAATGTTAGAGGTATAGCAAAGTTGATTTCAGAAAAGACTAATAATAGTTATGATAGTGTTATAGCTCTTATGAATGATAATAATTATATTGATGAATTAATTAGCAAATATTGGTTCTTAACTAATGACATTAAAAACAAAAATATTTATTATCCACTGGAAGGTTATTTATTTCCTGATACCTATAATGTAATGAAAGATACAGATATAAAAGATATAATTACTAAGATGTTAGATGAAACCGATAACAAATTATCAAAGTATAAAGATAGCATTACAAATAACAAACTTAGTATTCATGAAATAATAACCTTAGCCTCAGTAGTAGAACTTGAAGTTGCTAATAAAGATGATCGTAAGTCAGTTGCTGGTATATTCTTAAATAGACTAGATTCTAAATACTTTCCTACTTTAGGTAGTGATGCTACATCCTATTATGGAGCAAAAATAGATGATTGGTCTACAAATAGACTTACTTCTGTTGAATTAAATGACTGCTCTAACAAGTATAATACTAGATGTGCTTATAATAAAGGCTTACCAGTAGGACCAATAGGTAATCCATCTATAGAGTCAATTGAAGCCGTATTAAATCCAGAAAAACATAATTACTATTACTTTGTAAATGATTGCAAAGGTAAATTATATATGTCAAAAAATGAAACAGAACATAATAATATAATAAATAAATTAAAAAAAGAAAACAATTGGTGTGCTTAAAAATAAAAGAGGAACAAATCCTCTTTTTTAATTTTCTGCTTCTTCTAACATTTTAGTAATAAATATACCATATCCTTTACTAGGATCATCTACAACTACATGAGTTACTGCTCCAATAATATAATCATCTTGAATAATAGGACTACCACTCATACCTTGTACTATACCACCAGTATCTTTAAGTAATTTTTCATCATTAATTTCAAATAAAATATTTTTAGTACTATTACCATTATTATTAATTCTTAAAATATTAATATCAAAACTTTCAATAGTATTACCATCAATAACAGTCAAAATACTTGCTTTACCAGTTTTAACATTCTCTTCTTTAGCAACAGCAAATAATTTCTTATCTGGAATATCCGTAGTATACTTACCAAATATACCACTAGAAGTATTCTCACTTACTGTTCCAAAGACTTTACTGCTATCATATTTAGCATTTTTTTCTCCTGGTTTACCAATATCACTTCTAGTAATACCAGTTACTGAAGAACCATAAATTTTACCATCTTTAATTTCCAATCTTTGCCCAGTATTCTTTTCAATAATTTCATGTCCTAAAGCACCAAATAACTTAGTATTAGGATCAATAAAAGTAAGAGTACCAACACCAGTTATACTATCTTTAACATATAATCCTGTTTTATAGACATTATCTTCTGTTTTACTTAATTTTAAATTAGTAGTGTTTTCTTTAGTACCACGCATATAAGTAATACTAATATTTTCCTTATTATTAGTTTTTTCAATTAAACTAAGCATATCCTCAATATTAGTAATATCAGTATTATTTACTTTAATAATTTTATCCCCAGTTTGTAATCCAGCTTTACTAGCAGGATTAACTCCTGATACATCATAAGTACCTACAATAATAACACCTTTAGAATTAAGTTCAATACCAATGTTTTCACCACCAGCAATTATATAATTTGAATAGGCAAGGATAGTATTGGGTATAATAAATAATGCAAGTAGAGAAGGAAGCAGAATCTTGTTTTTTAAAATTTTAAAAAACATAAAACAACATCTCCTTTAAATAGTTTAACAGACTACATTATTATTATTTACTATATTAAATAAAGTATTATAGATAATTATTACCATATTTATATTGACATCAAAGTTAATTTATTGTAGAATATAAACCTGTAAAGGAGATGTGGTAGTATGAATAAAACCCTTTTAGATAATCAAATAGAAGTTGCTAAATATAATTACAATTACTTTTTTACAAAAATGATAGTAAAAATATTACAAACATGTTTTAAACTTTCATGTATATTACTAATTAGTGAAATATTTAATTATACCATTATAAACATTATAGCTATTATTTATACTATTATATCTTTATTTAACATATATATTATTATTAGTAATTATAAATATATAATTGAAGATATCAGAAAAACATTAAAACTAGAAGTATCTTTTGAAATAGATCTAAATACAATGTCAGATAAATTATTTAAAGGAATATTAAACTATGGTAAATAATTATTATATTGGAGATATCCATCATAATAAGACTATAAAAAAAGATGCTTATACAGAAAAATTAGTACTATATAGTGATGATAAATATAACTATTTAGATTTAATTAATGATATAAATTATACAACTGATAATAATAAAAAAGCTTATGTACTTGAAGAAACATTAGTAGAAATAGATATAAGAGATTTTAGAGAAGATTATAACTATTTATTATCAAGACATAACGATAAAAAAAAGACCAAAAAGAAACATTGGTATAATAGATAGGGGTAAATATGGATAATATAATGATATATCCTATTAATATATGGACAATAGAAAAAGAATATAAAAACAATTTAATAGAAGATGATACTATTTATGATGTAATAGTAGGACAATATGATATATATCCATTTGCATATCCAATAATAAAACCAATATCTAAAAACATATATAATAAGTTAATAACAAAAGAATATGTATTAGAAGAAAGACTAGATTTAGAAGAACTATTTTTAATTAAAGATCAAAATGGTAATTACATTTCTTCAGTAAATGGAGTAGAGTTACCTAAAAGTATTAAGAAAGAATCCAAAATAAAAAAACTATTTAAAAAACTCAAGCTATAATGCTTGAGTTTAATTATCTCTTGGTACGTGGATATAACATATCTGAAACCTAAGTAATTAGTTAACAAATAACTAATCTCTACAACAATAACATCATATATTTTTATGCTTTTAAATATTTTATAAACATTTTACTTGCAAAAGTTAAAGAAATGGATTTATTAGTTGCTAAATATATATTTATATTTGGTACTTTTCTATTAATTTTTAGTTCTTTAAGATTTTTATAATTTCTAGTTGCTAAATCTATTATAGAAAATCCAATCCCCAAACCTATATTAACAAATTCAGTAATCAATTCTTGACTTACAACTTCCATTTTAGGTATAAGTTTAACACCATTTTGTAGAGCAATATAATCTAATAACTTTCTACTGTTAGATTCTTCTTTTTGAAGAATTAGAGGTAATTTATTTAATTCTTCAAAATTATTAACCTCACCATTATAAAATTCAGGATTATAGACAAAACCCTGTTTTAATTCTTTTATTTTTTCTAAATGTAAATTAGTTTCTTTTATATTACTTTCATTAAAAACTACAAAATCCAATTTACCCAATTTTAAATCGTTTATTAAATCACTTGTTAAATTATTCGTTATATTAATATTTATATTTGGATATTCTTTATGAAATTCTTTTAAAGCATTCATTAAAATTAATTTAGTTAATGTTGTTGAACAACCAATTTTTATTTCTCCTTTTGTCAAATCTTTAAAAGATGTAAATTCATTTTCTGCATTATTAATAAGTTCTAAAGCACCTTTAACATATTCATAAAACATTTTTCCTTCTTCAGTTAATTCCATTCCTTTATTACTTCTTAGAAATAATGTTCCACCTAATTGATCCTCGAGTTTCTTTATTGATTGTGATATTGCAGGTTGTGAAATATGTAGTTCTTCACTAGCTTTAGTCATATGCTTATTTTTCGCAACAATATAAAAAACTTTATATAATTCTAAATCTATATTCATTATAAGCTCTCCTTATCGGTATTATAACATAAATATATTATACTTATCAATATATAAGTGATAAAATGTAATTGAAAGGAAGGAATAATATTATGAATTATGAATTAAATAAAAACGAATTTGAAAAAATAAAAAGAGAGGAATTAGAATATATTGATAGTATTGCTCAAATTAGCAGTAATAAAATATTATCAGAAACAGAAAAACTTGAAATTTATAGAACGTTAAATAGTTATGAAATTAAATTGAATGAAATATTAAAAAAACTTTGGAGCGCATTTCCAAGGGATGATAGTTTAACAAAAGAAAATTTAAAAGATGTAATTATTGAAATTGATTTACCAAAAGATTATTTATCTTCATTAAACTTTCAATACGATGAACAAAAAAAATATGTATTAGAAAAATTATGGATAGATGCAGAATCATTAAAATTTAAATTAACTTTATATAATTTAATGAGATGTAGAGAATATTGGAGTATCAATTCTGACACAATACAAAATAATCAAAAATTAATAGAGGAACCAATATATATTTTTTCTGGTTATTATGATGCATCAGAAGAATGTTATGGGCCATGTTTTGGCGACCTTGATAACTATCTTTACGGAATATATGAAAATATACGTAATAATGGATATAGCAATGATAAAAAAGAAATTCCAAAAAAAGATATAGATAAATTTGAAAAAGATAAGATAATAATATATTCTAAAAGATATGTTCATTCTCATGAGATTAGAAGAATATTTGAAGAAGAATTATTAAATGCAGAAAACAAAAAATTAAATGATTGTGTTGTTCAAACTAAAAATAGAATTGAAAAATTGAATTATATAAGAAGTCCTGAATATAAAGAAAAAATTTTATTAGATAGAATTAATGAATTATATAAAAAAGTTAAAGGTAAATTTATTCAAAAAGAAGTATTATATAGTGGTAACTTTCTTCAAATTTTAAGAGAAACATATAGGTTGCCAAATGAAAATATAGTATCAAAAGAAAAAATTATTAAAAATGCTGGAAAAGATTCTGTTATAGTAATTGCAATAACTCAAGATAAGGAATATATAATTACTATTCAAAATAGAATCAACGATAAATTAATTGCTGAATTTCCATCTGGATATATAGAAAATAATGAAGATCCAATTGAAGCAGCAAAAAGAGAATTGAAAGAAGAAACAGGCTATATTAGTGATGATTTATTTTTAGTAGATGAAGCTTATACATCTCCAGGCACTGATAATTCAAAGACATACATAGTAATTGCTAATAATTGTATTAAAACAAATGAAAAAAATATTACTGGCAATGAACTAATTGATTATGGATTATTTTCAGAAAAAGAATTAGAATATTTAATAAACAAAAATATAATAAATGGCGCTATGAATAAATTAGCATATTACAATTTAATTAATAATGTTGATGATTGTAATATTACATATGTAAATAGTAATAAAAAAATTTACAAGAAGTCACGAGAAAAAAGAATACGTTAGGCAATTAAAAAAACACAAAATTAAATATTAATTTGTTATTTTTAAGTATAATATAGTTATCCATATCAGAAACATGAATACCAACAGTTCTTTCTTTTTATTTTTTCTTTGAAATAGAATCCAAATTATACCCTTGATTAAATTACTCAATACATAAAGTTCTCATTTTATTTTGTAATGTAATTAAAGACTCTTTTCTAAATACATCAGATTTACTAACGTGCTTTTCCATACCATTCTTTATTTCTATGATAGTTTCTTGAGTGCAAAAATCTAACCCGTATTCAGTAAATGTTACCTAACAGTATCAAGAAAGAATCCAAAATAAAAAAACTATTTAAAAAACTCAAGCTATAATGCTTGAGTTTAATTATCTCTTGGTAGCGAGAGGGGGATTCGAACCCTCGACCCTTCGGGTATGAACCGAATGCTCTAGCCAACTGAGCTATCTCGCCGTCAAATGTAATATAATTATATTACATTTTTTTTGTTTTGTCTAGTACTTTTTGATTATTTGTATAATTCTTTATTAAATAATTCTAAATTATTATTCATTATCGTTACATAGTTCTCATTTGAGTTACTAACATTACCATCAATAGACTCCATAGTATTAATAGTAACAAGTTCAACACCATAATTATCAATCAAATTTTTACAAGTATCGTTAGTGGTTTCACTAGCAGAATATATATATTTAATTTGACCATTTCTAATTAATTTTTTAACTTCACTAATAGTATTTTCATTTAATTTATCATCTTCCTCAAGTGATATAACATTTAAACTATACTTTTCTAAATATTTAAATAAGTTAGAATCTACTACTACTGTTTTATATGGAGCAAGACTAATAGCTTCTTTCATATCAGCATCTAATCTTGAAATATTATATTTTAATTCTTCATATTTATTTTCAATACCAGTACCTTCATCATTAGATATTAAATAAGGGTTAGAAATGTATTCTAGAAGTCCATTCTTAGTATTTTGTGCCATCATCAAGTAGTTATAAGGATTAAGCCAAAGTTCTGCAATATTATTATCATAATTCATACCCATAGATACATCTATAACTTTCAAATTTTTATTATAGTTAATCATCTTAACAGCAAAATCTCTTTCTCTATCTAAACTATTAAATACAAACAAGTCAGTATTAGAATATTCTTTTAATTTCTTATCTGATAACTTAAATTCATTAGTATCAATACCAGCAGGATAAATACTATTAACTTCAGCATGATCACCATATAAACTGGTAATTAAATATTTAATAGGATATATAGTAGTATATATTTCAATATCTTCCATACTATCTTTAGTTATATTACATCCAGATAATATAAATACTCCTAATAACAGTAATAATAATTTAATTTTTTTCATTTTCATAATTCCTTCTTTCATTCTTCTTACTATATTAATATTACTATATTTTTATTTTTTTGTAAATAATATTGATAAAAAAATTTTTATATTGTATAATTAAATAAGTAATAGATAGGAGAGTAAGTATGAAAGATATAATAAAAAATAATAGTAAATTCATAATAGTTATGTTATTAATTATTGCTTTAGGAATAGCAGGAGTAACCGTAGCTATAAAAGTAGGTAATTTTAACCCTATTGCTATAAATACTACTACTGGTAATATATCTGCAACTATATCTTACGATAGTTCAGTAAATAGTAGTACAGTTACAAGTACTGGTAAAATGCTTCCAATAGAAGATTCCTTAGTAACAGGAACATCAGTTACTGATGCTAGAGTCTTAAAAGTAAAATTTACAGTAACTGGCAAATCAACAAATCCAGCAAATTCTATATATGATATATCTCTTAGAAACATAACTATGGATGACGCTTTAAAAGATAGTAATGTTAAATGGCGATTATATAAAAATAATACTTTACTATCTAGTGGAGATTTTTCACCATCATTTGATGTAATGGAAAATAATAGAATGGTACTTACTACTACTCAGCAAGACTTAACAACAACAGCCTCCACCTATGTATTTTTAATGTGGATTAGTGAATCATGTGCCGGAGATATTGCTAATTGTACCAATAGTGATAACCAATTTAAATATGTAGGCAAATCGTTTTCATTTAATATTAAGTTAGAGACTGCTACTAAAACAAAGAAAGAACTAACTAGAAAAACATCTGCTGCTGGTACTATAACAACTTTATATAATAATGCCACTAAAACTACAGTAACTAATAATAGTATAACATATCAGTATGATACTACTCATAGTCTTATGAAAGACACAGCAGGTGATATTAGATATTATGGAGCATCACCAAATAATTATATTTATTTTAATTGTTCAGATTACTCTAATCAATCATCATCTACATGTGAAACATGGAGAATAATTGGAGTATTTGATGGCAAAATAAAACTAATAAGAGGTAGTCAAATAGGAACATACGCTTGGGATAATAAGAATATATCAACTGGCGCAGAAACTGCAAATGGAAAAAATGACTGGACAGATGCCAGACTAATGAAATTATTAAATCCAGGTTATGAATCAGAAACTACAGGTGGAAGTTTATATTATAATAGTAAAAGTGGTAATTGTTATTCAGGAATAAATAATGCAACTGTGGCATGTGATTTTACTTCAACAGGAATTAAAAATGATATAACAAAAAACTTAATATCAAATACAACATATTATCTAGGAGGGTTGGCAGGTAATTCAATATATCCAAATGAAGTATATGACTATGAAAGAGGAGGAGTAGTATATACTGGAAGACCAACAGAATGGGCAGGCAAGATAGCTTTACCTTATCTAAGTGACTATGGTTATGCTGCGGATCTAGGGAAATGTACAAAACAACTAATAAATTATAGTGATAGCACATGTGCATCGAATAACTGGATGTATTCTATAATGGCACCAAATTATGGTTGGTCATTATTAACTTTTTACAATAGCCCAAACACTGCGTGGAATATCACTTCGTCAAACAATATTGTCATCGGACACGACGGCATAACCTATAATGCCAATGGGGTTGCGCCAGTCCTTTATCTAAACTCTGAACTAAGTATCAAGGCGGGAACTGGTACAAGTTCAAGTCCATATAAGTTATCTGTATAAAATAAATATAGAAATATACTTCAGTGATGAAGTTTTTTCTTGTTATATAGGGCTATGTGATGTATAATATTAGAGAAAGAAGGAAGATTATGAAGACAGATGATTTTGATTATTATTTACCTGAGGAACTTATTGCTCAAGTACCTTTAGAACATAGAGAAGAATCTAGATTATTAGTACTTGATAAGAATAATGGTAATATGATTGATGATAAATTTTATGATATAGTTAATTATTTGAATAAGGGAGATGTTTTAGTTCTTAATGATACTAAGGTTATGCCTGCTAGATTAATAGGAGAAAAAGAAGATACAGGAGCAGTTATTGAGGTATTACTACTTAAGAATATTAATGAGGATAACTGGGAATGTTTAGTTAAACCTGCTAAAAGAGTTAAAGAAGATACTATTATTTCTTTTGGTAATGGTAAGCTTAAAGCTAAATGTACTAAGATAGGAGAAGATGGTATTAGAGAATTTACTTTTATATATGATGGTATTTTTTATGAAATATTAGATGAACTTGGTACTATGCCACTTCCTCCATATATTAAAGTTAAATTAGATGATAAAGATAGATATCAGACAGTATATGCTAAAAATATTGGTAGTGCTGCTGCTCCAACAGCAGGACTTCACTTTACTAAGGAATTATTAAAAGAGATAGAAAATAAAGGTATTACTATTTGTTATATTACTTTACATGTAGGACTAGGTACTTTTAGACCAGTAGCAGTATCTGATGTTACTAAACATAAGATGCATAGTGAATTTTATAGTATGACTAAAGAAGTAGCTGATACCCTAAATAAAGCCAAATTAGAAGGAAGAAACATAATTGCGGTAGGTACTACTACTACTAGGACATTAGAAACAATTATGAATAAATATAATACATTTAAAGGGTGTTCTGGATGGACGGATATCTTTATTTACCCTGGATATGAATTTAAGGGTATAGATGGACTTATTACTAATTTTCATTTACCTAAATCTACCTTAGTAATGTTAGTGTCAGCTTTTGCTAGTAAAGAAATAATATTAAATGCTTATAAACATGCAGTAGAAGATAAATATAGATTTTTCTCATTTGGAGATGCTATGTTTATCCATAAATAATTTAAGAAAACTATTTACAAACTACTAAAATTATTATATAATTTAGTAGTAATGCCAGCCTGGCGGAATGGTAGACGCGGTAGACTCAAAATCTACTACTAGTGATAGTGTGAGGGTTCAAGTCCCTTGGCTGGTACCAATAGAATATAAAGAACTACTTGTGTGGTTCTTTTAATTATGGTATAATAGTTGTTATCAATCGAGAGGAGGAATGTTTGGTATGAGAAGGATAGATGAATTTAATTTTTTTAGAGAATTATTCTTTGCTCTTAAGAGAGATGGAGTAGAAGAATATAATATTATGGAATTAGGTGAGCAATTATATCCTTATTTTGCATTTGGTGATTATGGTAAGATGTTTAAGGTTAAAACTAATAATTTGTTTAAAAGAGTTGATGTGAGTAGTATATCTGAAATATTTATAGATAGTACTAGAGAACTTAGACTTAATAATAATGGAATGTATAATCTTTGCCCTATGACGGTAGAAAAGTCTCCGATTAAGGAAGAACAAGCTATTATTATTCAGAAATTAGCAGATGTATTGGTTAAGTTTAAAACATTAGAGCAGAAATATAATGTAAAGTTTAGTGGATGCACTCCTAATTTAGTATATTCTTTAATAGGAGGAACGGGTAAATATATGGATATTAGTCAAATGTTAGTAACTGATACTGATAAAATTAAAACAACAGTAGATGAAATTAATCCATATGTGTTATATGATTCTCCAGTTGATGGTTCTCTTTGTAGATTAGAAAAAGGTGTTAGTAGAAGTATAAAGTTATTAGAGGATGTTAATTATGTAATAGTACACAGCATGACTAAACTACATAAAGATGAATATGTTACTACTAAAATATATACAGGATGTGAAGATAAAGAATCTTTGGATAAGATAGTGGCTATTGGAGAAGAAACAAAAAAAGATTTTGTAGAAGATATCAATGAATATCATTATACTAAACCAAAAATTTTAACTAAGAAATTAAAATAAGATATATGTACGATAGAGAAAAAGTTAACTACTAGTTTTTTCTCTTTTTAATTGCTTTATTTATAAGGAATTATATTTAAAATACACGAACAGTTAACTTGTATATTAAAATTATAAAATTGAAGAAAATTAAAAAAATAAGAAACAATACATTTTATAAAATAAGAAAAAAATAAAAAAATAATTTACAAATAAAATTGATAAAAATATATATAAAGCCTTTAAATATAAGCAATTATACAATATAAGATACAAAAATCATAATTTGATAAAAATATAAAAAATGTAAAAAACACAAAAATAGAAAAAACAAAAAAACTAAAAAACAGAAAAAATGTAAAAAATAAAAAATACGAACAAAAAGTATTGACAAAGATCTTTCTAGACTATATAATGGTATCTGTAAGGTAGGAGGAAGAAGTATGGTTGAAACTGAAGAAAAGTTAGAAACTATTGAAGTAGTTAAAAGAAATGGTAAGAAAGTAGAGTTCGATGGAACTAAAGTTGCTCTTGCTATTAAGAAAGGCTTTGATAGTATTTTAATTGAAGAAGATGAAAAAAAATATAGTGAGAAAGATATTCAAAAAGTATATCAAGCAGTTATTAAGAAGATAGCTAAAGAATATTTACCACTAGGAAAAATAAAAATAGAGGAAGTTCAAGACTTGATTGAAGATATGCTAAAAAAATATGATTATATTGATGTATATGAATCATTTTCAGAATATCGTCAAAGAAGAGCAGCAGCTCGTATAGCCTTTAGAGATGATAAAATTCAAGCTAAGCTGCAGAAGAGTATTGAAGGACTTGGACTTAAGTCTGCAAATGAAGAAGATAGCAAAAGAGAGAATGCTAATATTGATGGTAATTCTGCAATGGGTACTATGTTACAATTTGGTAGTACTATATCAAGAGTATTTACTGAGACATATTTAATGAAAAAGAAATTTGCCGAAGCTCATGATAATGGTGATATTCATATTCATGATATGGATTTTGAAGCCATGGGTACTACTACTTGTATGCAAATAGATTTGAATAAATTATTTAAAGGTGGTTTTTCTACTGGACATGGACATCTTAGAGAACCTAAAGATATTATGAGTTATTCAGCACTAGCAGCAATAGCTATCCAATCTAATCAAAATGATCAACACGGAGGACAATCTATACCAGCATTTGACTATTATTTAGCACCTGGTGTACTTAAAACATTTAAAAAGATGTTTAAACAAGCAGTATATGAATTATTAGATTTTACTGATTTTATTAGTTTTATAAATATGGATAGAGTAGAGAAAGAAATTGATAAGTTATCTAGTATTGACTTAGATATTACTATATTTGAATCTATTTATAAAGAGAGTACTGAAGTAAAGAGAATATTTGAAAAAGCTTATGAAACAGCTTATAAGAAAACAGATAGACAAACATATCAAGCTATGGAAGCATTTGTACATAATCTAAACACAATGCATTCAAGAGCGGGTGCTCAAGTACCATTTTCTAGTATTAATTTTGGTACTGATACATCGCCTGAAGGTAGAATGGTTATTAAGAATTTCTTATTATCTGTTGATGCTGGACTTGGTAAGAATGAAACTCCAATATTTCCAATATCAATATTTAAAGTTAAGAAAGGTGTAAACTATGATCCAGAAGATCCTAACTATGATTTATTTAAATTATCATGTAAGGTGTCTTCAAAGAGATTATTCCCTAACTTCTCATTTATGGATTCATCATTTAATAAACCTTATTTTAAAGGGGACTATAATACAGAAGTAGGATATATGGGATGTAGAACTAGAGTAATTGGTAATGTTGTAGATGAAGACAAAGCAGTTACTCCAGGTCGTGGTAATTTATCATTTACTTCAATTAACTTACCTAGACTTGGTATTAAACATGGTATTGTAAGAAATGATGAGACTGATATGAAAGGCTTCTACGAAGAACTAGGAGAACTAATGGATTTAGTTAAAGATCAATTACTTGAAAGATTTGAAATTCAATGTAATAAGAGACTTTATAATTTCCCATTCTTATTAGGACAAGGAGTATGGATTGATTCAGATAAATTAAAACCTAATGATAGATTAAGAAAGATACTTAAGCATGGTACTTTATCAATTGGTTTTATAGGACTTGCTGAATGTCTTAAAGCTTTAATTGGTAAACATCATGGTGAAAGTGAAGAGGCTCAAAAATTAGGACTTGAGATTATTGAATTTATGAGAAATAGATGTGATGAGTATGCTAAGGAATATAAGTTAAACTTTACTTTGCTTGCTACTCCAGCAGAAGGTTTATCTGGTAGATTTATTAATATAGATAAGGCTGTATATGGTAAGATTAAAGGTGTTACTGATAGAGAATACTATACTAATTCATTCCACGTACCAGTATATTATAATATATCAATAGTAAATAAAATTAAGAAGGAAGGTCCATATCATAAATATACTAATGCTGGTCATATTAGTTATATAGAATTAGATGGAGATACTACTAATAACTTAGAAGCATTTGAAAAGATAATTAGATTAATGTATGAAAATGATATGGGATATGCTGCAATTAACCATCCAGTAGATAGAGATCCAGTATGTGGTTATGTTGGTGTAATCGGAGACGTTTGTCCTGGATGTGGTAGAAAAGCATATGAAGGTGTTCCAATAGAAAGAGTAAATGACTATAAAAATAGTTGTAATTGTTAAATAAAGAAAAGAGGTAATTAAAATGAAAGAAGAAACTAAAGAAAAATTAGTAGGTGAGGGTGTAGGTTTTGAAAGAATTAGAAGAATTACTGGATATCTAGTAGGTACTGTAGACAGATTTAATAATGGTAAAAGAGCAGAAGAAAGAGATAGAGTAAAACACGGTACTGAAGGATTACTATCTAATAAATAATGAAGATTAGACTTGCTAGTCCTGTTCTTATGCCTGATAGTATAGTAGATGGTGAAGGTATAAGAGCAGTACTATGGACACAGGGGTGCTTGCATAAGTGCCCTGGATGTCAAAATCCTCAGACGCATTCTTTTGATGATGGTTTTCTAATTGATATCGAAGAAGTTAAAGAACAAATTGATGCATTAGAAGGACAAGATGGTATTACTTTTTCGGGAGGAGATCCTTTCTATCAAGTAGAAGAATGTATAGAGATTGCTAAATATATTAAAAGTAAAAAAATGAATATATGGTGTTATACTGGTTTTACTTATGAAACACTTATTAAACTAGCTAAAGATAATCCTAAAATAATTGAATTTTTAAAACTTATCGATGTTTTAGTAGATGGTCCATTTATTTTAGAAAAAAAGAGTTTAGATTGTGTTTTTAGAGGTTCTACTAATCAAAGAATTATTGATACTAAGTTAAGTCTTAAAAATAAAGAAGTTATTTTAGTAGATAAATATTATATTGAAAAGAAAGTTAAAAATAAAAGAGATAGGATTTATATCTAATCTCTTTTTTGCTCCACTTCAGCCTGTAGTCTTTCGTGGCATAATAGAGCCTATATGATAGTCTCTATTATAAACAATTGTATGTATATATAAATTAAAATAAATAGTCGTATTATATTGACTATTAAGTAAAATTATAGTACAATTATCTAGGTAACACCAATAAGGGATGTTTTCTCCATTTTTCTTGAGTACCTCAAGGGAAAGGAGTGATTCTATGATGAAAGAGCCTTTATTAATACCCCTGGGGGTTTTGGAGGTTTAAGTAGTGGAACTAGTCTTAGCATTTGCTTTGGTTATTCTCATCATTATTGTCTATATTGACAATATGATACATAGAAAATAATAAAGGCACCCTTCATGATGTAAGGGTGCTTCATATTTTATATGGAGAGAACACCTTTCACCACTAGGTGTTACCCATTTTTATTATGGATAAATTTCTCTTCCTGTATACATTCTACCAAAAAATTATAAAAATAGCAATACTTTTTTTAAATATATGTTCGTTTTTAATAATATATACATATATATTTTTTATTTGGAATTATCTTAGTTAGAAAGTATTTTACCATGAATATAATAATAAATAGTTTACAAAATATATTAATATTGATATAATATAGTAAAGTTTATAAATATAAAAGGAGGTAAATTATAAACTAGCGCCTGAACCATAACAAGGTTGACGAGGAGAGTAATTATCGAATATTCGGCGGATGTTACTCTGGGTTATATACTCATTAGATTATTATAAAAAACAAAATCAATATTGTATAACAAAATAATAATCACATATAAGAAAGAGGTAAAATATGTGTGGCATAGTAGGTTATGCAGGAAAAACAAATGTAATAAAAAATATAATGACAGGATTAAAATCCTTAGAATATAGAGGCTATGATTCATCAGGAATAGCCTATTTAGATAAAAATAATAATATCAAAATATATAAAAAAGTAGGTCAAATAAAAAACTTAGATCAAATATTAAATTATGAAGATGAAGCAAGCTTAGGAATATCCCATACCAGATGGGCTACTCATGGAGGAGTAACAGACACTAATGCTCATCCCCATAATCAAGGAAAAATAACATTAGTTCATAATGGTATTATAGAAAATTATGAAGAATTAAAAAAAGAATTAGAAAAAGAAGGTTATAACTTTAAATCTAGTACCGATAGTGAAGTAGCAGCAGCTCTAATAGATAAATTATATAAAGAAAATAAAGATATGTTAAAAACATTAGTCATATTAAAAGATAAACTAAAAGGAAGCTATGCTTTTAATATTATAAATAGTGATATACCTAATAAAATATATGGTATAAGAAAAGATGTTCCCCTAATAGTGGGAGTATCTGATCATGGTAATATGTTTGCTAGTGATATACCCGCTATCTTACATGTAACAAATAAATATATTGTATTAAATAATAATGAAATTGTAGAATTAGAGCAAGATAATATTAAATATTATAATAGTGAAGGAAAAGAAATAACTAAAGAAGTAAAAGAATATGCAGGAACTATAGATAGTATAAGTAAAAATGGTTATGATCACTTTATGTTAAAAGAAATAAATGAAGAATCAGAAGTAGTAAAGAATATACTTAATTTATATACAAAGAATAATAAAATTAAAGATATCTATAATATCAAAAAATATAAAAATATTGATATAGTAGCTTGTGGTTCAGCATCTTTTGCAGGACAAATAGGTAAGTACTATATAGAAAAGTATGCTAATATTAAAACAGAAGTCTATTATGCATCAGAATATAGATATCAAAAGAATTTCTTTACTAAAGATACATTAGTAATACTAATATCTCAATCAGGAGAGACAGCAGATACATTAGCGGCTCTAAAACTAGCTAAAGAAAACGGTATTAATACACTAGCTATTGTCAATAGAAGAGATTCATCAATAGCAAGAGAAGCAGATAGTGTTATATATACAGAAGCAGGTATAGAAGTAGCAGTAGCTACAACTAAAGCATATCTAGCCCAAGTATTAATTCTTCTTTTATTAGCATTTAAAGATAATAATAAAGAAACAAAGTTACTTGAAGATCTTAAGTTGTTACCTAATTTAATTACTAAATATATAAATGAATATGATTATAGTAATATAGCAAACATCCTTAAAGATAAAGAACATATCTTCTATTTAGGAAGAGGTATTGATTACTATTTAAGTATGGAAGGTAGTCTAAAATTAAAAGAAATATCTTATATTCATAGTGAAGCATTTCAAGCTGGAGAACTAAAGCATGGTAGTATATCACTAATAGATAAAGATTTTGGAGTAGTATCAGTAGTTACTGATAAGACAATTAGTGATAAAACAATTAGTAATTTAAAAGAAGTATCTGCTCGTGGAGCTAAGATTATAACTATTACTAATATTAAAGATAATAATTTTGCTGATTATACTATCCTAGTAGAAGATTATGATGAAATATTAAACCCATTACTAGTAATAGTACCAATGCAAATGCTTGCTTATAATGTAGCAAAATTAAGAGATTGTGATATTGATAAACCAAGAAATCTTGCTAAATCAGTAACCGTAGAATAATAAGAAAACAAGTACTTATATTAAGTATTTGTTTTCTTATTACCTCTATAGTCTTATGAGGTATTTTTATATTAATGTCATAAAAATAATATATTATATTTTAGTAGATAAACATTTCTTAACATAATAAATATGATGAATAGTAACTACTACTACATTTAAAATAGTAGAAATAATAAGACTCCATAATCCCATCTTCATTAAACTAAAAATAACAAGACTAAGTATCTTAATAATACCCCCATATAAAGTACCCTTCATAGCGGTCTTAGAATAACCCATACCATTTAAACTACTAGTAAGAGGAGCCTGTATATAATGAAGTAAAAAGAAAGGAGCTGTTACTTTAATATATTCCGTACCAAGAGTAGTATTATATACTAGTTTTAAAGGAATATCTGGAATAAATATAAATATCAAAGTAGCAGGTATTCCTACTATCATAGAAAAGAAAATAGCCTCTTTAATTTTCTTTTTAGTATAACTATAATTCTTATTACTATAACTATTAGATACAACTGGTAAAATAGCAGAAGATATCGCCAAAGTAAAAAAAGAAGGCAGAAGTAGTAGGGGATATACATAACCATTAATAACCCCATAAGTAGTAGTAATATATTCCAAATTATATCCAACATATTTTAAAATATTAGTAAGAATAATAGGCTCAAAAAAATAAGTAATAGAACCAATTAATCTAGCCATCGTATTAGGAATAGATATACCAAAAATCTCTCTAAGTAATTTATTATCCCTATGGAAGTCTTCCTTAGTAATCTTATCTTTAGGTAAGAAAAACAAAAGAATAATAATAGAAGCCCCTTCACTAATAATATTAATAAGAACAACCGTAGTAACTGCTGCTATTAAAGAATGATTCATCATCTTAGCAACAACAGTAGTAGTAAGTAATAGTCTAGCTATTTGTTCTATAATATTAGATAAAGTAATAGGAAATACTTTTTCTTTACCAAAAAAATATCCCTTAATAATACTAGATAAAGTAATAAAAGGAAGAGTACTACCGATAGCAATAAGAGGATAATAAATACTATTCTTATGTAAAAGATTATTAGCTAAATACTTAGCTATAAACAATATAATAAATATTAAAATAAAATCATATAACAAAACAATAATAGTAGTAGGAATAACAATTCTTTTACTACTATTTTTCTTTTCTGATATAAGTTTAGTAATAGCAATAGGTACTCCCAAATTACATAAAGTAATAAATAAATTAAAAGTAGGAAGTACTAACATATATTCACTAATACCTTCAGTACCAATCGTTCTAGTTAGAACGATCTTAATAATCATACCAAGTACTTTAGTAATTAATCCTCCTATAATTAATATAATTGTCGACTTAATAAATTTATTTTTCATAGTAGATTATATGATAAAATAAATAAAAAAGAAGTAAATTACTTTACTCCTTCAGTTATATCTAGATAAGATTTAGTATTAACAATCAAAGTATTATTTTTAATTGCTTCACAAATAATTTCTATTTTCTTTTGATAATTCTTATTACCGTACCAACCACTGGGAAATAATTCATCATTACTAAGATTACTAAAATGTTTTTTATAAGAAAGTTCTGCTAATGTATATAGTTCAAATAACTTATCATTCATATCATTATTCATCTCTTACCTCCATATACTTTATTTTCTTCTAAATTAATCTTTAAAATATCTTGGTAATAAAAGTTTCTTATCATATCATATACTCCATCACCAACAATCGATTTAAGCATCCTAAGTTTTTCTTTAGCATCATTTGCCTTTGAAATAGCGGCAAAATTAGCAATCATTTCATCAAAACCATGAAGAGTAGCGTAATAGTAGTTTAGTCCATGACCTCCAGTTCTGCAAATAGCTTCTCCATGACTATCCTTTAGAGTATTACTATGTAGCTTTCCTTCATATATAGCATCTAAAATATCACCAATAGTAAGCAAACTACCAAATTCATTTCTTAGTATAGCATCAACATTATCCTCAATAAAAATTCTTTTTTGATGATCAATATATTCTTCTTGCGTATACATATCACTTAAAATCATATCCAGTTGTTCATCAGGTATATGAAGTTCCTTATATTCTTTCTTTTTATCTTCTTTTGATTTAGTAAGATTCTTTTTAATTTCCTCTACTTTTTCAGGACTATAATAACTTTTAAAGAAACTATCATATCTCTGTTTCACTAATAAAGTAATATTATTTATAAGTTTTCTATAATTAGCAGCATATTCTTTAGTCTTAATAAGTACTTCAGGATTTTCTCTTGCTTCCTCAACTATTTTCTGATACTCATCAGGAGTCTTCATATCTGCTATATAAAAGTGAAGAGCATGTCCTGTCTCATGCAATAATGTATTAGTATTAGCATTTTCGCAAAAGATAGAACCATTACTTGGTGAAAAATAACTACCATCAGCATTTTTAATATAATAAAATATATCCTTATTTTCTTTTTTAATTTCAATTAGTTTTTTAATTTCTATAATATTAACATCATAGTTATTCATAAGAGCATTTCTATATCCTGCAGTTAAACCAGTAATTAAATCTTTATCACTTTTACCATCAGTTAAAAATAGTAGTTTAAGTTCATTTAATAATCTTTCACCTTCTTCAGGTAATGGTCCTATACCAAGATGATTATTAATATTTTCAATATATTTAGTCGTATATTCATTTTCTTCTTTAGAAACATTAACACTCTTTTGAACTATCCCTCTATTTTTTAGTATAACAGCAATATCAGGATCAGCCTTTAAATCATCTGATAAAATTTTATTTAAAGTAAGATCACTATCAGTATCTAGTAAATATTCTAGAAGTGTTTTATCTCCATACTTTTTTAAAAGCTTCTCGGCTTTTATTTCTCCAATATATTTCATCATATCATGTTTAGCAATAGTAGTATAATATTCTATATGTTCATTAACATCCGAAGACCATGGACGACTTGGTACTCTAATTTTAAGTCCCTTATTAGCAATAGCATCTAAAAGAAAATCAAAATAAGTATATGTATCATCAATTGGTTTTAGTAGGTCACTGATACTAGCTTCTTCTAATAAATCAGGTCTTTGTTCTAAGTAGCAGATTTTAAATAACTTTTCACTACTAATCCGAGAACTATTTAACTTATAACCATTTCTTATCATATATTCAAATAACGTTTCATCACCTAATGAATCATCACTAAACAATTCTTTTACTGGAGCAAGAAGTACATCATCACTAACAAATTTTGCTAAATTTAATTTTTGCTTTTGATATAATATGCTAATAGTCTTTTTATTAAATATATATTTAATTTCTGGATCATAACCTTTATCTATAAGAAACTCAAGTAATGTTTTACCAGAATCAACTTTCATAAGAAGGACATCTTCACTTGCTTTCTTAAGATAATCATAAAGATTATTTTTAATCAAATACTTAATAAAAATTATATCTTCAGGAATATTAATTAAACAATCAGGTACAACCTTTTTATCATTAAGTAAAAACAGTAATACTGTCTTATCATCTTTATAATTAGTTATAAGCATTCTTGCCTTAACTGCCTTTATCAAATCATAATCATTATTTCTATTACAAATTTCTAATAATACATTTATATCATTAATAGAGGGCATTATTTTTTCAATTAGTCTTTTATTATTTAAATACTTCTCAATAGGATAGATACCATTATTATCTTTAGTTATTAATTTAGTAATGATATCTTGAGATAAATAATTTAAATAAAAATAATTATTTGAATTACAAAGTAAATCGATTATCTCTAAATTTTCATATATACTTTCTACTATAGATTTATCTATTTGTTTTTTTTCTAAAATATGCTCAATAAGTTTTTTACCATCAAATTCAGTAAATAAATCTTTTTCACTAAGATTAAAACCAAATAGAGAACTACCATTCTTACAATATAAATAAGCCGCTAATGCATTAGTCTTTAATTTTTCTTTTAGTTCTAATGGTATCATTATTCTTTTTCTAAGTAGATATTCTAAAAAATAAATACCATCTTTATCCTTAGTAAAAAGATCTTCCATAGTTAAATTATAATCAAAAACAAATTTTATACTATCATCATTTATTCCATTAATAATATTTTGTAATCTTTCACTCATAAAATACACCTTCTTTATTTATTTCTATAACAAGTATACTATAGATAAACATTTTAGTAAATGTTTTTACAGGTTAGTTTACATAAAAGTAGTAGGAAAATGCCTCCTACTACATATTTTTTTCAATTATATCTAGATAAGATTTAGTATTAACAATCAAAGTATTAGTCTCAATTGCTTCACAAATAATTTCTATTTTCTTTTGATAATTCTTATTTCCATACCATCCACTAGGAAATAACTCATCATCATTAAGATTACTAAAATGCTTTTTATAAGAAAGTTCTGCTAATACATACAATTTAAATAACTCATTATCCATTATCTTCCTCCTTGATTTTTACTTTTATTTATATCCATTTCTAATATATTAGTATAATAAAAGTTACTAATCATATTATAAATTTCATAACCAACAATATCCCTAAGTACCCGAAGATTCTTTTCAGTACCGTTAGATTTAACCAATACAGCAAAATTGGCTATCATTTCATCAAATCCATGTTTTGCTGTGAAAGTATATGTATAATATTTTATTCCATGACCACTACAAGCAGCTATCTTTTTACCATTATTATCTTTTAAAACACCATCATGAGGTTTCCCTTCAAATATAGCATCAATTATATCACTGATTGCTCCAACATTTTCATAATTTTCTTTCATGGTTTTTGCCGTTATTTCGTTAGCTATTATAATAATTTCTCGTTTAATATATTCTTCAACTGAAAAAGTATCTTTCAAAATTTGTTCAAGTTGTTCTTCAGGTATTTTTAAACTTTTAAATTTATCCCGATATTTATCAATATCTTTAGACAATATATTTTGAATATCCATAATATTTTCTTGTTTAGAATATTTTGTCGTTAATACCTCACTAGTAATATTCAATAAATAATTTTCAAGATTTTTCTTAAAATTATTCCAAAATTCAAAATAGTCACTAACTTTAATTAATAATTCCTTATTTTCTCTTGCTCTTTTAACAATTTCATCATAGTTATCTGGAACTTTAAAACTATTAAGATAATAATGAAGAGCATGTCCAGTTTCATGGATAATAGTAGAAGCAAAACTATCATCCATATGAATACATCCATCATTAGAAGAAAAATAACTATTATCATTATCTTTAACATAATAAAATTTATCAAAATTATTTTTCTTTATTTCAATTAATTTTTCAATTTCTCTAATAGTTATATCATAATTAATAAATAAAGCATCTCTATAACTAGTAATTAATAAATTAATTAAATCTTTATCACTCTTACCATCTGAAATAAATAATCCTTCTAATTCTTTAATTAAATAATCACTATCTTTATCAAGAGGTCCATAATATGTATCAGGAGAATGTTTATGAGGAAAATAATTGCCTTCACCAATATTTAAAGTATTATTGTCTTTAATCCCCCTAGCTTTTAAAATAATCATTACTGAATAATTCATTTTATCACTTTTATTTAATATTTTATTAAGAGTAAGTTCAGTATCCCTATCCAAGAAATATTCAAGTAATGTTTTATTGTCATATTTTTTAAGTAGTATATTCAAGTTTAAATCATCTTTAACATAACCAATCATATCATGTTTAGCAATATCTAAATAAAAATCTACCTTCATATCAGGTTTGCCAGGAGCAGTAATATTAGCAATATTATATTCAAAATCTCCTTTATTAATACAATCTAAAATATAATCTAAATAAGTATAATTATCATTAATTCTAGTCATTAAAAGTGAAGCACTTGCCTTTACCAATAAATCTGGTCTATTTTTTTGGTATAGTATTTTTAAAGTATCCTCTTCAAATATACATGGAATTTTAATATCATAATTATTATCTATCATATACTCTAAAATTGTTTGATCTTTTACCATATTGTCTTTCAAAACATCTCTAGTATTAGATAACCAAATACTTTCAGAACTACTACCAATTAAATCCAATTTATTATTATCATATAATATTTTAATAATTTCTTCATTATTAATATTATTAATTTTAATATTAATATTAACATTATTTTCTATAAGAGTTTCTAATAATGTTTTAGGAGGATATACCTTATATAAAAGAATATTTTCATCAGCATCATAAAAGAAATTATATAATTTATTATCTAAAAGTAACTTAATAAAATGAATCATAAAATCAATATTTTCATCAAAATTAATTAAACTAGATATATTTTTAATTGCCGTGGAATTAGAGACATACTTATCGATAGGGTAGGTGTCATTTTCATCTTTAGTAATTAGTTTCTTAATAATTTCTTGATTAAGATATTTTAAATAATATTCCAAATGATACCTACAAAGTAAATCAACAATCTCGGTGTGTTCTTTAATGATACTTATCATTTTCTCAAATAATACTATGTCTTTCATTGGTAAATTTTTAAAGAATTCATCATTATTCGTAGAAAATAAAGTATTCTCAAATGTATTTTTAATATCTTCTGGAATATCTTGATTATTTTTAATGATAATAGTAATAATTTTAGTTACTTTTTCTAAATCCATTATATCATCATCTATATCAATATTACTTATATCTATATTCTCTTTAAGCATTTCTTCTAGTAAAGTAGTACCATTTTTATCTTCAATTAAAAGATCATTAATTGAAAGATCATATTTTTCTAAAAGATAATTTAAAACATTCATGTTACCATTTTCACCATATGTATAATCTATTTTATCATAAGAAAATTGTGATATGTCTTGTCCATATATAAGAAAGTAAAAAAATACAGAACCATTATTTCTAATTTTTCCATTTTTCAAATCTATATCAACATTGTTTTCAAGTAAATCTATTAATAAAAAGTCTCCATTTTTATCCATAGTAAAAAGTTCATCCAAAGTTAGATTAAGACCGGCAGTACTAGTAATTTCACCATTTACTACCTTTTGATATATATCATTTAATCTCTCATTATCAAAAATATTTACATTATTATCCATATTTATACACTCCTTATCAAATAACTATCATAAATATATCATAATAAAATATATAAGTAAATATTCTTTACATAATTTTACCATTAAGTGTAAATACTATTACTGGTGATAATATGAATAATAAGAAATATAAAGAAATAGTAGATAAAAATACTCCTAAAGAGAACTATATTAAGAATGCAGTTATAGCCTTTGTAGTAGGAGGCTTTCTAGGCTCATTATCAGAACTATTACTAAGATGTTATAGTATGTGGCTTAACCTACCTAGAAAAGAATCAGGAGTACTCGTAATATTAACATTAATAACTATAGCCTCAATACTTACTGCTCTAGGAATATTTGATACCTTAGTAACTAAAGTAAAAGCAGCTTTAATAATACCAATAACTGGCTTTGCCCATTCCATGACATCAGCAGCTTTAGAATATAAAAATGAAGGATTAGTACTTGGAATAGGAGCCAATATCTTTAAATTAGCAGGTACCGTAATATTATATGGAGTAGTCTCTGTATATATATTTGGCTTAATTAGACTACTGGTAATAGGAGGTTAATATGACAATAAAATATAACAATGTCTTTATTGAAGACGCTTATACCATATGTGGTAATTATGAGAATGATGGACCACTATCAAAATATTTTGATAAAAAATATGAAAAAGATTTATACTTTGGTGAAAAATCTTGGGAGCAGGCTGAAGTACATTTATTAAAAGAAGCTAATACTAATATTTTAAAGAAAAATAAATTAAAAGAAGAAGATATCGATTTATTAATATCTGGAGATTTACAAAATCAAATCGCAGCTTCTAACTATATGGCTAGAGAATTTAATATCCCTTTTCTTGGTATATTTGAAGCTTGTTCAACTAGTGGGGAAGGACTAGCTATAGGAAGTACTTATATCGAAGGAGGCTTTGCTAAAAGAATATTAGTATCTACTTCAAGTCATAATATGGCTGCTGAAAAACAATTTAGAAATCCTACCGAGTATGGAACCCCTAAACCAAAGACTGCTACTTTTACTTCAACAGGAGGAGTAAGTATCTTACTTAGTAACAAAAAGAGTAAAGTTAAAGTAGAATCCTCCACCATTGGTAAAGTAGTAGATATGGGTACTACAGATGTAAATCATATGGGAGCAGTAATGGCCCCAGCAGCAGGAGATGTAATATATAACCATTTAAAAGATACCAAGAGAGATATCTCGTATTACGATCTTATCTTAACAGGAGATTTAGGAATATATGGTAAGAATATACTTAAAGATTATATGATGACTAAATATAATATTGAGTTTAATGATAACTATAACGACTGTGGTACAATGCTTTATGATTTAGATAGACAACCCGTCCTAGCGGGAGCATCAGGACCAGCTTGCTTGCCACTAGTAGTATTTAGTTATATATATAAAGAAATGTTAAAGAAAAAATATAAGAAAGTATTAATAGTACCAACTGGAGCTGTCTTTTCACCAACTTTTACATTTCAAAAAGAATCAATACCTAGTATAGCTAATGCCATTAGTTTGGAGGTAATATAATATGATGACTTATGTTTATGCTTTTCTATTTTGTGGTTTAGTATGTATGATAGCTCAGTTAATATTAGATAATACCAAACTAACCCCGGGTCATGTAACTAGTCTCTTTGTTGTAATAGGTGCCTTCCTTGATATAGCAGGTATCTATGATCGAATAGTTTTATATGCTGGAGCAGGAGCTCTAATACCAATTACTTCTTTTGGTCACTTACTAATCCATGGTGCTATGGAAACAGGCACTACTTTGGGACCACTTGGCTTAGCCTTTGGTATATTTAACCTAACATCCGCAGGTATTTCCATAGCCTTATTTCTTTCCTTTGTTTTAGCCTTAATATTTAAACCACGACATTAATTTATTCTATATGCACTCTAAGCCCAGGTCTTAGAGTGTTCTTTTTAGCTTATAATCTAAAAAGAAATATCAACCATATCTATTATATATAAGCCAAAAATTATATATTAAAAATAAAAAAAGTAACAAAAAATACCATTTTTGTGTTATAATAATACACGAAGTGATTAATTATTATGTATTTAATTTATGAGGAGGTTTTATGGATACATTTAAAAAGTTAAATTTAATTGAAAAAAGAAAAATGGCAATTGAAGAACTAGTTAATTATTATGCAGAATATAGAATCTATTGTTATAACAAAGGAGATAAATTAAAAGGAATTGAACTTAGAAAAAAGATTCACCCATTAATTAATCTAATATTAAAAATAGATGAAGTATTATCTAAAGAAGAAAATATAATTGTTGCTAATGAAAATAAAGCCAAAGAAGGTGTACCAAAAATATTTGCTTGCACTCATATAGGTGGTAATGATATACAAAGAACATTCCAAATCATTAAAGAGCCAGCCTATCTAATGCTAGGAGATCCTGGAATTCTATATAAGATGCCAATCTATCAAGGACTAAAAATGAATGGTGTTATACCATTAGAAACCAAAAATAAAATAGATCGAAAAATTGCTTATAATAGATCAATAGAATTACTAAATAATGGAGGTAATCTTCTAATATATCCAGAAGGCGCATGGAATGTAACACCAAATGTCATAGTAATGAAAACATTTGTTGGAACTGTCAGAATGGCTAAAGAAGCTGGTGTTCACATAGTTCCAATCGCAGTAGAACAATATGGTAATAAATTCTATTTTAATATAGGAGAGAACTACGGTATTGCTAAGAACACTACCAAAAGTGAAGCAGAACTAAATCGCGAATTAAGAGATAAATTAGCAACATTAAAGTGGCAATTATTAGAATCACAACCTTCACTTCAAAGAAAAAATGTACCAGAAGGATATATTCATGAATTTCAAAAAGAAATAGTAGAAAGATGTAACTATGGTTATGGTTTCTCTTTAGAAGATGCTATAAGTGAGAGTTTTCATGATAAAACAATTATTAATGAAGAAGAAGTATTTAGTTTTTTAGATAATTTAGATATTAATATAAACAATGCATTTTTATTAAGAAGTCATTCAAAAACATTAAAAAGATAAAGAGAGGTAAAAAATATGCAAGCAATTATATTGCAAATAGTGGGGTTACTTATAATTACAACTTTAATAGTATTGTTTTATTCAAAACCAAATATTGAAAGTGTTGAAACAAAAACATATGCTAAATTAATAGGTTTAAATTTCTTATTTTTAGTAGTAGGTATCTCAACATATATAGTAGCTAAGTTAATAGGCAACTTTAATTTAATAAACATTTTGCAAAAAACATATATGAGTATTTTAGCATTACTTAATTTATACTCAATGTTTTATTGTATATCAATTTATGACAAAGAAGAAAAACTATCTAATTTTAAAAAAATATTATTATCTATTACCATTATTTCAATATTACTTATAATAGCGTTACCATTAAATGTTATTTTTGAAGGAGATTTATTAGATGGTGAAGGATTATCTTATACAGTTGCCTTAGGTCATACAGTTTTAAGTTTTACTTTCTTTTTGATAATTACTCTTTATCTATTGATAAAAAAGTATTCACTAAAAAAGATATCTCCATATATAATATTGATAATACTTTATTTAATAGGATTCTTAATAAGAAGTTGTTATAAAGAACTAATATTCGAAGGTTTCTTTTATGCATATATTTTATTTATTATGTATAATACTATAGAAAATCCAGATGTAAAGACAACTAAAGAATTAGCCTTTCAGAAAAAATTAGCAGAAGAATCTTCTAGAAAAACATTAAGTTTGATAGAAGATATGTCTGAAGAGTTAAAATCTTCAGTTAAAGATTTAGAATTAATTAGTAACACTAAAATAGATAAAAATAATATTAAAGAATTAAATAATGTTTTATCTTCATTTCAAGAAAATTCAGTTAAATTAAATGATAAAATATCTAGTATTCTAGATCTAGCAGTAGTTAAAAGCGAACCAAGAATAGTAACATATAAATATGAAACATTAGATATGTTAGATAAATTAAAGCAATTTCTAGAAATAGAAAAGGAAGATAAGATTAAATTAGAAATGAAAATTAGTAATAAATTGCCTTTAGTATTATATGGTGAAGAGGCCGGAATAATAAAAGTAGTTTTATATTTCTTTGATTTAGTTTCATCTATATTAAGTAAAAAGAATATATTACTAGAAATAGACAATATTAAAGTAGGTAACTTTGCAAAGTTAAGGTTTAAATTTATAACTAATGATAAATCTATTCTAAACTATGTAGCAGAAGATAAAAAGACAAAAAAACTCAAATTAAAGATAACAAATAGTATTAACTATGAAATAATAAATAATTTATTAGATAAAACGAATGGTAATATAACTATAATCAAAGATAAAGACAATATTAATTTAATATTAAGTGTTAATCAAAGATTAATAAGCGAATATGATATAATAAGCAAAAAAGAAGAAAATAGAAATATCAAAATTAAATATCATAATTATAGTGGTAAAAAACTTCTACTAGTGGATAATAACAATTTAAAACTCAAGGAAATGAAAACACTATTAAAACCATATAACATTGATGTAACAGTAGCACAAAACTTAGAAGAAATGGGAAGTAAATTAAGTGAAGATGAAATCTTTGACATGATTATTATTGATGATATTATTCCAAATTTTGAAATAGATAGTTTTGCAAAAGAAATCATTAAAGATCAAAATGGTATTTTAAATTATATTAAGAAACAAGCAAAATATAATATTGCAACAATTATAATGGTAACTCCTAATAATAAAAGAATTGAAGAACAATATATTAAATATGGATTTAATGATTATATTATAAAACCGGTTAATAAGGAAAATATTGATAAAATATTAAATAAATATTTCAAAGCAAAAGAATGAGTTAAATAGCTTATTCTTTTTTATATAATAAGAACTTAGTACCTATTATAATGTTTACAATTTATTAATTAAATCTCATGCTGGAGAAGATAGGACAAAGCATGGAAATAAAAGATATAAATGAAATTAATTACTATATTGATATAGATATATTATAAAGAGTGTTACAACCAGTACAAAATAATTAATTTGCTCAAATATATCTAAAAAAGTCAACCAGTGGTTACCCAATTTAATTTTGTCTCATTATTAACTAAATTTTTTTAATGTTATTTATTTATTTTTAATCATATGCTATAATTTTATTATAGAGAGGAGTGTAAAGAATGGAAAAAAATAACAAGACAGTCATAATATTACTTATAATTATTATTGCTATATTGTCAGCACTATGTGTTTTATTTGCAACAGGTACAATTACTTTTAAACCTACTGATACGGAGGTTAATAATCCAAATCAAAGTACTGATAACAATTCAGAAACAAAAAATATTAAAACAGAAGATATTAAAGAAATTTTTAAAGTAGCATATAATTATTATGAATTACCAGCAGTTTACTGCGGAAAAACAGAAAGTGAAATCGTAGAAATAAATGGAGTATCTAGAAAAGCATCAGCAGAATTTACTACATATGATGAAATGCTTAACTCATTAAAGAAATATATGAGTATCGAAGTAATTGCAAGTAAATCTCCATGGAGTGCTACTGCTAAAGAATACTACTTAGAAAAAGATGGAAAGTTATATTGTAATGAAACTCATAAAGGATACATTTATAATTGGGGAAATGTAGAAATAGAAATAACAAATCAAAGTGCTGACAAAGTAGAGTCTGTTGCAACAATGGAATTAATAGATCCAGATAATAATAAAACATATGATAAAGTTAATATAACATTAGAATTAAAAGATAATAACTGGATTATTACTTCATATAAAAAATAAATAAAGTTGAGGTGAATATAAGCCTTAACTTTTTAATTATAATTTCAAATAATAAGTAATAAACTAATAATAAGTATATAATTTATGCTTAAATATAATACAAAATATTGTTAGTTTTAAGACTAAAACTAGGCTTAAAACTATTTATGAAGACTACTATTAGGCTTCATAAACAAAGAAAAAAGAGAAAAAACAAAAAAATAGTTGTCTAAACCATATAAATTATGGTATAATTAGATAGATGTCTTCGGGAGGAGGAGTTAAAATGGCAAAGAAGAATGAAAACAGAGTATTAGTTTCTTTGATGTGTGAAGAGTGTAAAAATATTAATTATACAGAAGAAAAAAACAAAAAAAACACTCCAGAGAAATTAGAATTAAACAAATATTGTAAACATTGTCGTAAGACTACTAAACATAAAGAAACAAAGAAATAGGAGGTAAATTAAATGATTAATGTAAATGATTTCAAAAATGGTCAAACAATTAATTATGATGGTAATCTATACCAAGTATTAGATTTTAACCATGTAAAGCCAGGTAAAGGAGCTGCTATTGTAAAAGCTAAATTAAAAAACCTAAGAACTGGTTCAATCGCAGAATATACATTTAATGCTGGAATTAAAGTACCTACTGCTCATGTTGAAAAACAAAAGATGCAATTTCTTTATGCTGATGGAGATAACTATAGCTTCATGAATATGGAAACATATGAACAAGTAGAATTAAATAAAAAACAAATCGAAAATGAAGTTAAGTATCTTAAAGAAGGATTAGAAGTAATCATTATCTTCTTTGAAGGAGAAATGTTAGGTATCGAACTTCCTGAAAAAATATCATTCAAGATTACAAAAACAGAACCAGGTATTAAAGGGAATACCGCTACTAACGCAACTAAAGATGCAATCATTGAAACTGGTATGTTAGTTAAAGTACCATTATTCATAGAACAAGATGAAGAAATAATAGTATCTACTAAAGATGGTAAATATGTATCTAGAAAATAGATACATATTTTTTTCTGTAAACTAATAGTTTATTTTCTTTACTTATTAAAATATATGTTTTATAATTAATATGTGATAAATATGAAGTATATAGAAAAATATTTAGATTATTTAAAAGTAGTAAAGAAATATAGTAATAAAACAATTCTTTCTTACTATGATGATTTAATAGAATATAACGAATTCTTAGGTAATAACTTCAAAAACATATTAAATATAGATATCGATATAACAAAAGAATATCTAAAATATTTATATGAACGAGGAATAAATAAAAATTCTATTTCAAGAAAGTTAAGTAGTATAAGAGGCTTCTATAACTATTTAGTAAAAGAAGAAATACTTACCAGTAGTCCCTTTAATAGTATACCTAATCCTAAGAAAGATTTATATTTACCTAAATTTTTAAATGATAAAGAATTAAATAAAATATTTAGTGTATGTAGTGAGAATACTCCTAGTGATGAAAGAGATACTTTAATAATAGAATTATTATATGCTACTGGTGTTAGAGTAAGTGAATTAGTAAATATCAAAGTAAAAGATATAGATAGAACTAATAAAAGTATTAAAGTCCTAGGAAAAGGAGATAAAGAAAGAATAGTCTTATATAATAATCATACAAGTAGAGCCTTAGATATCTATCTAAATGATGCTTATCATATCTTTAATAAAAAGAATAGTGAATACCTAATATTAAATCATAATGGTGGAAAACTATCTGATAGATATGTTAGAATGATTATTGATAAATTAGTAAGAAAAGCCAATCTAGATATAAAAATAAGCCCACATACCATTAGACATACCTTTGCAACAGATATGCTAGAAGAAGGAGCGGATCTAATGACAGTAAAAGAATTACTAGGACATGAATCACTAAATACAACAAGTATATATACCCATATAACCAATGAACAAATAAAGAAAACATATAATATGGCTCACCCAAGAGCTAAGAAGTAAGGAGTAAATTATGGCAAAATTATATTTTAAATATGGACCAATGAAATGTGGTAAAACAACAGATATTATCAAAACATATTATAACTATAAAGAGAAAGATATGAATGTTTTAATAATGAAACCAGGGGATGACAAAAAAGCAGGTAGTAAAATTCAAAATAGAGCTGGAGCCGAATTAAATACCGATTATGTAGTATCACCAAATGTAGATATCTATAATCTAATAGCATATCATTTAATAGAAAATAATACCGACTGTATAATAGTAGATGAAGCTCAGTTCTTAACCCCAAAACAAGTAGACGAATTAACTGAAGTAGTAGACGAATTTAATATACCAGTATTATGTTATGGCTTAAGAGCAGATGCCTTTAGTCATGCCTTTCCAGGAAGTCAAAGATTATTTGAAGTAGCAGATCGTCTAGAAGAACTAAAAGCTATTTGTAAATGTGGAGAAAAAGCTACATACAATTTAAGATTAAATAGAGTAAACGATGAATACATTCCTGTCTTTGAAGGAGAACAAATATCCATAGATGGAATAGATGCCGACTACGACTCAGTATGTAGACCTTGTTATAAAAAATTAAGGAGACAATATGGAAAGAAAAAGGAAGAAAAGTAAAAAGAAAATACTAATAATATCTTTAATTACTATTTTTGTAGTCTTATTACTAGTACTAGCATATTTCTTAATATTTAAAAGAGATATCTTTACTTATAAAAATAAAATAACTATCGAAGTAGGAGACACAATACCAAGTGTTAAAGATTACTTATATAAAGATAATAAAAAAGTAAAAGAAATAACATGGAAAGAAACCTTTAGTGAAGATAACAAAATATATAAACCAGGTACTTATAAAGGAACCTTTACCTATAAAGGAGAAGAAAAAGAAGTAACCCTAATAGTTCAAGATACAACATCTCCTGTTATCGAAGGTATTAAAGATATCGAAGTATTAGCCTTTAGTGATAAACCAAATTTACTAGAAGGTATTACCGTAACCGATAATAGTAAAGAAGAAATAACCGCTACTGTAAATGGTGAATATAATATTGAAGAAGCCAAAGTATATAATTTAAGTTATACCGCTAAAGATTCTTCAGGTAATGAAACCACTAAAGAATTTAAATTAACAGTAAAAGATAATCCTAATGTTAAAATAAGTAAAAGTACTAAAGGATATACAATAAAAAATTACTATGGCGTAACATATGTCGATGGTGTAGTAATAGCTAATAAAACATATTCTTTACCTAGTAATTTTGCTCCAAATAACTTAGTAACCATAAATGGTTATATCAAAGTAGTAGATTATGTCAAAGATGCCTTTACTTCTTTAGTAAGTGATGCCAAAGCCTTAGGACTAAATATATATGCATCATCAGGATACCGATCATATAACGATCAAAAATATATCTATAATAGTTATGTAGCGAGAGATGGAGTCGCCAATGCTGATACCTATTCCGCAAGAGCAGGCTATTCAGAACATCAAACCGGTTTAGCCATTGATGTAAATACCGTCGATATGACTTTTGATGGAACAGCAGAAAGTAATTGGCTTAGAGATAATTGCTACAAATACGGTTTTGTTCTTCGTTATCTTAAAGGCAAAGAAAATATAACAGGCTATATGTATGAACCATGGCATATTAGATATATGGGTAAAGATATGGCAAATAAATTATATAATAATGGTTCATGGATAACATTAGAAGAATATTATGGTATAGATAGTAAATATAGTGAGTAAGCATTAATTAAATACTTACTCTTTTTAATTCCATATATTTGACTAATACTAATGCTTGTGATAGAATATATAGCGTTTTGGAGAAATATATGGAAGAAGAAATATTAAAGCTAATATATAATTATTCAGTAAATAAAAAATATGCCGATCAAGAATTTTACAATACAATTCTAGTATTATTTTTAAAACACCACAAAGTAAATAACTATATTAATACCATTATCATAAATAATGATATTACTGATTTAGGAATATATGATAATAAAAGAAAAACCATTATAATAAACAACTTAGAAATATTAAATAGTTCAGACGATAAAATAGAATTATTATCCTTAAGAGATATAGATGAATATTTTTTAATTAATATAGAAGCTTCAATAACAATATTACACGAATTAGAACATGTCTATCAAAATATGATTATCGATGACCAAGTAACAACCTTAGAAGATAAATTAATATATTATGGATTAGCTTTTTGTAATAGTAGAGTATTATATAATTTCTTTGGTGCAAAATACACTAAAGAAGAATTAGATTATTTATATAATACGACATATGATTATAACCCAAGTGAAAGATTAGCAGATATTAATAGTTATAATATCATATATAATACAATTAATAACGAAAAGAAAATAAATCCTCGAATAAAAGATTTAATTAAATATGAATATGAAAGTTTAAAACTAATTGGATATAAAGATATAGGTAGTATAATAGAATGCCCTAGTTATTTATACCTAAAAAAAATAAACAAGTTAAATAGTAAAACTGATATATCATTTAAAACAACTAAATATCAGTTAGAAGATAGATTACGCTTAGGTATCGAAATAAGTTATGAAGAATATCAAAGAGTAACAAAGTATCATAAAGAATTAAAAAGAAAATTAGTATAGAAAGGAAGTAATAGTAATGCCAATAATAGATGGAATGAATGATGATTATATAGAATATTTTCCCTTAGAAGAATATATAAATAAAATAAAACTATTACCCAAAGTATTAGAACATCTAGAAGAAACAAATAAAGAATTTGATAGTTATATGAATAAATTATCTAAGTATGATGAAGAATATATAATAAATTATTGGATATATTTATTATATATAGAACTTATGTCTAATCAAAAAATAGAAAGTTTAATTCAAGATGAAAACAAACTAGGAGATAAAAGAATATTTTTTGATACATTAGGAATAAATCATAAAAGAATTCATAATTTACACAACTTTATAACTGAAGGAGAAATGGAACCAACTTACACCTATAGAAGTACTGAGGCAACTGTCGGTAGAAAAAACCCAGATGGTAGCATTAATATCTTCTGGAGAGGAGCACAAGCAAAAGATGTAAATAAATTCATGTCAGATTTTCTAAACATATATAAGCAAGGAGGAGCCTCTCTAATATATAGTAATCCCTTTTTAGCAAGTAGTATCATTCATTTATTATTTTTAAGAATCCACCCATATACCGATGGTAATGGAAGAACTGCTAGAATATTACATAATATAAAATTTACTGAAATGATAAATAAATTATATGGTACAAGACTAAAACTAAGTCCTCTTAATATATCAGAGAGTATATTAATAAATAAAATAACTTATGTAAAAAGAATAGACAATATATATTTTGATATAAAACATGATAGTAATATTGAAATAAATGCCTGGTTTAATTTTATATTAGATATGATAGACGAACAACTATATAAAGCTATGAATAAGTTAGAGAAAATAGATTCTTCTTTCGTAATAGAGGATGTTCCTACCGGTAATATGCGATTATCTAGATTAAAACATAGATAATCCTTTTTTGTAAACCATAAGTTAATTTACTTGCCTAAAAAAAATTAGTATGATATCATTATATAAGATAAGATAGGGAGGTAAATATGACAGAATTCGATAAAGAATATTTAAAATTATTAAAAGAAATATTACAAAGAGGGGAAGAAGTAGAGAATAGAACAGGAGTAAATACAATAAAGATAGATAAATATGCTTTTAAATTTGACTTAACTAAAGAATTTCCAATTCTTATGACTAAACAATTATTTTCAAGACAAGCCATAACAGAAATGTTATGGATATGGCAAATGGCCTCAAATGATGTACGTGAGTTACATAAAAGAAATGTTCATATATGGGATGAATGGATGGTAGATGAAGATGGCATCTATCGTATTTATGAACCAGATGGTACTTGCGAATACAATCCAGATAAAGAAGTAACAGTATACGATCCACTAAGTACTCCAATATCTGATCCACTAGCAAAGATGAATAAATTAGCACCTAAATTAGATGAAAACGGTAAAATAATGACCGCTAAAAGTAAAATAGAAGGTAAGACAATAAAAGCTGCTAAATACTATGGTAAAGAATACGCTTATACAATCGGAACAGCATATGGTTATATCGTAGATAGATATAAATTTACTGAAGAATTAATTTGGACAATCAAAAATAATCCAACAGATCGAAGAATGGTATATAGCCTATGGCAAAATGAATTTCTAAGAACAGCAGTTCTTCCATCATGCGTATGGTCTACAGAATGGAATGTTTATAAAGGAACACTAAACCTACAAGTACATCAAAGAAGCTGTGATGTACCATTAGGCTTACCATTTAATGTAACTCAGTATGCAACACTTTTATCAATGATAGCCCAAGTAACCAATCTAAACCCAGGCTTCGTTTCATATTCAATAAACGAACCACATATATATGTAAACCAAATAGATGGAATAAAAGAACAATTAAGAAGAGGAAGAACATATGAAAGTTTTTCAAGAATGACACCAACAAAACTAGAACAATTAAAGATAGAATTAGAAAACAAACTACTAACAATAGAAGATAAAGAAAGTAAAGAATATATAGTAACCGATTCCGATATCAGAATAATAGATATAATATTAAACCCAGTAAAACCAGAATTATGGTTAGATCCTAGTATAGATGACTTCTATAAATTTGACAATTCTAAAGATATGAAACATGCCAAAGTAAAAAATTATAAACATATGGGAAAATTACCATTTAAGGTAACTCAGTAAGGAGGACATGATGGAAAATTTAAGTTTAATCGCAGCAGTCGGAGAAAATGGCGAATTAGGCTATAATAATAGTCTAATTTGGAGAATAAGAGAAGATTTACAATTCTATAAAGAAATGACTATGGGTAAGAAAATTATTATGGGTAGAAAAACATTAGAAAGTATGCCCCTAAAAGCATTAGAAGGTAGACAACCAATAGTTCTTACTTCTAAGCCTTTAGAAAATTGTACTAATTTAGAAGTATACCATGATCTTGATTCATTATTAAATTATATAAGTGAAACCAATACTGAATTTATGGTAGTAGGAGGTTCTAAAGTATATGAACAATTACTTCCATATGTTCAAATAATGTATTTGACAGAGATTAAAAGAGAGGCATACGCTGATAGCTTCTTTCCATATTTTGATAAAGAAGAATGGAATATAACTGAAATAGGAGATTTCTTAGATAACAATGTTCCTTATGTAAGAAATAAATATGTTAGAAAAAGGAGTAAGATCAGACAATGGGAAAATTAATAGTTATTGAAGGTTCTTGTGATGGAGTAGGAAAAAGTACTCAGTATAGAATGCTAATAGATAGATTAAAAGAAGAAAAAGAAAATATGATAATAACTCATCATTTTCCTAGTTATGGTACCTATCAAGGAAGACCAGTAGAAGAATATCTAAAAGGTAATTATGGCAAAATATCTGAACTATCACCTTACTTTGTAAATAGTTTATACGCTCAAGATAGAGCTATAACATGGGTAAATGGTTTAAAACATGAATATGATAACGGTAGTATTATAATACTAGATCGTTATACAACATCATCATTAATATACCAATCTTCTGTTATTGAAGATAAAAAAGAAAGGGAAGACTTTATTAATTACGTTTATGATTATGAATATAATAAAATAGGTATAGCCAAGCCAGACTTAGTAATATTCTTACATGCACCATTTGAAGTAGCTCAGGCATTAAAAAAGAAAAGAAAAAGCAACGATGGAGTAGAGAATGATATTCATGAAAGAGATTATTCCTTTATGAAAAGAGTTTCTGATAATTCTATAGAAATTGCTAAGAAATTTAATTGGGACTTTATCGAATGTGCTGAGAATGAAGAAATGCGTTCAGTAGATGAAATTCATGAAGATATATATAAATTAGTTAAGAAGAAAATAAAATAATTTCTTCTTTTTTTTAAAATTTTATACTTTATTGAAATATTGACTTTTTTATGATAGAATTAATATGTAATGTAGAGAGTGTGATATATAATGAATAAAATAGATAGTAAAAATAAAAAGTTTATGATATTTGGAATAATAATATTAGTAATTGCTGTAGTAAGTTCTACACTTGCTTATTATATTTGGTCCTCAGGTGAACAGATAAAAATATCTACTACTGTTGGAGGAGCATATGTATATTTTGATGGTGGTAGTGCTATTGAAAATGCTACTTTAAGACCAGTAGCAGATAAAAGCAAAGGTATAACAAAAAATATTAGTATGAGAGCAGATGCTACTGGTGTAACCGCTAATGTATACTTGGATTTAGTAACATTACCAAATAGTCTCAAAGATGTTAGTTTTAGATATGCAATATATAATGGTTCTACACTTGCTAAAGAAGGCAATTTTTCTAGTACATCTTTATCTTCTAGTACAAGTACTTGTACTGCTAATAGTACGACGCATATAACACTATTAAGTAATGTATCAGTACCTACAACTAAGAGAACATATACATTATATATATGGATAGATGGAGCTAACTATACTAATCCAAAATCTATGATGAATCAAACATTTAGTTTTAAATTACATGCCGATGGTACTGGAGCAATATTAAATAATGAATATGAATTAACGAATAGCGATGGAAGTACTTATACACCAACATATAGTGGATCAGGAACTAAGGCAGTAAGATCGAGTGCACCACTTAGTAAATTTAAAGAAGTAAAAGTAGATGATACAACAGTAGATAGTTCAAATTATACTTTAACTGAAGGATCTACAATAGTAACTTTTAAAGAAACTTATCTTCAATCACTATCAGTAGGTGATCATACATTTAAAATAATATCTACTGATGGTATTGCCTCAGGAAAAATAACTATTAAAAAAACAGTAACAGCCGCTCAAATGATTACTAACTTATATAATAATGCTACTAAAACAACAACCACAGTAAATAGTGTAACATATAATTTAGCCTCATCAATAGGACTTATGAACGATAGAAAAGGTAGTATGTCTACTCGTATAGATGCAGGCAACATAAGATATTATGGCGCAAGTCCTAATAACTATATATATTTCAATTGTTCTGATTATTCTAATCAGTCATCAAGTACATGTGAAACATGGCGTATAATAGGTCTATTTGATGGTAAAGTTAAAATAATGAGAGGTAGTATGATAGGCTCTTATTCTTGGGATAGGAGGGATGTTGATGGCTACGCTGGTTATAATAATTGGTCAGATGCTGATTTGATGAAACTATTAAATAGCGGATACGAAAGTGAGAGCGTAGGAGGAAGTCTTTATTGGAATGCCAAAAGTGGAGCATGCTATAAAGATGCGCCAGAAGAAACAATTGCATGTGATTTTACAAGTATAGGTTTAAAAAATGATACAACAAAAAATATGATATCAGAAACAACATATTATATGAGAGGGCATAATTCAGAAATGGTATATGTAGAGACGATGTATGATAAGGAGAGAGTAAGTGGAAAATTATTTGATAATACCCAATCTACTACTTGGACTGGCAAAATAGCAGTTCCTTATTCAAGTGATTATGGCTATGCAGTTGATTTAAGTAAATGCAAAAAACAATTGAATTCTTATGATGATGAGATTTGTACGGCAAACAATTGGATGGAGTCCATAATGACATTAAATTGGTTGTTAACACCGTACTCCGATGATGGTAATAGTGCGTGGGTTGTTGACTTGAATGGCGATGTTGGTGCAGGAATGTGTGCAGCTAATGCTATTGGTATTACACCAGTCCTTTATTTAAACTCTGGACTAGAAATAAGTGGAGGAACTGGAGCAAGTGGAAATCCATATCAATTATCAGTGAATTAATATTATTAATTAAATGTTTAAGAAGATACTAGGTTATCTTCTTTTACTTTGATTTATCTTAGTTAGAAAGTACTTCACCCTAAATATAATATCTTATAATTATTTATTACTAGACTATAAAATGGGCTAGTAATAACATGAAAATACTTTGGATTTTCATGAAATGATAAAAAAATATATAGACATTTAATTATTAATATATTATAATTAACTAAAGAGAAAGTATGTGGTATTATGAAAATAGATGTATTAACATTATTTCCTAGTATGTATGATAATTTTATAAATGAATCAATAATAAAAAGAGCAATAGAAAAAAAACAAGTAGAAATAAATATACATAACATTAGAGATTATACAGTATATAAAAATAATCAAGTAGATGACTATCCATTTGGTGGAGGAGGGGGTATGGTACTAATGTGCGATCCAATCTTTAGAGCCATAGATGCTCTAAAGAAAGAAAACACATTAGTAGTAATGATGACACCATCAGGTAAAGTATATAAACAAAGTATAGCATATAATCTATCTAAACATAAACATATAATAATACTATGTGGACATTACGAAGGCTTTGACGAAAGAATAAAAACAATCGTAGATTTAGAACTATCAATCGGAGATTACATTCTAACCGGAGGAGAATTACCATCAATGGTAGTAATGGATAGTATAATAAGATTAGTAGATAATGTAATAAGTAGTGAATCATTAGAAAGTGAAAGTTTTGATAATAACTTATTAGATTATCCAAATTATACAAAACCAGTAGAATATCGAGGGATGAAAGTACCAGATGTATTATTAAGTGGACATCACGAAAATATAAACAAATATCGTTATAAAGAACAACTAAGATTAACAAAAGAAAATAGACCAGACTTACTAGGGGGCAATCATGAATAATTATTTTATAAGTAAAGATAACAAAAGTGGAGAAATAGTATATTTAGAATACGATAAAGAAGGTTACAAAGTAACCCCTAAAAGAAAGAAAGAAGATGCTATTGAAGTAAATAAAATAGTATTTGTATCACCTAAATTAACAGAAAAATTAATAAAGAAAAAAATAGATCATAAATTAGATAAATTATTATATGAATTAAACCTAATTAATATCGATGATGAAGATAACGATTCAGGTAATAGTGAAAAGATAAGAGACATGCTAAAAGAAGCAGAAAAATTTAGATTAAGTATTATAAATAATTATAAGAAGTATTTAGGTAATAGTTATATAACACTTACATTAAAGAAAATGCAAATAATAATAGATGGTTATAAAGCTAAACTATATACTATTAAAGAAAGAGAAAATGAAAAAATATTAATTAATATGTTTAATCAAATGAAAATAGAAGAGCCAGAAAAGAAAGGCAAAGGTAGATAACATGATATTATTAGATGGTAAAGAAGTAAAATTAAAAGTACTTGAAGAATTAAAAGAAAAATTAACAAAATTAGATAGAAGCCTAGGACTAGTAGTAATCCAAGTAGGAAATGATCCTGCAAGTAATGTATATGTAAGACAAAAAAATAAAATGGCTGAAAATCTAGGTTATAATTTCAATCATATAAAATTAGATAGTAATATTACCGAAGAAGAATTACTTAGTATTATAAATGAATTAAATAATAATGATTTAGTAGACGGTATCCTAGTACAAATGCCTATTCCTAAGAGCCTTGATACTAAAAGAATACAAAATGCTATTATGCCAGATAAAGACGTTGACGGCTTAACAGATATAAATATGGGCAGGCTAGTACATAATAGAGAATCTCTTGTTCCATGTACTCCAATAGGAATAATAGATTTACTTGACTATTATAATATCCCTATTGAAGGCAAGAATGTTGTCATAATAGGAAGAAGTGATTTAGTAGGTAAACCAATGGCTACTTTAATGACCAACAGAAATGCTACCGTTACACTATGTCATTCAAAAACAAGTAATTTAGAATTTTATACTAAATCTGCAGATATCTTAGTGGCTGCTATCGGTATACCTAAATATATAAAAGAGAATATGGTTAAAGAAGGAGCAGTTATTATAGATGTTGGTATAAATAGAATGGAAGATAACTCACTATGTGGTGATGTAGACTTTGATAATGTCAAAGATAAAGTAAGTTATATTACACCAGTACCTGGTGGCGTAGGCCAAATGACTGTAGCGGAACTAGCAGTCAATACTTATAAAGCTCATGTACTTAGAAAAAATAAGTAAAAAAGTTTTTCCAATTCAGTGGAAAAACTTTTCTTTTACTTTTTGATATAAATATGAGATAATATATATAAGGAAATATGGTGATATTATGAAAGAATATATAGTAATTACTCCTAGTAACTTAAAGAAGAAAGTAATAGAACTATCAAGAAAGAAATACTATAACTATAATATAAAATTTATGAGTATAAATGAATTTATAGATAAATATACTTTTAGTTATGATAATAAAACAATATATAATATAATGAATAAATATAATATAAATTTAAGTAGTACTTTAGTATATCTAAATAATTTATGCTATATAAGTGATAAACTAAATAATAGTAAAATGATCTTATTAAAAGATATAAAAAAATACTTAGAAGATAATAATTTACTTATATATGATAATAGATTTAGAGAGTATGTTAAAGATAAAGAAATACATATCTATGGATATAATTATATAAATAAATATTACTTAAATATATTTAAAGATCTAAATTATATAGTACATAATATAGAATATAATAACTATGATATAGATAAAATATATGAATTTAATTATATAGATGATGAAGTAATCTTTGTAATAGATAAAATATACGAATTATTAAGAAATAATATAAGTATAGATAAAATAAAACTAATAATATCAAATGAATATCGAGAAGTAATATATAGATTATTTAAAATATATAATATTCCAATTAATATAAAAAAGAGAAGTATATATTCTATCAAAGTAGTAAAAGATATATTAAACAACTTAGATGATCTAGATAATAGTATTAATAATATTAAAGAAGATAATATTAAAGAAAAAGTAATTAAAGTATTAAATAATTATAGTTTTATAAACAATAAAAAAGAAGTATTAGATTTAATCATTAATGATTTAAAAAATACTTATTTAGATGAAGATAATAATGGTATTAAAGTATCTACTATTGATGATATCTATAATAATGATGATTATGTATTTTTACTTGGATTTAATAAAGAGAATATACCAGTATTATATAAAGATAATGAATACTTTAGTGATAAAGAAAAAGAAGTACTAGGATTAGATACCAGTAATGAATTAAATATAAATAAAAAGATTGAAGTAATAAGAAAGATACATAATATTAAGAATCTTACTATTAGTTATAAATTAACTGATAGCAATAATACTTATACAAGAAGTGATTTATTAAATGATATAGAAATAGTAAAAGATTATAAACATCAGTATATAAATTCTAATATGATGAATAAGATTTTCTTAACTACTTATTTAGATAACTTAGTAAAATATAATATCAAAGATAAAGATTTAGATTTATTATCTAGTAATTATAATATTCCATATATGAATTATGATAATACCTATAGTGGTATATCTAAAGAAAAATTATATAAGTATTTAGATAATAAATTAACACTATCATATACAGCATTAGAGAACTTCTATAAATGTAAATTCAAATATTACATAAGTAATATCTTAAAAATAAATATCATAAAAGATGATTTTGCCATCTTAATCGGAGACATCTGTCATTATGTACTTAGATGTATGGATGATCAAGATTTTGATTATGATACTTGTTTTAATAATTATGTTAAGACTAAGAGAGAATTTAGTAAAAGAGAATTATTCTTTTTAGATAATATAAAAGAAGAATTAAAGTTTGTTACTTCTACTATTAAGAAACAATCAACTTATAGTACATTTAATAAAAGTATGAAAGAAAAACCCATCTATGTAAATAAAGATAAAAATATTAAAGTAACATTTATGGGAGTAATAGATAAAGTATTATATAAAGAAGAAGATAATATAACATATCTAGTAGTAGTAGATTATAAGACAGGTAGTACTAATATTAATTTAAAGAATATGGAATATGGCTTAGGATTACAACTTCCTATATATCTATATTTGTCAAACAAAATGGAATTAAAAAACATAAAAGTAGTAGGCTTCTACTTACAAAAATTATTTACTAGTACTTTAGATAATAGTAAAGACTATGAAACCGCTAGAGAAAATAATCTTAGATTAGAAGGATATTCTACCGATAATGAGAATATTTTATCTAAATTTGATACAACATATAACGATTCTAAATTAATTAAAGGAATGAAAACAACTAGTAAAGGATTTAGTACATATAGTAAAGTATTAAATGATGAAGAATTAGATAGTATGATTAATAATACCGATAAATTAATTAATGAGGGAATAGACAAAATACTAGAAGGAGACTTTACTATTAATCCTAAAGTAATAGATGGTACTAATGTTAGCTGTAGTTTTTGTGAGTATAGAGATATCTGCTACTTAAGAGAGAAAGATATTACATATATAAATAGAGAGGAAGATAAAGATGGAGAAGATGTATAACTGGGAATATATTTATCGAGGAGATATCTATAGAATGGAAAATGGAAAAGGAGTATTAGAAGAAAAAAATATTGATGTAGCCTATATGGAAGATGACCATGCTTGGGCTAGAATAAACGATATATTAGACTGCTTATACCCCTTTGGAATTACTGATGATAAAGAAAAAAATGATGCAATTTACGATCGTGCCTTTGCCAAACTTAACGCTTCACTAATGCCTATTGATGATATAAAAGAAGGCAGTCTATATGTTGAACCATCATCACTAGAAGTGGTATTAACTCCTGATGACAATTCAAAAAAAATAAGTTCAAAAGGAAAAAAATCAAAAAGATAGGAGGATAATATGGCTTGGACAAAAGAACAAGAAACCGCTATCTATAAAGATGGCACCAATATAATAGTTTCCGCTGGAGCAGGATCTGGTAAGACCGCAGTACTAACAGAGAGAGTATTAGAAAAAGTAAAAAATGGTATCTCTGTAGATAACCTTCTAATACTAACCTTTACAAAGATGGCCGCTAAAGAGATGCGTGAGAGAATAGGAGACAAACTAAAGAAAGCTGGTTTAACTAGTGAATTATCCAAACTAGATACCGCCGATATTACAACCTTTGATGCCTATGCTTTATCTTTAGTAAAAAAATATCATTATTATCTAAATGTAAGTAAAGATATAAGTATAATTGATGCCTCAGTAATAACATTATATAAAAGAAAAGTATTAAAAGATATATTTAATGAATTATATGAAAAAGAAGATTCTAAGTTCTTATCATTAATAAAAGAATATAGTTTAAAAGATGATAAAGAAATATTTGATTTTATTCTAAATATAAATAATAAATTAGATTTAAAGACAAATAAAAGAGAATACTTAGATAATTATATTAATATAAAATATAATAATGATAATATAGATAAAGATATTGAAGAATATATTAAAGTAATATTAAATCTTACTAGCAATATAAGAGATTATATAGAATACATAGATGACTCTGATTACTTAGATAAATTATATTCCATAATTAATCCCCTATTAGAAAGTTCTAGTTATAATGAAATAAAAAATAATATTAATATAAAATTACCAATAGCCAGAGGACTATCCGATATAAATAAAGAATATAAAGAAAAAATATCTAATAGTATTAAAGAAATAAAAAAATTAATAATATATGATAATTATGATAGCATAAAGATAGGTATATTAAAAACTAAAGAATATACCGAAGAAATTATTAATATCATAAAAGAATTAGATAGAAGAGTACAAGAATATAAATGGAAATATAATTATTTTGAATATTCAGATATATCATCACTAGCTATAAAATTAGTAAAAGAAAATACTTTAGTAAGAGAAGAAATAAAGAATAATTTAAATGAAATACTAATAGATGAATATCAAGATACTAATGATGTTCAAGAAGAATTTATTTCTTATATATCAAGTAATAATGTCTATATGGTAGGAGATATTAAACAGTCTATTTATAGATTTAGAAATGCTAATCCATATATATTTAAGAATAAATATGATTCCTATAGTACTAATAATGGAGGTATCAAAATTGATCTAAATAAAAACTTTAGAAGTAGAGAAGAAGTAATAAATAATATAAATTTAATGTTTAATCGGATAATGGATGATGATATAGGAGGAGCCTCCTATAAAGAGAGTCATCAAATGGTATATGGTAATCTAATGTATAAAGGAGAAGGTGATAATAAAGAAAATAATAACTTTGAAGTATATAGTTACTTAAATGATACATCTTTTAAAAAAGAAGAAGTAGAAGCCTTTATTATAGCGGGTGATATTAAAAAGAAAGTAGAAGAAGGCTACTTAGCCTTTGGTAAAGATACCAATGGTATTAGAAAAATAAAATATAGCGATTTTGCTATATTACTTGACAGTAGTAAATACTTTGAATTATATAAGAAGATACTTGAATATAATGGAGTACCTACCATTATAAATAAGTCCATAAATTTAACAGATGGTGAAGTAATTACCATAATTAAAAATATTATAAGTTTTATAATAAAACTAAAGAGTAATATTATAGATAATGAATTTAAAAAATTATTTATATCTCTTGGTAGAAGTTTCTTATTCAATATAGATGATGATACATTATTTGATTACTTTTTAAATAATAATTATAAAGATAGTGATATTTATAAAATAAGTTATGAAATAACTAAGAAAATAGATACTATTAGTTTAGATGAAATAATAGATATAATTACTTATAGTTATGACTTTAACAATAAGCTATTCTTACTAGGAGATTATTCTTCTAATATACTTAGAATAGAAAAATTAAAAGAAATAACTAGTAATTTAACTAATTTAGATTATGATATATATAGTTATCAAGAATATCTAGAAGATATCATTAATAATAATTTAAAGATAGAATTTACTCTTAATGATAATAGTGATGACACAGTAAAAATAATGACTATTCATGCTTCTAAAGGATTAGAATTTAATATCTGCTACTACGGAGGATTATATAGTAAATTTAATATAAGAGAAGCCATAAGTAAATTTAGTTATGATGATAAATATGGAATAATAATTCCATATAAAGATAATTTCTTATATAATACAATTTATCATACTCTAAGTTATAGAAACTATGTAAAAGAAAATATTAGTGAAAGAATAAGATTATTCTATGTAGCATTAACTAGAGCCAAAGAAAAAATGATCTTCTTATTACCAGAAAATAATAAAGAAGAAACATATATAAATGACCTAGTAGACAATAGCATTAGAGAAAAGTATAATAGCTTTGCTAGCATTATGTATTCTTTAGAATATATAACTAAGAAGTATTATACTAATATAGATATAAAAAATATAAATTTATCTAAAAATTATAATATGGTAAAGAATGGTAATTATAAAGCATTACTTAATAAAGTAGAGGATATTTTAGAAGTAAATAATATAAATATAAATATAAATACTTTAGAAGAAGAAGAAAAAACTTTTTCTAAAAAGAATATTCATCTTATCACTAAAGAAGAAGAATCTAAATTAGATTATGGTAAGAAAATACATGAATTATTTGAATTAACTGATTTTAATAATACTAGTAATTTAACTGGCAAAAATAAAGAAATAATTACTAATTTCTTAGATAAAGTAGATATAGGAACTGCTAATGTATATAAAGAATATGAATTTATATATGAAGATAATAATATTACTTATCATGGTATTATAGATTTAATGTTAGAATATGATAATAATATTAAGATAATTGATTATAAGTTAAAGAATATCAATGATAATGCTTATTTAAAACAATTAAATGGATATAAAAATTATATTGAAAATACATTTAATAAAGATACTTCTATATACTTATATTCTATATTAGATAATACTTTAGAAAAAGTATAATATATTCTTTTATCCACTTCAACTTTAAGTAAACTTAAATTTTCCGTGGTATGATAGAGCCTATATAATAGTCTCTATCATAAACAATTATATGTATATATAAATTAAAATAAATAGTCATATTATATTGACTATTTATTTTACTTCTTAGGGTTTGGAGGTTTAAGTAGTGGAATCAGTTGTAGCACTTGCTATGATAATCTTTTCCTTTGTTGTCTATATAGATAATCTATAGGAATGGTTGTAAATTGTACCTATCTTACTGTTGCAGTATCATTTGATAGTACAAAGACAGATGTAACTATGGCTAATTATACTAATGGATATTTAACATATAAAAAGAATACTAATTAGAAAGATACTAGTTATCTTTCTTTTTATTTGGAATTATCTAAGTTAGAAAGTATTTCACCATGGATATAATATCTTATAATTATTTATTACTAGACTATAAAATAGGCTAGTAATGACATGAAAATACCTAGGATTTTCATGAAAGGTAATAAATATATCTTTTCAAAATAATAAAAATATATTATAATTATATTGTGCCAAATTAGTTTAGTGGTAGAACAAGGCCCTCGTAATGCTTAGAGATAAGTTCGATTCTTATATTTGGCACCAGATAGATAGAAAACTCGAATTTTTCAATTTTTTGATTAGTTCGAGTTTTAATTGCTTATCTAGGTTTATAAGAAAAATTAAATAATGAAAATTTTAAAGGTCACGAATTTACGATCCTTGAAAATTTAGCTTAAAAAAATAGTTTTTATATGTCACTACAAAAATGGATTAAAGAAATCCAAAAAACATAATGACGAAGAAAATGAACTAATACTTTTCAGGAGTTTTATTGAAGACATAACCATTTCAGATGGAATTGCAACATATCATATAAAATTACAATATTGGGATTTATTTGACATTCCAGGGTCTAAAAAAGTACTTAAGTATGATAAAGAAACAATATTAAAATTATTCTATGGTATTAATAAATAAATAATTAATTAATATTATATAATATGAATGATAAACTAGATAAATTAGAAGATATAAAAGAAGAAAATTTAATATGGATAATATATATACTAATAATAATTCTAAGTTATTATGCCAATAGTAAAGAAAAGAAATATCTATTATATAATGACGAAGAAGCAAGAAGAGAATATCGAAGTTTACTTATAATAATATTTAGTATATTAGTAATAATCTATTATCATTTTACTAAGAATAGTTATGAAGATATCTTAAAATTAAATAGTAGTGATACTAATAAAAAGATAATACTTACAAAAGCATCATTTATAGGAACATTACTAGTACTAATTAGTGGTATTATCTTTCTAATAATAGCCATATACGATAGGCAAATAGAAGTAGAACTAGCCTTTAGCTAAGACTTGCTTTTTTCTTAATATTTGATATAATAATATTATAGAAAGAGGTATAAAAATGCAAAGTAAATTAAAAGAATTATTAGATAAATATATAGCAGAATATGATGAACTGCGTGAAGAATATGAGAATTTAAAAACTAGGAAACAATTATTTAAAGAATTAATGAATTATTTTAACTCCGGTTTTGATTCTATTATAGATGGAAAAATAATTATTGATGTTTTATTAGATAGTATTTATCATGATGATATATATAAAAAAGAATTTTATAAATTACTATATAAATTAATAAACAGAACTTATGATGCTGAAAGTGAATTACAAAATTTTAGTGGCATTATAGATAAAGATTATTATACATTAAATCAAAGACTCCTAACTCTTGAAAGTAGGATGAATAGAATCAGAAAAACAGTAAGTTCTGCGAGAGTAGCTAGGATTGCAATAAGGGTCAAAAATCCAATTGAAGCTAATAAATATACTCTAAGGGACATAGAAAAAATCATTAATTATTATGAGTTATCGGGAGAAATAACCAGTAAAGAAGCCATTCTTTGTCTTAATAATTTAGAGTTTTATAATCGTAATTTAACATCAGAGACAATGCAAAATAAAAAAGAGGAAGAATTTGCTAAAGAACAATATAATAATGTTCCCAATATACTAAATGCCGGCTATGAGGTGATTGAAGAACCTGAAGTAATAATTCAAAGAAAAGAATTTCTAGATAAAACGGTTAATGAAGCTATTAATACCTTAAGGTATGCTAATAAAAAAGAAGATATTGTTCGTATATTAGAAAATTATGAAAGATATGATCTTGAAAATAATGAATATAATTATATTATTATCAAAGTATTAAATAACATAAGTAATGAATTAATTAGTTATTATAATCTACTATTAGAAAAAGATACTTATTCTTTTAGAAGAAATAGAAGAGAAATTATTGAAGATTATTATATGGAATTAAATAAATATTTAATAATAAGAGATTATTACGATAAATGTAATGAAGTTATAATAGATGAAGAAAACACTACTTTAACTGATGAAGAACAAAAAAAATTACAAGAAGAAAAAAGATTAATTTTTTCAACATCACTAGCAAATCCTACTAAAGCAAAAATAATAGGAGATATGGATAGTGTACCTTACGAATATTACGATACAGTATTAGAATTAATAAACAATTTTATAAGTGGTAAAAATGCAAGTGGTGAATTAAAACGTTTAAAAAGCAATAAGAAATTAGTAGGATTTATGGAACTAAAATATGATCAAGTAAGAATAGTATTTAAACATATTAAGAATAATATTTATAATGTAGTAGGAGTCTTTGCAAAAAAAGCCAATAATGATATGACCATGTATCAAACAATGGCAAATAGAATGATACCTGATGTTACCACCGAAGAAAAATTAAATAAACAATTAGAATTAGGTGAAATCACTCTTAAACAACTTACTGATTTAGTTGAAGTAAAAAGGAGAAAAGGTACAAGATAATGGCATCTTCAGTAATACATATATGTATAGCAAACGAAATAAATAAAACTATTAACAGAGATAGTAAAAAATTATTAATAGGAACAATAGCTCCAGATATTTCTAAGTTACTAGGAGAAACTAAATTTTATAGTCATTTTTTAGATAATGTAAATAATGATATTCCAAATATAAATAAATTTTTAGAAAAATATGGTAATTATTTAAATGATGACTTTGTATTAGGCTATTATATACATTTATATACTGATTATCTATGGTTTAAATATTTCATACCTAATATAATTAAAGGCAATTATATAAAAGAATTAGATGGAACATTAGTAGAATATACTGAAAAAACATTTAAATATTATGTTTATAACGATTATTCAAACTTAAATAATCAGTTAATAGATAGATATAATTTTCCAATGAAAATATTTTATGAAGAAATACCATATATACCAAATATAATTAGTGAAATACCTATAGATAGGCTAAATCTAATTGTAGACAAAACAGGAATTTTAATAGAAGAATCCAAAAAAGGGAAAAAATATTTATTTAAAATAGATGATATTATTACTTTTATAGAAAGTTCTAAAAAAACAATATTAAAGGAGTTAAATAGTATTTATGAAAAAAATTAAATTAATTATCCTAGTAGTATTCCTTCTTATCAGTGGGTGCACTAAAGAAAAAGTAGTAGAAGAACATAAAGAACCTATAGTAAAAGAAGAAGTAAAAGACACATATATTGATAATAATCCTATAAAATTAGGAATATTCTTAAGTAATAATAATTACTATAATAAAGAAGTAATCGAAGATACCTACTATACAAACCTTACAAATGGGGTAGATATAGGATCATTTGAAGTATTTCTAACTGATGACAAAACAATAAGTGGTACTAAATTTAAAGATACATGGCAAAAATATTACGATAAATATGAAGATATTAATAAATATAAAATAGGTTATAATATAGGATATACATTAAAAGATGGTACTTCAAATAATAGTACCTTCTTAGAACCAGATATATTTAGATATAGTAAATATTTCTATATATACTTTTATGACGATGTCAATGCTCCAAATGGCTTCTATAGTCATTTAGAAAATGTAAATGATAATACACTTATGACTTCAGTTAAATTATACGCCGTAGACGAAATAGATGAAGTAGAGAGTATTACCTTAACAGCCTTTACTTATGATGAAGACGACTTTGATAAAGAAAATAATTACCGAGGTAATTCAAAATATACAATTAATATAAAAAGGAAATAGACTAACCATCTATTTCCTTTAATAAATTCTTAGCAAAATGAGCAGATACCAAATCAAACTCTTTTTTATCATCTAATCCAGTATAGTATTCTTCACCGTCTTCTATAACAGTCTTTCTAAAACATATTTTAGAATTATCATTTACATTAGCAAACAAAGTATACTCAGTACCATTAATAACTTCTTCTTTAACGATAGCATACTCAATACCATCATCTAAAACTATAGTATTCATATTATCTTCCTCCTTTGGAATTTCCTAAATTTTTATTAACAACTTGATTAACGATTTCATTAAACTCGGCAGCATCACCATTTTTTGCTTTTTCAGCAGCATCAATAATAGTAGCCAATGCTAAGTTGGTTGATTCATCATGATTATTTACTCCCATAACAGAACAAAAGTCACCGCCACCTTCATAAATTTGTTTAAATTTATAATCCCCACCTTTACATCTAACAGTTATTTCTTTAGAAAAACAACTTTCTTCGCTATCTCCATATCCAAAATGTGAATTATTCTTTCTCTCTTTATTTACTTCATTATAGTTTTTAGCAAGCCTAATAGCAGAAGTATACAAATCATATGTGGCTAAACCTTCAACACTACTATCAATAACAAGTTCAAGTCCAGAATAGTCATTACCAACATTTAAACAAAACTCACCATCTTCAAAATAACCATATCCAGCATCAACTAGTTCTGATTCAATAGATGGATAAAAAGTTTGCCTACTTTGATAACCATTAGCTTCTCTTTGAGCAAAAGGAACTACCTTCGATAATATTGCTAAACTAAGTATTACACTAGCAATACTTATAGTTATATCCTTTCTTACTTGCTTTTTTTTAGCTATTTTAGCACTGCTTCTAGAAGCTTTTCTCGCAGCTATCTCTGCTTCCATTTCTTCCTTTCTTTTTACCTCATCAGCATGTTCGTTAACAATTTTAAGTACATCATCCATATTATTATCAAATTGAGATTTATTCTCCATATCTTACCTCCTAAAATAAATATATATTATTTTTAGTCTAAAGTCAATAAAACTTGACATTATTTACAAAATTATAGCAATAAAAAAGTAATAGATTACTCCATTACTTTAATATTAATTTATTATCTTGAAAATCTATAGTGATAGTACTACCAAATTTAACTTTATCATTAATGATAGCATTAGCAATTAAGGTTTCAACATTTCTTTGAACAAATCTCTTAATAGGTCTTGCACCATATTTCTCGTCATATGCTGAGTCAATAATATATCTTCTAGCAGACTCTGTTACTACCAAATGTAAATTCTTATCTTTAAGTCTATTTTCAGTATCACTAATAATTTTATCTAGAATATCATTAACTACTTCTTTAGATAAAGAATTAAAGACTATAATTTCATCAATACGATTTATAAACTCAGGTTTAAAAGTACTCTTAAGTTCATTCATAACTAATTCATTACTATTAGAAGTATTTTCTAGAATATATTCACTACCTAAGTTAGAAGTCATAATAATAATAGTATTTTTAAAGTCTACAGTTCTACCTTGACCATCAGTAATTCTACCATCATCTAGTATTTGAAGTAAAACATTAAATATATCCTTATGAGCCTTTTCTATTTCATCAAACAAGATAATAGAGTAGGGATTTCTTCTTACAGCTTCAGTAAGTTGTCCACCCTCATCATATCCAACATATCCTGGAGGAGCTCCAATTAATCTAGCTACAGAATGGCTTTCCATATATTCAGACATATCAATTCTAATCATATGTCTTTCATCATCAAATAACTCATAAGCAAGAGTTCTAGCCACTTCTGTTTTACCTACACCAGTAGGACCTAAAAAGATAAATGAACCAATAGGTCTATTAGGATCTTTAATACCTGCTCTTGCACGAATAATAGCCTCAGATACTAAGTGAATAGCATTATCTTGTCCTTTAACTCTTTTCTTCATATTTTCTTCTAAGTGAAGTAATTTTTCTCTTTCACCACCAACTAATTTAGATATTGGAATATTAGTCCATTTAGATATAATAGCCGCTACTGATTCCTCATCAACAGTATCAGATAATATCTCTGATTTATTAATTTTTTCTAGTTCGGCAAGTTCTTTCTCTAATCTAGGAATAGTACCATGTCTAAGTTTAGCAGCAGCCTCTAAGTCATAATTATTTTCAGCCTTCTCTAAAGCAAAGTTAGCAGAATCAATTTCTTCCTTCTTTTTACTAATCTTAGTATTAACAGACTTTTCTTCTTCCCATCTATTTTTTAAATCCTTTTCTTTTTCTTTAAGACTAAATAACTCCTTATCAATATTCTCAATTCTATTCTTAGAAATATCATCTTTCTCTTTCTTTAGAGCCTCTTTTTCAATTTCTAGTCTCATAATATTTCTTTCTAAGTTATCTAGTTCAGTAGGAACAGATTCCATTTGTACCTTAATAGTAGCAGCAGCTTCATCAATTAAGTCAATAGCTTTATCAGGTAAGAATCTATCGGTAATATATCTATCAGATAATGTAGCAGCGGCTACCAAAGCTTTATCTTTGATATTTACACCATGGAATACTTCAAACTTAGGTTTTAATCCCCTAAGAATAGTAATAGTATCCAAAACAGTAGGTTCTTTTACAAGTACTTTTTGAAATCTTCTTTCTAGAGCAGCATCTTTTTCAATATATTTACGATACTCATTTAAAGTAGTAGCACCAATACAATGAACTTCACCACGAGCTAGCATAGGTTTTAACATATTACCAGCATCCATAGCTCCTTCTAGAGCACCAGCTCCTACTATCATATGTATCTCATCAATAAACATAATGATTTCTCCATCAGAATCTTTTACTTCTTTTAGAACAGCTTTTAATCTTTCTTCAAATTCACCACGATACTTAGCTCCTGCTACTAAGGCACCCATATCTAATTCCCAAATACTTTTATTTTTCAAACTATTAGGAACATCCCCTTTAATTATTCTAGTAGCTAGTCCTTCCACAATAGCAGTTTTACCAACACCAGGTTCACCAATTAATACAGGATTATTTTTAGTTTTTCTAGATAATATTCTAGTTATACTTCTTATTTCATCATCACGACCAATAACAGGATCTATTTTTCCATCTTTTGCGGCCTTAGTAATATCACGACCATATTTTTCTAATGGTTTTTGTAGATTTTCTTCATATGGATTATTCATATTCATATTTATCATCCTCCTTTTTATACATCTATATTATACCACTATTTTAGCAATTGTCAATAGAGATTGCTAAAATAAATTAATTTCTTTTTCTTATCTTTTTTAATGCCTCTAGGTCTTAAGTAAACTCAAGTTTTCCGAGGTGTTTTTATAAAAAGAAAGGCCACTAAATGATTAAGATATCAGATTTATTAACTATGGAAGAGAGAGAAAGATTTTTAAATAGCATTAGAGCAGTAAATGGTAATGAAGAAATAAAAGAAATAGAAAATAATATGTAATTAAATAACAGCAGTATAGCAAAGTACTGCTGTTATTTAGGTATTTTTAGACATAAAATTGCAAAAAAATTAAATAGTGAATAAAAAATATATACTTTTTATTTATTTTTTGTTATAATTAAATTGTATCATTTTAGGGAGAGTCGATATCGTGAAGAAAATATATACTGCTATTGACATTGGATCTGATACAATTAAATTCGTAGTAGGAGAATACTTTAAAAATAAATTAAATATTCTAGCTACTTATGAACAAAAAGCAAAAGGAATAAGAAAAGGTTTAATTGTTGATCCCAATTTAGCTATTAACTCTATTAAAGATGGAATTAAAGAAATAAATAATAATTTAGGCATTGATATAAAAAAAGTAATAGTAGGAGTACCTAGTTATAATGCTAAGTTTATGCTTGTTACTAGTGAAATAGAAATAACTGGCGATGCTATAACAACAGATGATGTAAATAATCTTATAAAAGCTTCAGTATATTCTAAAGTAGAACAAGACTATGAACTTATAACCGTATTACCATTAACTTTCTTAATAGATGGAGAAAAAGAAACCAAGGTTGTAGGTAAAACTGGTAATAAACTAGAAATAAAAGGAATTATGATTTCTGCTCCAAAGAAGAATGTCTATTCAGTCCTATCAGTTATGGAAGGAGCTGGATTAGAAGTAGTAGATATTACAGTATCAGCTTTAGGAGATTATTATGAAGTAAGAAACGATAATTTAGATAAAAACATAGGAGCTATTATTAATTTAGGACATGAAACCACTAATGTGTCAGTATTCAGTAGAGGTAAACTTATGAATACCGAAACAATTCAATTAGGAGGAATTAATGTTGATAAAGACTTAGCCTATATGTTTAATATAAATGTATTTGATGCAAGAGAAATAAAAGAAAAATTTGCATCTAGTCATAAAAGATTCATAGCATTAAATGATGTATATGAGGTTAAAAATACTGCTGGTGAAGTAATTAAATTAAATCAAATAGAAGTAACTGAGATAGTTATGGATAGATTAGCAGAATTACTTAGATTAGCCCAGAAACAAATATTACTATTGACAAAACAAAATATTTCTTATATAGTAATAACTGGAGGATTAACCGAAATAAGGGCATTTAAAAATTTAGTCTATGAAATTTTAGGAAAAGATGTTATAATATATACAGAAGATACTCTTGGAGCAAGAAATAATAAATATATAACTTCAATTGGAATGATAAAATACTTTATGGATAAGATGGAAGTTAGAGGAAAAGAGTATTCTATGATAGATGAGCAAGATGAAGAGTTACTAATAAATCCAAATAATAAGAATTCAAAGGGGAAAGCTGGTATTACCAAAATATTTGGAAACTTTATTGGAACTAAGGAGGATTAAAAATGAATAATATGTTTGGTTTAGAAATGGATCAGTTAGCAAAAATAAAAGTAATTGGAGTAGGTGGGGGCGGTTGTAACGCTGTAAACAGAATGATAGAATCAGGTCTTAAAGGCGTTGAGTTTATAGTAGCTAATACTGACCTTCAAGTTTTAAATAATTCTCTAGCTCCAATCAAACTACAAATAGGTAGAGAATTAACAGATGGCTTAGGAGCAGGAGCAAATCCAGAAATAGGTAGAGAAGCTGCTCTTGAATCAAAAGGAGAAATAGAAGAAGCAATAAAAGGTGCTGATATGGTCTTCATTACATGTGGTATGGGTGGAGGAACAGGTACTGGTGCTGCTCCAGTAATAGCTGAAATAAGTCAAGATTTAGGAGCATTAACCGTAGGTATTGTTACCAAGCCATTTAGTTTCGAAGGTAAAAAGAGAATGAATCAAGCTGTATCAGGACTTGATGAATTAAAGAAACATGTCGATACTTTAATCGTAATACCTAATGATAGATTAAGAGAATTAATAGATAAGAGTACACCAATGCTTGAAGCATTTAGAGAAGTAGATAACGTACTACATAGAGGAGTACAATCAATATCTGACTTAATTGCAGTATCAGGTTTAGTTAACCTTGACTTTGCTGATGTAAAAGCAATTATGAAAGATAGAGGTAATGCATTAATAGGTATAGGTGTAGGTTCTGGAGAAAACAGAGCAACAGATGCTGCTAAACAAGCTGTATCTTCACCACTTCTTGAAACATCAATAAATGGTGCAACAGATGCTATAATAAATGTAACTGGTGGTGCTTCACTTACATTATTTGAAGTAGAAGAAGCTGCTGAAGTAATTAGAACTGCTGCTAATACAGATATTAACACAATATTTGGAGCAGTAATTAATGAAAACCTAAATGATGAAGTAATCGTTACAGTAATAGCAACTGGCTTTGAAAATCAAAGTGAACCACTATACCATAGTTTCAATTCTACTAGAAGAGAAGACATCTTTAGAGAAGGAACTAGTGATATAGATATCGATAACGATTTAGATATTCCACCATTCTTAAGAGATAGAGATAATTATTAGAAAGGAGGCTCCTCTTATGATTAATGTAGTAGATAAACAAGTTAACACTAAGTTAATTGGGGGGGGGCCAAAAGTCTAATCTAAATATAATAAATAATAATATAAACAAAGACTATGAAATAACTAATAGAAATATTAGTGATTTTTCATAGTCTTTTTACTATGGAGGAAAGTTATGAATAAATATAAAACATATATGTATATTGGAATTATCATATTAATTATATCAATATTAGGAAGTACATATGCTTATTATAAATATGTACTTGCCTCAGTTAATATTAATACCATTACTAGAGGATTAGATTATTATATTAATTATGCTAAAGGAATAGATATAACATCAGGTACTTTAAATCCAAGTACTGATTATACAGGTGGGAATAGCATAACTATAACTTTAAATAAAAAAGATAATACCTATGATATTTATGGACACATCTATTTAGATATAACTACAATTAGTTCTACTCTTAGTAGCAGTAATGCCTTAAAATATGTTGTACTAGAAGGTACTACTAAAATATCTGAAGGAACATTAGGTGGAGTATCTGCAAGTAACTCTTATTTACTAGCAGTAAATATCCCTCTAAAAACAACATCAGCTACATATACAGTATACCTATGGTTTGATGAAACAAATAGTAACGCTTTATCTGCAGAAAATTCTTCAGTAAGTGCAAAAGTAAGATGTGAAGCCACTATGAAAAAAATTAATGATGAACCATATACAGTTTCTATTCTTTCTGAAAAAATAATAAATTTATATAATGCATCTACCAAGAACCCAGTTACAAATGATAGTATAACTTATCAGTATGATACTGTTGATAGTCTTATGCAAGATATAGGTGGTAACATTAGGTATTATGGTAAAAATCCAAATAACTATATTTATTTTAATTGTTCTGATTATTCAAACCAAACATCTTCAACTTGTGAACTATGGAGAATAATAGGAGTCTTTGATAAAAAAGTAAAAATAATAAGAAAAGAAATTTTAAACAATAATTATTCTTGGGATAATAAGGATACAACAACTGGTGCAGAAACCGCAAATGGTAAAAATGATTGGACAGATGCAAGATTAATGAAATTACTAAATCCGGGATACGATAGTGAAACAGTTGGTGGAAGTTTATATTATAATAGTAGTAAGGGCACTTGTTATTATGGTTTAAATAATGCTACTATTTCATGTGATTTTACTAGTACAGGAATTAAAAATGATGCTACCAGAAACATCATAGTTGAAAATGTTTGGTACTTAGGTGGATTTTCTTCAAGCAATATTTATCCAAATGAGGCATATAATTATGAGAAAACTAAAAACACTTATTCTGGAAGAGCTGCAACTTGGATTGGAAAAATTGCCCTTATGTATATGAGTGACTATGGATATGCCACTGATTTAAGTAAATGCAATAGCACATTACTTAAATATGATGATAGTCTTTGCGAGTCTAACAATTGGCTATCCTACAAAGGAGTTTATTTATGGCTTCTTAATTCCAACAATTTAAATCCATACATATCTTGGGGAATAAATAATAATGGAAGGGCAAGTACAGAAGGATATATTTGCTCTAACACTATTTCTGTAAGACCAGTATTATATATAGATAGTACATCAAGAATAATAGATGGTAATGGTAGCCAAAACAATCCATATCAATTAAGTATTACATAGAGTTAGTTTAACTAAACTAATTCTTTTTCTTTTGATTATAACTGCGAATATGATAGGTCTACTGAGACTCTGATATAGACTAAGAATTAGGCTATATCAGACATGAAAATACCTTGGATTTTCATGAAAGGTATATAATAAATTAACATATAGTAAACTTAGTAGACATTTTATAAATATATTGATATAATTATACTAGGAGTTGTAAGATATGAAAGAATTAGAAACAATTGAAGGTATTGGACCTAAAACAAAAGAATTACTTAACAAAATAAAAATATATACAGTAGAAGATTTATTAAATTACTATCCATATCGTTATGATATAATAAAAAGAAGTGATTTAAGTAATCTATCTGATGGAGATAAAATAATAATAGATGGTATAGTTGAAGGACAACCCACTACTATATATATAAATAAAAGTCTAAAAAAAATGATTTTTAGAATTAGTACCAAAACAATGATACTTAATATAACACTATATAATAGAACCCATCTATATTCAGATTTAAAATCAGGAAAAGAAGTAACAATTATAGGTAAATATAATAAACTAAAGAATACAGTAATAGTATCAGATATAAGATTCGGTTTATTACCACCATCTGCTAAAATAGAACCTATTTATTATACTACAGAAGGTTTAACAGTAAAACAAATAAGTAAATTTGAAGCTATAGCTTTAGAAAATGATTATGATGTAATAGACTTGGTACCTAGATATATTGAAGAAAAATATAATTTAATGAATAAAAAATCCGCTATTAAGAATATTCATGTACCAGAAGATATCTTATTACTAAAAAAAGCAAGACAAAGAATTAAGTATGAAGAATTATTTATGTATGTACTTAAAATTAATTATTTAAAGAATAAAATCAATAATGATAATTTAGCAATAGAAAGAAATATAGATAAAGATAAATTAGATAAATTTATTAAAAGTTTACCATTTGAACTAACTTTAGATCAAGATAAAGCAGTTAATGATATAATTAATGATTTATCTATAAAAAAGAGAATGAATAGATTACTACAAGGAGATGTAGGTTCAGGTAAAACAGTAATTGCTTTAATAGCAGTATATGCTAACTATTTATCTAAGTATCAATCAGCCCTAATGGCTCCTACTGAGATACTAGCAGTACAGCACTATGAAGAGGCTAAGAAGATATTTAGTAAATTTAAACTTAATATAGCACTATTAACTTCAAGTACCAGTAATAAAGACAAAAAGACTATCTATGAAGAATTAGAAAATGGTAAGATAGATTTAATTATTGGTACACAAGCATTAATTCAAGAGAATGTAAAATATAAAAAGTTAGGCCTAGTAATAACAGACGAACAACATCGTTTTGGCGTTAACCAAAGAGATACTTTTAAAAGTAAAGGAATAAGTCCTGATGTTCTTTCAATGAGTGCAACGCCAATACCAAGAACATATGCCTTAACAATCTATGGTGACACCGATGTATCTTCAATTAAGAGTAAACCTAAAGGTAGAAAAGAAATCATTACAGTATTTAAAAAAGAAAAAGATATTACTGATGTTCTAGAAATGATGAAAAAAGAACTAGAACTTAACCATCAAATATATGTCGTAGCTCCAATGATTGATACCGAAAGTGATAGCGAAAAAGAAAGCGTATATGATTTAGAAGAAAAAATGAATAAAGCTTTTGGTAAGATTAGTAAGATAGGTATCATTCATGGCAAATTAGATCCTAAAGATAAAGATAAAGTAATGAAAGACTTTGAAAAAAATAAAATTAACATCCTAATATCTACTACTGTTATTGAAGTAGGAGTTAATGTTCCAAATGCTTCAATGATCGTAATCTTTAATGCCAATATGTTTGGTTTATCTACTTTACATCAATTAAGAGGAAGAGTAGGTAGAGGAGATACACAAAGCTATTGTGTACTAGTAGCTAAAGAATCAGAAGAAAGACTTAGATTCTTAGAAAACACTAGTGATGGCTTTGAAATTAGTGAATATGATTTCCAAACAAGAGGTGAAGGCGATCTATTCGGTACAAGACAAAGTGGAGAATTAGGTCTTAAAATGGCTAATATTAAGAGAGACTTCAAGATGCTACTTAAAGCAAAAGAAGATGCTGACGAATTTATAAATATGCTTTTAACATTTGAAACCAATCCAGAATTTGGACCAATACTAGAAGAACTTAAAAAGGTTGACACTCTAGACTAGTTTACATATTTTATAAAAAAAGTGTAAACCAAATAAAAAACTATTGTATTTTATAAAAAAATATATTATGATTAATATGTCATAGAGATATGACCACACTCTACGAAGTAAAATGTAGGTGTGATAACCAAAACCCCCTGAAATCCCAGCCGAGAGGCTGGGATACTTTGTTTTATAAGGGGTTTATAAAATTAATTAGAGTTTCAACCACCCATATAACTACCCACTTTGGTAGTTTTTTTATTATTTAACAAAGTTTATGTAAGTTTATTTATTGTATTTACTATATCATTCAGTTTGTTTTTGAACATGTGAGAATAAGTATTTAATGTTTCATCTATTTTTGTATGCCCCAAATATTTGGCAACCATAGTTATATTAGCACCATTATTTATTAAAAGCGATGCACAACTATGTCTGAAATCGTGTATTCTAATTTGCTTTAAATTTGCTTTTTGGCATAACTGATTTTTTCTATCTCTTAATCGTGAGTTAGTAATCGGAATATCAGTACCAAACACATACCAATTTTTTTTAAATCCATAAGTCTTTTTATCTTGTTCTAATAGCCTTTTAAAGTCATTTAAAAGTGTTTCTGCTATTGGTATAGTTCTTATACTAGATTTGGTTTTTGGCGTCGTTACCATATATTTATGAGAGTTTTCACCTTCTAATTGAACTATATTTTTATTTACTCGTAATTCTTTATCTTCAAAATTAATATCATTCCAAGTCAATGCTCTAGCTTCACCTCTACGAAGTCCACAATAATATAGAGTTTCATAAAGACATTTGAATTTTAAATTATCTTCATTGCTTATAAATCTTTTAAATTCTTCTAGAGTATAAAAGTCCATTTCTTTTTTTATTTCATTATGATTAATAAATTTAGTTATTTTATTATAAAAATTTCTAAAATCAAAATCATACATTTTACTTCCCCAATTAAGTACTATTTTAATAAATTTTTGTATATCATTTTTATATGCTGTGCTAATATCAAATTTATTGATTTCTTTTCTCCATAATTCGTAGTGTTTGACACTTAAATCTTTTAATTTAACATTGTCTAATAATTGCATATATTTGATTCTATCTCTATATGTTTTAAGAGTAGTGGGTTTGACTTTATCTTCTTGATACGAATAATATTTAGTATAAAGTTCTTTAAACGTCATATTTTTATCTTCTTTTACAACATTCATTTTTAAAGAGTACTCTCTTTCAGCTTTTAATGCCTCATTTTTAGTTTTAAATGCAGGAGAAGTATATTTCTTTCTCTTGCCATTTAATGAAGGAATCCAACAATAAAATACCCATTTTCGACCATCTTTAGTCCATTTATATTGCTCTAATAGTCTTGTAGCCATAATATCATCCTCCTTATCTACAAAACTATCACGCACTCCTAATAATATTTTACCACTGTTTTTACTGATTTTGGAGTGCGTTGATAATTTTTTGCTTTCTATTACATAGTTATTTCAAAATCTTCTTCTTTATCTTTATCATATTCAGAATTAATTTCATCAGCTTCAAACTCAAATTCATCATAATCAATTTCATTTTCTTCAATGGTGTGATTACCTTTTAGATGTGCTATTGCCTTACACAATTTATCACAAAATTTGTATATTTCTTCTTTAAATTTTTCAAATGATTTTTGTATTTTATCAATTGTCTTTTCTAAATTTGAGATAATATTATTCTTTTGTATAATTATTTCTTTTTGTGTTTTGATAGTGTTATTCAATTCTAGTATTTTATTATCTTTTTCTTTAATAGCACGACCATCCCTAAGTTTTTCGTTTTCAATTTCTAAAGTTTGTATTTGATTTTGCATATCTTGAATGGTTATATCTTTTTTCTTAATAGTGTTTACATTTTTTGTGTTTTCTTTATTTATATTTTTTGAATATGTAATTAAATCATTAACTTCATTTTCTTTATAACCACCAAATTTCTTCTTTGATGGATTCAATATATTGTTGGAATTGATTGAAGATAATTCTTTTGTAGTTTCTAATTCTATATTATTTAATTTTTTATTTTTTTCAAATTCTTTTTTCATTTCGTTGATTTGTTCGTTTAAATCATCAATTTCTTTTTGAGCCTTTGTCTTATGTAAAATATTTGCTCCTATATTTCCACGATATAAATTAAATCCTTTTTCAGTTATAAATTTATTGTAATCATCTTGTATTTTTGCATAAGACGTTTTGCCACCCTTATTTTTCCAAAACTGATCACAATTTAAGAATTTGCCTTTTTCAACAATATACATATTTTTACCATTTTTGTCTTTTTTTTGAATAGGTAATAATTTTTTATTTCCGTCTTTTCCAATTACTTCATGTTTGAGTAAATTACCATCTTTGTCAGTTTCAAACACTTTTCTTTTTACTTCATTTACAACTGGAAGAAAATAGAAGTGCATATGTGGAGTATCCTCATCATAATGAACTTCTGCATAAACTATATTTTCTTTTCCAACTAATTGTTCTAGAAATAAATAGCTATCATCAAAAAATTTTTTTATCTTTTCTGGAATATCACTCTCACTTTTTATATCTGGTATTAACATAGGTTGACCTTTCTTTTTACCAACTTGATGTATTCTATCACTATTCTTAAATTTCATTCCCATACTTTGAAAAAACTCTTGACCACTTGTTATAATTGCTCCATTTAACAAGTTTACATTTTTACCATCATTAAAATATATATTATTATCTCTTAATTTTTTATAAACTTGGCTAGATAGGTTTTTGTTAGTTAATGGTATATATTGAATGTTAAACTTTGTTCTTTCAGTATCGTAATTGCCAGTACCTTTTCTTTCAGTAAGTTCTATTCCAAGTCCACCTAAATCACTAGCCTTAAATTTGTTTTCAAATCTTAATACTTGATTACCATCATACAATAATTTATTCCTCCTTTGCTTTACTTCTTGAGGGATGGACAATTTATTGTCCTATCTCACTAGGGCATAGCCCACGTGAGATTAGGGAGTTCCCTAATAACCCCTTGCTTGTTTTATGCAAATGCCTAAACTAACCGTAAAGGCAAATGCTTCAAACAAGATTAAATAATAACTATCTACAAGATACTTATTATTTAATTTAATTATTAAAAGAAAAATCTTTTAATAATGTAAAAATATTTACTATCGCCACTTTCATTGCTACGCAACAAAACGTGCCACGTTCATTTTTTACTTAATAACTTTTTCAAAAAAAGTTAACAAAAACTTGAAGAAAATTATTCATTTTCTTCAATAGGTTCTTCATAATGAGATTGGTATAATCTTTTATCGGATTTTCGTATTTTCTTTATATAAAGTCCTTCACGTCTTAAATATTCCATATTAGAATTTATCATTCTTCCACATTGTTTAGGTGTCATTAATAAATTTGCTTTATTAATAATTTCAGCACAAGTAAATTCACAATCACCTTGATTTACTGCATACTTTATAAAGTTGACTAAATTAATATCAATTTTATCCTCATCAAATTGTTCTATAACATTAAAAATTTGATTTTTAGATTTTTTTAAATAAATATCTGTACTTGGAAAATCCCTATTGATAATATTAAGTCTAATCAATGATTTATCATTTTTATCTTCTATTAAAGTTAATTTACCATCTACAACTGCATCAAACGCTGTACTTCCCAAAGTTTTTCCTTGTTTATTTAGATGATGTGTAAATAATATGGTTATATTATATTTCTCACATAAATTTCTTAATTTAGGTAGCAATTTTTGTCCTATATCTTGATAACTATTTATATCGTAGTTAATTCCTAAATCAATATCTTTTAACATATCTAATATTACGACTTTTCCTTTATATTTTTTAACAAAGTCATTTATATCTATCTCAAAGTCAAATATACTAACTTCTCCTTTTCCATTTCGATCAATAATAAATAAACTTTCTTTTGGAAATTTTAAATCTAAAACATTTATTCTTTGCTTTAATTGACCAAAATCTGATTCTGTGCTAATATATAAGACAGGAGAGGGCGATAATACATTACGCCCTAAAAATTGTTTTCCTCTAATTAATGAGTAGGATAATTGTAGTGCCAACATAGATTTTCCTACTTTTGCATTAGATACTAAACAATAAAGACCCCTAGACTTCATTATATCTTCAATAATGATGTCTTTTTTTATACTTATATCTTCTTCCTCAATAGCTCTCATATCATCAAACTCCTTTCTTTACTCTTGATTCAAGATAAGAAATATTTATATCTAAATAGTCAACTACTTCCTTCATTGGAATTACATGTTTGGGTATTATATACCCTTGTTTTGTTAATTTATCTTTAATTTCTTTTTTGATTTTTAAAGCTGTGTTTCTGCCAAATTCACCTAGTAGCATTAAATCATCAAGATTACACCATTGTTTTGAAATTAATTCTAATGTTTCATTTGCTGTCATTACATCACCTCACTTTCGTTTAGTATTTATGGATACTATTAATATAGCTAATCCATCTATGGATGGTTTTAGTATTACCAACAACTCCCTTTAAGGATGTATATATAGAAATTGCCATATATCTGAGGAGGATTTTAGTTTATCCACAACTCTCGTGCCAATAGAGATATTTACCCTTGCATTTATTTTAAGTGTCGGCATATCGGGGATTTCCAACACTACTGAGTTTTCAAAGAACCATTATTATTTTGCTAAGTCATAATTTTACCTCCTATTCTTTTTTGCTCCAAACGTACTTGTTTGTTGCAACTTAACACCATTATAACACCATAAGTTTAATTGTCAACCTTTTTTGATACAAAAATATAAAAATGTTGCATTTTAGCACAATTGGTGTTATAATTAGTTTACGAGGAGGCGAAAATATGACAAAAGTTGGAGAATTAATCCAAAAAGGTCGTGAAGAAAATAATTTATCAATGCGACAATTAGCTGAACTAGCACATGTTAGTCATTCCGACATTTCAAGAATTGAATCTGGTGAGCGTGAAGTTCCAAATCCTAAAATTTTAAGAAAGATAAGTAAATACATAGGTGTTAATTATAATGATTTGATGTATGCTTCAGGTTTAGGTGCACAAATTAGTCCACTTAATCCATACATAATAGAACATTATAGAAAACTTAAAGGTGAAGATTTAAAACGAGCCATGAATAGTATTGAAAGTAATATGAAAAATAATGATATTCTTATTGAATCATTAGAAAATAATATGAAAAATACTATTGAAGAAGAAAAAGTTCAAGTCTTATCGGATACTATTGAGGATTTAAAATATCAAAATGAAACCAATGAAGAAATAATGAAATTATTAAATGAACAAGCTGTAAAGGAGTTTAGAAATGAAAGATAAGTTATATAGAAACTCTGATAAATTGACACGTTTATTAATGATTGGCTTAATAATTGAAATAGTCTCTTTTGCAGGTGCTTGTTTTGATATAAATACTTTAAAATATTGGTTTTGGATTGGTGCAGGAATGACTATACTAGGATCTGTATTTTATATTGATTACTATGGCAGTGAAGGAAAAACATGGTTTAAAAAATTGGATAATAAAAGAAATAAAAATATTACAAGAAAATCATCTGAAATAATATTTACAACTGCAATAATAAGTACATTAATTTTTTGCTTGCCATTCATAGTAGAATTTTTTATCAAAGATTTTTCAACAAATATAATTGTTATGTCAGTTATTTTAGTTGTATCAATCATTGAAACTATAATTATAAGATATATTGTTAAAAAAACTAAAGAACAAATGGAAGAAGTAATTGCATATATTGAGAAAAAATAAAAAATGACATTATGACATTAAGTATAGGTATATAAATACTAATGTCATAATGTCATATTGTCATAAGAAATAAAATATTAAAATAGCACTACTTTTTTACTTTCCCACATAATTCGGAAAGGGATATTTTAAATTCTTTTGATAGCTTATATAGATTTGAAGTCGAGATACATATTAGTCCCTTTTCATATCTAGTTATACATGCTTGCGTTACGCCAATCATATTTGCAACATTTTCTTGCGATAGTTCATTTTTAATTCGTAATTCTTTAATGTTATTTCCAAGTTTAATTAAGTCTAATCCCTTAATTAAATTTGGATTTTTTCTTATGTTTGTTAATCCTAAAACATAATCAATAGAATAATTAAAATAATCTGCAAAACTACATAAACTTTTTAAAGGAATAATATTAATTCCTAATTCCCATAAAGAATATGTTGAACGATTAACATCTAATATTTCAGCCATTTGTGTTTGATTTATATCATTATCCTCTCTAATATCCTTTAATCTTGTAAAATTTATCATAATTACCACCTAATTTAATTTTCCCATTAAGAACAAAAATTATAGGCAATTTGCTATTTTCAGTTATTATTTTTGCTATTTTGTGTTATAATTAAATTGCAGTACAAAAAAATGAAAGATTGGAGGTGCAAAATGAAATACATTTTAAAAAACAATTTTGAATCTACAATGATAAATACATTTTTACTTTTAATGGCATTGTTGACATTTATGCTTTTGGAATTTGATTATTGTTTGGGGGTTAAATATTGCAGTGAAAATAACATTCCATTAGACTTTATACTACCTACAAGTGGTGTTCCATTTATATTTGGAATGACATTAGTGTTATTTATCTTTGAAATTATTGGAATATATTACATTTCAAAATTGTTAAAGAAAATACCTTTTATTAATTCTTTTTGTGGTTATTGAAATTGTGGTGGTTAGTGTGAATAAAAACTTAATTTTTAATATAATTTTATTAGTTGTAGCAATAATTTTGTTGGTAATATATATGGTGTATGTTATTGTTGATGAAAGAAAAAAATGGAAACAAAGAGAATTTTTTAAGTACACTATTAAATATGAGATAGATTATTTTTTATATTTTGATATGGTAAAAAAAATGAAAAGAATACTCTTGAAAAAAAAGCTAGAGTTGTTTAAATTGAGTTTACTATGTATTGTAAGGAGGATATTTGTATGGAAAAATCATTAATACTTACAATTCAACTAATATTTTTTGGTTTAATAGCTTTAACTGGATTAGCGATATTAATCTTTTATTTAAGAAAACATGATGAAGGCTATGATTATGATAAAATTATAAAGATGATGAATGAACAAACAGAACAAAATTTGGATGTACTTTCAAAGATGAATAGAGAAAAAGATAGAATAGAAGAAAAAATAAGAAAGAGGAAAAAAGAATTATGTATGAGTTTGATATATAACAAAAAATAAAAGACTGTGATTATATATGATAGGAGAAGAATGAAAACAGAAAATATAAAAAATGAAATAAACAATATTAGAAAACATAAATTAGGTTTAACTAGTATTAATACAAATCAAGTTTTTGATATATTAATGAAGTATTATAAAAAAATTGTAATAAATGCTCCAAGAAATATTATGGGTTATACTATAGATATAGCCCTTGCAAATATGAATGGATATAATAGATTAGAAGCTCCTGATAAACTTTATAAAATTTGGGGAGATATATATTTTATTAGTTTAAATGATTCAGCATTTGTTAAAAATGAAATTAATTATCAAGGAGAAGCAATGCTAAATGAGTGTATAGATTTTTGTAATATTGATGAATTAAAAATATTAAAAAATATTTCTTTTTCTTTACAAAAAATTATAGAATTGTGCCGTATAAATGATATAAGAGTAAAATTGTTTCCTCCAGATCAATATGAGAAATTTACAACATTAGAAATTCGCCCATATGAAAAGTTTAATTCAAAAGAAGAAAGCATTATATTATATTTAAATTCTATGTCTCAAAATGATACAAATTTTCAATAAAAGCATCGTAAAAAATAAAAACGGTGTTTTTTTGAAAAAAATAACTGAAAATAGCAAAAAAACATTGACTTTTCTGCTAAATTATGGTAGCATAGGAGCCAATTTAGGGGGAATGTTTATGATAATAGGTATAACTGGAAACAGTAAAGATGGGAAATTAAAACTTTCCAAATACTTAAATGAAAACTATTCATTTAAGTATGTAGATGTTGATAAAATATTTGATGATATTTTAAATCAACATAATATCAAAGATAATTGGCAAATGAAAAGTTCTTTGATTTTGAAAATTAGAAATGAAATTGATGAGAAATTAAACTCTATATTGGATAACATGAATGAGAATGATGTCATAGCTTTAGATTATTCATTACTTGAAGATTCTTATGTATTTGATTGTTGCGATTTATTAATTAAGACTAATTCAAACAGTAATGAAATTGCTGAAAATGAAATAGAATTATTAAAAAAACACAGAGCTGGTATTATATCATCAGAATATGAAAGTTCAAAATATCATTTAGAAATTAATTTTGATGAAGATTGGGAAAATCAATTAAGAGAATATATTGATTATAATTTAAAAAATGATACTAAAATTACAGTTGTAGTACCTATTTACAATACAGCTAATTATTTAACTAGATGTATAAATAGTATTACTAGCCAAACTTATAGAAATTTAGAAATTATATTAATAGATGATGGTTCTACAGATGAATCATTACAAATGTGTAATTTACTGGCAGAAAAAGATAAAAGAATTAAAGTAGTCCATCAAGAAAATCACGGACTTGCTGAAACTAGAAATAAAGGCATGGAACTTGCTACTGGTGAATATATATGTTTCTTTGATTCAGATGATTATGTTGATAATTCAATGTTAGAAACATTATTAAAAGCAATTAAAAAAACTAATGCCGATGTTTGCGAAAGTAGTTTTTATATACATATGAAGAATGGTGATGTAAAAGATGTCAGTTGTGAACAAAAAGGTGTTAAGTTTGTAGAAGGCAAATTAAATCTCATAAATTCTTATTCTGATGCTACTATTTTAATTCCCGCTTGGGACAAACTATATAAGTTATCTTCAATAAAAGATATTAAATTTGATAAAAATTGTTTTAAAGAAGATTCAGATTATATCTTTAGATTATGTATGGCTGAAAAAACTTTTGCTTTAGTACCAATTCCTTTTTATCATTATGTCAAAAGAAAATCAGTTTCTTTAACTGGTAATAAAATTTCACCGAGACTATTTACCTTAAAAGATTGGGGAGAAAATGCTTATGAGGAAGTACTATCTCAAGGTCCAGATTACAAAGATGCCGCAGAAAAGATTCTTTATAATAGTTTGGTGCATATATTAAGAAATTTTATGAGGGATTATAAAGGTAATGTTTTAGAAAAAAATGAATTTAAAGATGAAATACAAAGTATTACAAACAACTTAATAAATCTACTATTGAATGCTAAAGATGTTAAAAAGTTTAGAAAATTGGATGAAGTATTATCAATTATTAACGAACTTACAGAAGCTAAAGTTATTGATAAAGAAAAATTGCCATCAATAGAAATACCATGTGTTGGTATTCTATGGAACTCTTTAGATAAGGAAATGATGGATGAGGCTATTCAATTCATACAAGAACGTTCCACTATTACAGATTGTGTTGCCGTTGACTTGCAAGATCAGTATAAACAATTTATCAAAGATATATATTTGTACAATAATGAATTTGAAGGGATTCCTGTTATAAAGGCTGGAACTTTGATAGATAAATATGATAGCAATACAATTACGGTTTTAAATTTGATAATGCGTGTATCTAATTATATGTATTTTAACGGCATGAAAGGATTTATGTACTCTGAAATTGCTGAATTAAAAACATTTATAAGAAAATTCTTTAAGACTAAAATTAAAGATTATGCTTATGATAACATCTTTCATTTAACTGTTGACAATGAAGAATTTGAATATACTGATGAAGTATGTAAAAAATATATTAGAGAATATAAGAAAAATAATAGAGGTAAAAAAAATGAAGGAAAATAAATCTTCGGTTAAGAATTATCAAAATATATCTAATATTAAAGCTATGTACGAAAAATCATTTAATGATACTGATACTGATAATATCAAAATAACAATATTAAGTGGTGGAATGAAAAATGCTGTATATTTAATAGAAAATAATGGCAATAAGGTAGTATTAAAAATAGCACCAAAAGATGAAAGTAAAATGATAACCGCAGATAGAAATATACTTTGGTGGGAAGTTGAGATGCTAAAATTAATGAAAAAAATTGACTTCCCATCTCCAAGATTATTATGCTATGATGACAGTTGTTCGTTGTGTGAATCACCATATATTTTTATGAGTTATGTTGATGGCATGAATTATTTAGAAATGAAAGAAAAGATGAGCAAAGAAGAAAAAAATAATGTTGAGTATCAATTAGGAATATTAAGTAAAAGAATATGTTCCATAAAAGGACAAGAATTTTTTCTACCAAGTCAACCAAATAAAAGATTTAAAAATAATTATGAATTTACGATGAATTTATTTGAACTTTTATTAGAAAATGCTAAATCTAAAAATATTAATCTTGGAGAAAATAATTATGACAATATTAAAAATATAATAACCTCAAATAAAGAAAGTTTAAATAATATTTCCAATCTTTGTTTAGCACATACTGATATATGGGATGGAAATGTTCTGGTAAAAGATGGAAAAGTTGCTGGAATTGTTGATTTTTCTGATTTGTATTTTTGTGATGAATTAATGACATTTTATTTTCATACCATTGATGGAATAACAAGTAATTATTATTTAAAAGGTTTTGATAATAAAAAGTTAAATTATGATGAAAAAGTTAGAATTGAAATATATCGTATGTATGTTATTTTAAAAATGATAGTTGATTGTGAATTAAAACAATATGGAAGATTTGATTGGATGTATGAGAATTTGGATTCAAGAATGTCCTCTTTACAACGTGTAAAAAAATAAAGGAGAAAACTTATGAAGAATTATATATTTGGAACAGGACCTTTTGCTATAGAATTTGCAAAAAAATTAGAAAAACACAATATCATAGTTGATGGTTTTCTTAAATTGGGAAATAAATCAGACATATCACAGAAACTATATAAAGATATTCCTCTTATCTTTTTAAATGAAAAATGTTTAAATCCTGAAACTGACAATATATTTATAACAAAAAAGCCAATTATTATGGGTGATACAATTGAATATTTAAGAAATATTGGTTTTAAGAAAATAAATATTGTTGATGAAAGAGTATTATATTTTGATTCGGAATCTTATGAACAATTAAATAGTTATATAGATTCAATTGATTTATCATTACCATTTTTAAATTATTTAGAAACAAATGTTGTTGATCATTGCAATTTAAATTGTAAAGGATGTGCCCATTTTTCAAATATTTATGATAATAATTATGTTGATTTGGTTGATTATGAACGTGATATAAAATTAATATCACAAAAATTTAATGTCTATTACTTTAGAATTTTAGGAGGAGAACCATTATTACATCCTAATTTTTCGGAATTATTAAATATTTCAAGGAGAATATTACCAAACACTAAAATTGTAGTAGTATCAAATGGTTTATTGTTAGATAAGCTAGATGAGAAAGTAATTAAATCATTTGTAGATAATGACATAATAATATCTATTTCCTTATATGAACCTACAAGCAAAAAAATAGACAAAATATTAAGTATATTAAATGCTAATAAAATTACGTATTTGATAAATGATGATTTCTTTAGTCCGATTGAACCAATAAAAAAATTTCAAACTAGATTAACATTAGAAAATAATAACAATGGCGATAAAGTAAGTAAAGAATGTATTGGAAGGTTTTGCAGATTTTTGAGAGATGGAAAAATAGCGAAATGTTATTACCCTTTATTGACAGAAATTTTAAATAAAAGATATGGTACAAATTATGTTGTTTCAAGAGATGATTACATAGAATTATCAGACATATCTAGTGGTTGGGATGCTATAAAAAAGTTAAACAATTCCACTCCATTTTGCAACTATTGTGGTGAGAGTATAACAGAATTTGACTGGGAAGGTTATCATAAAAACGATAAAGAAATCGATGGATATGTTTTAAGAAAGAAAAAGTAGTTTTTACTAATATAATTAGGTTAAAAATATGATATAATTATATTAGTTTAAAAATAAAAATAAGAAAGTGAGGAAAGATAGATGAAAGAATTTAAACAATTAGGGGCTTATGGTTTAGTTATTCAAGACGGTAAAATTTTACTTATTAAAAAATTTGGAGGTCCTTATGATGGAAAACTAGATTTACCAGGTGGAACAATAGAGTTTTGTGAAAGACCAGAAGATGCTTTGAAAAGAGAGCTAATGGAGGAAGTTGGTATAGAGGTAGTTGATTGTCAATTATTTGATGCCGATTCTGTTGCTTTTGAATGGCAATTTAAAGAAGATATTTTAGTGAAAGTACACCATACTGGTATTTTCTTTAAAGTTTCAAATTACAATAATGAAATTAAGAAGGAAGTAAAAGTAGATGAAGTAAATGATGATTCACTTGGTGCAGAGTTTTTTGATATTGATAAATTATCTAAAAAAGAATTATCTGCTATCGCTATAATGGAATTAGAAAAATTAGGGTATAAACTTAATTAAAAAAAGTCTAATAAGTACATAATCTTGCTTATTAGACTTTTTAAATTCAACTACCCATTCAACTACCCAAAGGATAATTTTTAGATAAATTTAGATAAATTTTAATAAATTATATATTGTGTTTTTTCTTAAAAAATAAAGAAAAATTTAAAAATTAAATTTAGGAGTACGTGATTTGAGTTTGCCCCCTGAAGGAGCCCTAAACCGGGCTCCGCTTTTAGTTAAGGAGAGAAAATATGAAAAATAAATTTAATTTAACAAGAGAACAAAATGTATTTGTAGCCAAAAGAAATATCGTAGATTATATTTGGAAGAGTGCTAACCTTGAAGGAAATTAATAAAATGTTTGATAATGGCTGTGGTATTATAACTATTACGCAAGAAAATCAGCCTATATTCTTTGAGAAACTTATTAAATATTACGAAACTAATGATAATAAAGATTTAAAAGAATGGCTTTATGAAACAAGTATAGACGGAATAAATTTATAAAACATTATATAGAAAAATTATATAATGTTTTTTCTTTTAAAAAAAATTAATAACTGACAAATAAAAAAAATTCTGCTATAATATATAGAAAGAAATGAGTTGATTATATGACCCATAAATTTGAAGCACTAATATGTGCAATACTTTTTACTTTCTGGAGTGTTAGATTATATTATAAACTATATGATAAAAAAATAAGAAAATATATTATTAGTATTGGAATACTAATTGTTTTTTGGATGTTAATTAGAATGACAAAAGGAGTAGTAGAGACTACTTTACTTACAAGATTATCTTGGTATTTGTATTATGTACCCTTAATATTCATACCATCGATATTTTATATATATTCTAGATCATTATTAAAAAAAATAAATAAAAAAGAAAAAATAATAATATACATAATATCTACCATTTTACTTTTAATGGTTTTAACTAATGATTTTCATGAGATAGTATTTAAGTTTAATAATGGAATAGAAGATTTTAATAATTATAAACATAATATTGGCTACTACTTGATAACCTTATGGATATTTATTTTATTTGGTGGAGGAATGATAATTTTAGCATTAGATAGATTAAAAATTAAAAAAGATATAAAAGCTTTTTTGCCACTGGGTATATTATTAATTGGTGTAATTTATACATTATTATATGTAATAAATATTAATAATATTAGAAATATAAATATGTCTGTAGTAAATAGTATTTTAATATGTTTAGGAATAGAATTAGCATTATATTTAAATTTAATACCAAATAATAAGAAATATCTAAAAACTTTTCAAAATTCTAATTTAAATATGGAGATTGTATCTTTGGATGGTAATACAATATATAGTACAAAGTTATTAAAAAATATACCTCATAATATTCTTAGAGATATTAAAAATAATAAGGTAAAAAAGAATTATTATAATAAAGCTATTATTTATGAAGTAAAGAAAAATAAAGATAGTTATGTTATATTAAAAAAAGATATGACGGAATTATATAACTTAAAACTTGATGTAACAAATAGGCAAAAAAAATTATTAAAGCTACAGAAAAATATAAAATTTGAAGAAAAAACTAAAAAAGAATTATATGAAATAACTCTTAGAAAAGAAGTTGTAAATAAAATAGAAAATAAATTAAATGAAAAAGTACTTGAAGCTAAAAGTCTTTTAAAGAAAGAAATAGTAAGTGATAAAGATTTAGAACGAATAAAAAGAATTATTATCTATTGTAAGAAAAAGAGTAGTATAATGATTTCTGAACTAAATAATGAAGTTTATAACGAAGAACATATAAAATCAATACTAAATGAGCTACTAGTTAGTATGAATAATATATCAGGACTTGTTATAGTAAAAAATAAGATGATTATTACCGGTAGTATGATGTCTTTACTATATGATATAATTTATGAATTAATAGATAATATTAACAACGAAACTATGATGATATATATATCAAGAAAAGAAAATAAATTAATATTAAAAATACTCATTAGTTCCCTAATTAATCTAAAGGAAAAATTAAAATTAGATAATAATATTAAAGTAAAAGAAAACTTATGTGATAATGATACTGAGTTATTATTTACTATAAAAGTTGGTGATATGATATGAAATTTTTAATTGTATTTACAGCAGTTGTAACAATATTACAAACTTTTAGAGTAACAATCTTTTATTTTAGAAAAGATATAAAATGCCTAAAAAAAATATTTGAAACAATCCTTTTAATTATAATGGTAGTATTATGCTATTTTAATTTAAAAGAAATAAAAATCAGTATTTATTTATCAATAGTACCTTTACTTTATATAATAGTAATGTTTGTTTATGAAAGATTATTAAGTAAAGAATATATATCAATATTATCAATTAAAAATGCTCTCGATATGTCTGATTCAGGAATAATGTTTTTAGATAATGAAGAAATATTTCTAATAAATAATACTATGAAAAATATTTTAAATGATTTAAATATTCATAACGATTATATAAATAATTTAATAAGAATAAGTTTTAGAGAAATAAATAATAATTATATAATAAGAAGTTTAAATAGAATATGGTCTATTACCATTACTAATGAAAAAGAAATAATACTATTAGATATAACTGATATTTATAATCTTCAAGAAGAAAAAGAATTACAAAATAAAAAAATTGAAGAAAATAATATAAAGATATTAGAAACAATACAAAATATAGAAAAAATAGAAAAAACAAAAAATTTACTAAAAATTAAAAATGAATATCATGATTTATTAGGTCATAGATTAGCTTTATTTACTAAATATTTAAAGCAAGATAAGCTAAATATTAATGATATAGAGTTTTTACTAAATAGTATCACTAAAAATTTTTATGATAAAAAAAATAGTATTGATAAATTAAATAATTTAATAAGAATGTATCATATAGTAGGAGTTAATATTAATCTATCAAATAATCTTCCAAGTAATGAGAAAATAGCTAATGTATTTTTTGAAATAATTAGAGAAGCTGCTACTAACGCTATAATTCATGCTAATAGCAAAAATATTGATATAATATTAAATATATCTCATGATAAAATAGAAATGATTATAACAAATGATGGTAAGAAAAATAATGATGTTATTTATGAAAACGAAGGAATAAAAGGTATGCGTAGAAAATTATCTGAAATAGGTGGTAATTTAACTATTATAAATGATAATATCTTCACTTTAATAATAGTAGTATAATAAAAAGAAGAACTATTAATTGAGTTTTTCTTTTATTTTTCTAAATCAGGAACAATGTAACCATTACTTACACAAAATACCATAAGTTTAGAAATACTATCAAATTCAAGTTTATTTAAAATATTGGAAATATAATTTTTAAGAGTACCTGCAGTAATATTCATCCTTTTAGCAATATAATTTCTTTCAGCACCTTCACATAATAATTTTAATATTGTTATTTCTTTTTCAGATAAATCTTTAAATCTTTCATTTTCTTCAGTATAAATATAATTATCTGGGAATAAAGTATAACCATTTAATATTTGTGAAACACTAGAAAGAAGAGAATTGCTATCTATATCTTTATAAATAAGTCCATCCAAATTATTTTCTTTGGCTTTATTTAAGAAAGATATTTCTGGAATACCGGTAATAGCAAGTACTTTAATTTTATTACCATATATATCTTTTACTTTTTTACCATATGTGATACCATTAACATTGTCTTTAGTAACTACATCAGTAAGAATCATATCTGGCTTGTATCTATCACAAAGTATTAACATATCTTTAGCACTAGTGGAAGTACAAATAACATTGTACTCTTTAGACAATATTTCTTTCATCATACTATTAAGAAGTGGTTGATCTTCAATAATGATAATTTTTTCTTTTTCTAACATATTAATCACTCCCAATACACAACCTTATTATAACATATAATTAATTAAAAAGATAACAAATTATATTTAAAGTATCAAAAGTCATATTTTTAAGTTTTAAAATATGACTTTTGGCATCTATTAAAAGATAGATATTTACTATATAATAGAGTAAAGGAGGAAGAAGAAATGAAAAAGAATGTTTTAAAAAAAATATTATTTACTTTAATGGTAATAATAGTAGGTGGATTTACTAGCGTTGCAGCAGATACACTGCCTGTAATAGTAAATGGAACAAGTCTTACTGATGAAGCAAATACCATAGCCTTAGGTGAAGGAACATTAACTTATAATAAAGAAACTAAAGAACTAATTTTAGATAATGTTACAATTACATCTGATACTAATTATGGTATTAATTTAGTAAGTACAGAAGATGAAGTCAAAATAATTTTGAAAGGAGATAACAAAATTATAGTAACTAATACCAATTTTGGTATTAGATCTAGTAGCGATATAGTAATTACTGGTGATGGTAAATTAACTATTACTGCAGAATTTCCTACAATTCAAGGAAAAAATATTACTATTGATGGAGCAAAATTAGATTTAACTACTACAGGAGAAAATTTAGCAGCTGTTGAAAATAACAATTTGCTAACCATAAAAAATAATGCTAAAATAAAGGCAAAAGGATATGGAGCAGCTTTATCATCTTTTGGTAAGATGGAAGTAATAAATAGTGAACTAGAGCTAGAGGCTACCAGAGATAGTTCAAATGCAATCTATGTAGAAGCTACTACTGACGATGGAACATTAAATATTACTAATTCAAAAATAAAGGCCAAAAGTGGTTATGCTTGTGTTTTTAGTGCTGGAGATATGAAACTATCTAATTCAAGCTTTAATCTTGAGAGTATTGCTGGTGGAATATACTCTGATACTTCAGTTAGTATTGATAATTCAAAAGTATATGTTTCAGATGGAAACTATGGAGTTGGAGTAGGGCAAGGTGATATTACTATTAATAATAGTACTTTTGAAATAAATGTAAATAATGTAGCGTTTATGTATAATCCTATTATAAATGGTTTTGATAATAAAATTATTTATGCTGGTTATGAAAAAGATGGAACCGATGCAGAAATAGTAATTATCAATGATGAATTAGATCTTTCTGAATATCAATATGTTAAAATTATTAGTAAATATAACATAACAATAATTCCTGATGAAAATATTGTATTAGAAGGTGATAATGAACTTACTGCTCTTGAAGGAGAAAATAAAGAAATAACTATTACTGCTAAAGAAGGCTATAAGATAAAAAGCGTTTTAGTAAATGATGAAGAAGTAAAACTAAATGATAATAAACTATCATTAACAAATATAGATAAAAATGTAATAGTTAAAATAACTTCTGAAGAAATGCCTAAAATAGCAAATGAAATCAATAATCCTAAAACAGGTGACAATATTGTATTCTATATAATAGTTAGTATTATTTCAATTGTTGGATTAATTATAATTTCAAAATTCAAAAATAAATTAGAAGAAAAATAATTATAATAAACAAAATAGTGATAATTAGTTTTATCACTATTTATTATTTAAAATAATAATTAGACTAAAAATATACCTTTAATTATAATTTAGTATTTATTAAATAAAAATTTATGATATAATTATTATAGTTTATTTTTGAGGTGATTTATATATGGAAAGATATAAAGAAATAGAAAGAAGTATTATAAAAAAATATCGTAAAGAGATATGGAGTAAATTTATAAAGGCAGTTAAAGAATATGAACTAATAAAAGAAAATGATAAAGTAATGGTATGTATATCAGGAGGTAAAGATTCCTTTTTACTTGCTAAATGTATACAGGAATTAGAAAGACATGGTAAAGTACCATTTACTGCTGAATATGTTGTAATGAATCCTGGATATAGTAAAAAACATAGAGATAATATATTAGAGAATGCTAAGATATTAAATGTACCAATAAGAGTATTTGAAAGTGATATCTTTGAAGTAGTAGATAAAATTAGTTATGATAGTCCCTGCTATATGTGTGCTAAAATGAGAAGAGGATATTTATATAGCAAAGCTAAAGAGTTAGGTTGTAATAAAATAGCTTTAGGACATCATTTTAATGATGTTATTGAAACAACACTATTATCAATGTTTTATGGCTCTGAAGTAAAAACAATGATGCCTAAACTACATAGTGATAACTTTCCTGGTATTGAGTTAATTAGACCACTATATATGGTTGAAGAAGCATCAATAATATCATGGAAGAATAGTAATAATTTAACTTTTATAAATTGTGCTTGCAAATTTACCGAAAGAAATTATAATACTAATGATGGTACTAGTAAGAGAAAAGAAATAAAAGAATTAATTAAAGAATTAAAAATGAATAATCCTAGTATTGATCGTAATATCTTTACTAGTATGAATAATGTTAATTTAAATTGTATTCTAGGTACTAAGACTAATGGTGTATATAAAAGTTTTCTAGAAGATTATGATAAGGAAATAGAACATGAAAAAGAATGAAGAAAAAACTAATGTAATTAGAATATTAGAACAAAATAAAATAAATTTTAAAGTATATAACTATATTAATAGTACTGCGATTAGTGGCACTGAAGTAGCAGACTATCTAGGTGAAGATTATAATATAGTATTTAAAACATTAGTAACCATTGGTAAATCAGGTAATCATTATGTATTCTTAGTACCAGTAAATAAAGAATTAGACTTAAAAAAAGCCGCCGTAGTAGTAAAAGAAAAGAGTATCGAGATGATTAAATCTAAAGATTTACTTCCACTTACCGGATATATTCATGGAGGATGTTCACCAGTAGGTATGAAGAAATATTTTCCAACTGTTATTGATAAAAGTGCAAAAAATCAAGAAAGAATAATCTTTAGTGGAGGTAAAATCGGTTATCAAATAGATACTACACTAGAAGAATTAGCTAAAGTAATAAATTATACATTAGAAGATATAACTAAAGATAAGATTTAATAGTAGTCTTATCTTTTCTATTGTATAGATAATAATTTTATTGTATAATTATCTTAGATAGTAAGGAAGTGGTACTATGAATAAAATAGATAATAATACTATTTTAGATAAGTATAAAGAAATATCTAAATTAAATATAGAAGAAGTATATACTAAATATAATACTAGTAGTAGTGGTTTATCTAATAGTGAAGTAAATAAAAGAATAAAAGAGTATGGTAAAAATATAGTTATAAAAGAAAAAAATAGAAGTATCTTATATTTCATAATTAATGCTTTTAAAGATGAATTTATATTAATATTATTATTTCTAGCTATAATAAACTTTTGTCTAGGAGATAAATTAGGATCATTAGTAATCATTTTAATTGCTATTGTTAGTGCCTTAATTAGAGTATGTGAAGATTATTCAGTATATAAATTTAATAAGAAATTAAAAAGTAAAATAGTTAGTACATGCTCAGTAATTAGAAACAATAAAGAAGTAACTATTAAAACAGAAGAAGTCTGTGTAGGAGATATTTTAGTATTAAATGCTGGTAGTATTGTAGCAGCAGATTCTATAATAATAGATAGTAAAGATTTATTTGTTAATGAATCAGTATTTACTGGAGAATCAATACCAGTAGAAAAAAAGATAACAAATAATAAAAATATAGATAGTATTTTTGATATAGAAAATATTATCTATATGGGTAGTTCTATAATTAGTGGTAAAGCATTAGCGGTCGCTACTAATACAGGAATAAATACTTATCTAGGTTATATGGGTAAAGATTTAACCAAGCAAAAAGAATTAACTAATTTTGATAAAGGAATGAAGAACATTACTAATATGTTAATTAAATATATGATTTTTATCTGTTTAATTGTCTTAGTAATAGATGGTATAATAAAAAATAATTTTAATGAAGCCATTTTATTTGCTCTTTCAGTAGCAGTAGGTATTACTCCTAGTATGTTACCAATGATTGTAAATGTAAATTTAACTAAAGGTAGTAAGAATCTAGCTAAGAAAAAAGTATTAGTAAAGAGAATAGAAGCAATACAAAATTTAGGAGCAATGGATATCCTATGTACTGATAAGACTGGTACTTTAACAGAAAACAAAATAGTATTACAAAAGTATATTGATGTTCTAGGTAATGAAAATTTAAATGTTTTAGAATATGCTTATTTAAATAGCTATTATAGTACTGGTATGAAGAATATCGTTGATAGAGCAATACTTATATATGGTAGTAAACATAATTTAGATAATATATTACCTAAGTATAATAAAATAGATGAAATACCTTTTGACTATAATAGAAAAATTATGAGTATCCTAGTAAAAAATAACAATGAATATCGAATGATTACCAAAGGAGCTATGGAAGAGATATTAAAAAGATGTAATAAAGTACAAATAAATGGAAAAAATAAAGAATTAACTAAAGAACTTACTAATAAAGTAATATCTAAAGCTAAAGAGATGGCCGAAGAAGGTATGCAAGTAATAGCACTAGCTTCAAAAAAAGAAAATAATAAAGTTTTAGTATTAAATGAAAAAGAAGAAAATGATATGACCTTTATTGGTTTTGTAGCCTTCTTAGATTCTCCTAAAAAAGATGTTAAAAATGTTATAGAAAAGCTAAATAAATATGATGTTAAAGTAAAAATATTAACTGGAGATAATCCTTATTCTACCAAGAGTGTATGCCTACTAGCGGGTATAAATAGTGAAAAAATATATCTAGGTAGTGATATTGATAAATTAAGTGACAAATCCTTATCTAAAGTAGTAGAAAAAGTAGATGTCTTTGCAAGATTAAATCCAATTCAGAAAGAAAGAATTGTCCGAATATTAAGAGAAAATAACCATGTAGTAGGTTATATGGGTGATGGTATCAATGATGCTCCATCCTTAAAAGAAAGCGATATAGGACTATCAGTTAATGGTGCTACGGATATTGCTAAAGAATCTAGTGATATGATTCTTTTAGAAAAAAGTTTAAAAGTAATATGTGATGGAGTAATTGAAGGAAGAAAAGTATATGGTAATATAATTAAATATATGAAAATGGCTTTAAGCGCAGACTTTGGTGATGTTTTTAGTATTATGATAGCTAGTATCTTTTTACCATTCTTACCACTATTACCAATCCAAATGTTATTTCAAGATTTTATTTATGATTTCTCTCAGATAGGTATACCATATGATAATGTAGATGATGAATTTATCAAATCTCCTAAAAAATGGAATACTAATGGTATATCTAAATATATGATAGTTATGGGTATTACTAGTTCTATTATTGATGTAATTGCTTTTATAATCTTTTGGTATGTATTAGGATATAATAGTATAGAAAAAGCTAGTTATTTTCAAACAGCTTGGTTTATTACATCTCTAATCACAGAATTAATGATTATTTATAATGTTAGAACTTCTAAACATATTTATGAAAAATCAAATATATCTCCTGTACTAGCAGGCTTAACAATCTTTTCTGGTATCTTAACTATTATCACACCCCTAGTAATGCATAAAATTACTAACTTTCATTTTGAAATATTACCATTTAACTTCTATATATATTTAATATTATTATTAGTATTATATTTTACTATTGTATCTATAGTTAAAAGAATATATATTAAGAAAAATCATGAATGGTTATAGCTTCTATTATATAATAGAAGTTTTTTCATATACTTAAATAGGTGATAATATGAATAATACTTTCTATGCTTTTTTACTTACCGTATTAGCAGGCTTATCCACAATGCTTGGTACTATCTTTATCTTTATTAAAAAGAAAGATACTAATAAAATAGTTTTATCTTCTTTATCTTTTGCTGCAGGAGTAATGATTTGTGTATCAATAACAGATCTAATACCCGAATCTATTAATTTATTAAGAGATAATATAAATAATATCAGTACTATTATTATATCATTTTTAGGAATTCTCCTTGGTATTATAATATCTATGTTAATAGATTACTACTTACCAGATAAACCATCCATTAGTAGTGATAAAAAGCTATATAAAGTAGGATTTATATCAATGATAGCAATTATTTTACATAATATACCTGAAGGTATAGCAACATTTGTAGCAACAAATAGTGATATTACTCTAGGTATATCACTTGCTATAGCGATAGCTATGCATAATATACCTGAAGGAATAAGTATCTCAGTACCAATATATTATAGTACAAATAATAAAAAGAAAGCCCTTTTATATACAGGAGTATCAGCTTTATCTGAACCATTTGGAGCTTTCCTTGCTTATATCTTTTTAAAAAATATTATGAATGATTTAATACTAGGTATCCTATTTTCCCTAATAGCGGGCATTATGCTCCAGATATCCTTCTGTGAACTACTGCCAACCGCCAGAAGATATAATAACACTAAATATTTAATAATCTTCTTCTTAATAGGAGTTCTCTTCATGTTAATGAAGTTTATTTTATAAATTTATAAAAAGGTAATGACAAGTTATCTTTTTTTTGATATAATTTTATATAGAGTAGGAGGATAACATGAAAGAAACCTTAATATGTAGTTTAGAAAAACATAATATATATTATTTAAGTGATGCTAATGTTAGCTTTTATATTTTAGTTCCTTATAAAGAATATGATAATACCAATATATCAATTAGATTAAAAAGTAATTATGATAGTTATGATTTAACAAAAAATTCATTAGAAGTAGTTACTAATGAACTTATTAATTATTATAAGAATTTAGATAACTATAACATAACATTAATATTACCAGTATTTTATAATAATATTTTAGATAGAATTAGAGTAGTAGAAGATTTAGAAATGTATCAGATAGTAGATAGATATTTAGGAGTTATTTTTAATAATGCTTATATGTTTTTAACTAAGAATAATGTAAAAGTAAATAATAGTATCTATGTTATTAATAATGATTCATTTAAGAAATTCACTAATTGGTTTGTATCTAGATATAACAATAGAATTGAATATAAAACAATCCTAGATTTAGTAAAAGATAATGGTTCATATAGTAATTATAATGTTATAGAAACTCCTAATATGAATTTTGTAGTAGGTAAGAATACAGAACCTACAATTGAAAAAACAGTAGAAATGGAATTAGAAACATTTGATAACTTAGCTAAAAAGACTATTGAAGAAAAGAAAAAAGAACCACGTAAGAGAGAAGAAACACTAGTAGGTTCTAGTGGCTTTGTTTCCTATATCTTACTAGGAGCTATATCTTTTATAGTATTTATTGGACTATTATATCTATTTGTTAAATAAATTATTATTTTTATGACTTTAGGCATAAAAATACCACGGAAAATTTAAGTTTACTTAAAGTTGAAGTGGCAATAAAAAAAGTACTTATTATCTAAGTACAAATGATAATACAGTAGTTAAAGAGAAAGCTACTGCTAAGAAAAGCATAATGTAAGCAAATATTCTATTACTTAGATTTTGCTTTTTTTTCTTTTTACTCATAATCTTATACACCTCTATATAATTGTATCAAATATTAGTCATATTTTCAATATCTATTAATATAATTTAGTGGTGATAATATGAATAAAAAATTAAATAGAGGACTAGCTATAATTATACCAGATAAAAAAGTAAATACTTTTATAATGTTTATAATAATATTAGGAATAATATCAGGAGCATTATTTCTAGTAGTATTAAAAGATACCGATCACAACCTAGTAATAGAAAAGATTAATACATTCTTCACTAATATAAATACCAATAACATAAATAATATAGAAGCTTTTAAGAATGCTTTTATCGAAAATATAATATTTGTAATCTTAGTATGGATACTAGGAATGTCTATTATTGGAATAATTATAAATATATTTATAATATATTTAAAAGGATTTATCATAGGTTTTTCCTTATCTTCATTCTTCTTAGTATATAAATATAAAGGCCTATTAGCGGCCCTTATCTATGCTTTTCCTACTAGTATAATAAATATATTAGTATGTCTATTACTAGGAGTCTACTCAGTACTATTTACTATTAATTTATGGAAGATAATCTTTTTAAAAGAAAAAAATTATAATATGAAAAAATTTATAAAGAAATACTTCTTATTACTAATATTATGTATAATATTAATACTAATATCATCATTAACAGAAAGCTTCCTAGTACCATCATTATTAAAATTAGTAATAAAACTATTTATTTAAATAATAAAATGTGATATAATGACTACTAGTGAGGTGATTAACCATGAAAACAGTAGTCATTGGTATGTCAGGAGGAGTAGATTCCTCAGTAGCGGCTATCCTATTAAAGAAAGCCGGTTATAATGTCATAGGCTTATTTATGCGTAATTGGGATAGTACTATTAATAACGATTATCTAGGTAATCCAAATTTAAATAATAATATATGTCCTCAAGAACAAGATTATAATGATGCCTTAGAAGTATGTAGGAAGATAAATATTCCATTACATAGAGTAGATTTTGTTAAAGAATACTGGGATTTTGTCTTTACTTATTTCTTAGAAGAACTAAAAAAAGGTAGAACTCCTAATCCAGATGTTATGTGTAATAAATATATAAAGTTTGATTTATTTGTTAAAGAAGCAAAAAAACTAGGAGCAGATTATATTGCTACTGGTCATTATGCTAGATTAATTGATGGTAAACTAGCTAAAGCAGTAGATAAGAATAAAGATCAATCATACTTCTTAGCATATGTTAATAAAGATATTTTTAAAGAAGTTTTATTCCCTCTAGGTGAAATAGAAAAACCAGAAGTTAGAAAGATTGCTAAAGAATATGGTTTAGTTACCGCTAGTAAAAAAGATTCTACTGGTATATGTTTTATTGGAGAAAGAAATTTTACTCAGTTTCTAGAAAATTATTTACCCAATATTCCTGGTGATATAGTTAATATTGATACAGGTGAAATACTTGGTAAACACATTGGCCTTATGTATTATACCATTGGTCAAAGAAGAGGATTAAATATTGGTGGTACTAAAGATAGAACTTTTGTTGTAAAAAAAGATTTAGATAAAAATATATTATATGTAGCAGTAGGAGATGATAATAAGTATTTATATTCTAGTACTGCTATTATAGAAGAATTTAATTATTTAACTGATAAAAGACCTAGTAAATGTACTTGTAAATTTAGATATCGTCAATCAGATATAGATATTAATGTAAAATACTTAGATAATAATAATTTATTACTTAGTTATAAAGGATCTAAGGCAGTTACTCCTGGACAATTCTGTGTTCTATATGATAAAGATATATGTCTAGGTGGAGGTATAATTAAAGAAGTAAAATAATAATTAAGGCACTGTAAGCTATAATCTTACAGTGTTATTTTTAGCTTGTAATCTAAAAATAATATGTCATCCACATCTATTATATATAAGCAAATAATATCTTATAAATAAAGAAAAAAATAAAAAAGCACTAGTAATTTTACATATAGTATGATATAATTGTAAATGTAAAGTTATAAATAATTATAAACAATAGGAGGATGACTAACAATGAATGTTGTCGAGAAAGTTAATTTAATATTAAAAAAAGCTAATATTTCCAAAGTAAACCTATCAAAGTATTTAGGAGTATCAAGACAGATGGTTTACAATTATTTTGATGGTGACGATTTATCAAAACTTCCAAACGAGAAGTGTCAACTACTATTTAATTTACTTGACGTCACATCAGAAAAAGAAATATTAGACATAAGCATAACAAATGATTATCTTCAAAGAGTAGGGAGTAAAATATTTGATACAAAGAAGAGTACACCAAAAAAAGAAGAATCAATTGACTTAGCAGGTTTAAAAAAAGACGAAATAATGTTAATTGGTGAAATTAGCCAAATGCTTAAGAATATACTTATTGAGAATAAAGGTAGAGAAGGGGAGGCCTATACTACTGTTGAGTATGTCCATCACTTTATTGAAAATTTAAATACTACTAAAGAATTAAAATACATTCTAGGATATTTCTCTAAGAATTTTGGTTATACTGATCCCAATAAATTTGCTTTCGATGAAAATAATCAATATATATTAGAAAGCATTATGTACTCTGCTATGACATTATATAGTAATGGGGGAGCTTCTCGTACTAAACTTACCGAATCACATCGTAGATGGGAAGCTATGTTAAATAGCAAAAAAGAAGAAAAATTAACTAGAACACAAGAATTAAATACTGCTAAAATAAGAGCCTTAAGAGAACTAGGATATGATGAAATAGATAAAAGTAATGCTAGTGAAGTATTAGACAAAATAGCAGAAATTATGGCTCAAAAATTTTAATTTAAGTCCCCTACTTTAATTTTTACTAAAAATAGGGAAGAACTATAATAGTATATTTGTAGATGATGAAGTATCCATCTCAAATTAAATAAGAACGTATATAATTAATTAACTGTATAATAATATAAATAATTATATAGTTAATTTTTTTATAAAATAAATTTATATTTAAAATAATAACTATAATAATATTATATGTAATATAAAAAGAGAAATACTATCTAAAGCCTTATTTTATATGGTAATTTAAGGTTAACAACTATATTACTTTTAATCAAATATCTTACTTCCTATAATTAATATTAAAAATAATTAAAAGTTCCTATAATCGAAAAAAAACGGCAAATAAAGCCGTTTTTATTTTTTTACACATTTTATAATTACTATTGCCACTGCTATGCCACCTAAAATAATAAAAAATAACATTTTATATCTCCTTTCTATTTATATTTTTACTATTTAATGTCATTTTATCGTTTGTAAAATTGATTTTAAAATCATAAGCATTTGATAATTTTTCTATTATTTCAAATGTTGGCTGTATTTTCCCATTTTCATATTGTGATATTGTATTTTGTGGAATATTCGTTAATTTAGATACATCACTTTGTTTTAATCCCTTTATTTTTCTCATTGTTTTTAATAATTTTCCTATCATTATTTACACCTCGAAAAAATTATCTCATTTTAAGATAAAAAAGTCTTGACATATCTGTAATACAGATATATAATTTAATTATGAAATATCTGTTACACAGATATGAAAGGAGTGTTAATATGAAAGAAATTTGGGAAGATTATATTTTTCCTTGGTTGATAACATTTACTGCACTAGCAGTCATTGTTATAAGTGCAGTTATGTTCTCTAGGGAATGTAACGAATTAAGAAATAAAAATATAGAAGCAGAATGTTTTAACTTTTACAAAGAAAATAATTATATGTTAGAAAAATGCTCTGTATTTGAAGATAAGTTTAAAAAGGTGATAAAAAATGATTAAATTTATTAAAGATAACAAGGGTGTAATAATATTTTATACATTACTTGCCGTAATCACATATATTTCAATTCATTAGTGTAAAGGTGCCGTTGGTTCAATGGTTAAATGACTCGGTAACAGCCTTACACTCCTACTGGTTGAAACGATAAACATCGTTTTAATATAAAAAAATGAAAGGAGATTCAAATTATGGAATTAAAAATTACATTAACTAGTTGTTTAGTATATCAAGATAAGACAACTAACCAGGACAAGACTAGAGTAGGTTATATAGTTGCTGATACTAGTTTTAGACAAAATACCGATAAGTTTAAGGGCTTTCCTGATTTATCAATATTTTACGATGGTACTGAAGTATTTAACAAATTACCTGTTGATTGGTTCGGTGTACCAGTAGTTGCTACTATTGAGAGTAAACCTAATCCTAGAAACCCATTAAGAGAAACTAAAGTAATTAAAACCTTAAAATTAGGCTCTAATGTTATTAATTTGGTATAACCCTAATCATAATAATTTTTATTGGTCTTTTGGTGGTAATTACAATTTAGAATTATTTTCTGAAAATGGTTTTGGTCATATAGTAGTTGCTATATACGTAAGGAACGGTCTTAAGTACGAATCTTGTAAAACTGTACGTAATGCTTACATTAGACAAGACGACTTAAGGAATACTAAAAAGAATAGACTAATAAGTCATTTAATTGACTTTTTAGATAAACAAAGAAGAAAATAAAATTTTCTTCAGAAAGGAGATAAACATTATGTTATTTATGGATGGTGCTACAACTGCTCCTGCTAATATAGATTTTAGTTCTTACATTACTGCTTTAACTTCTTCTATTACTACTGCACAAGTATTAACTGTTTTAGCGGCTGTAGTTGGTGTAGGTATGGCTTTCTTTCTAATGTGGCTTGGAGTTAGAAAAGCTACTAAAGGTTTTACAACCGCTGTATCTACCGGAAGAATCAGAATATAGGACATTTAGTCCTTAGGCGTGGACTTGTTCCATGCTTTTTATTTTAGAAAGGTTGATAATATGAGATTTATAATATGTTTTATTATTGCATTAATAATTTGGTTTATTAAGAAAGGAAAAAAGAAATTATGATAAGTGATTTTTGTATGCATGGAAGAAAGAAGATAAGTTATTTCTTTCAATTAGTTAAATATAATAAAAATTTTAGAAAAGAAAACCCTACTTATTTTTATCCTGATGGACTTTTAGTCTTTGTTGGTGGTCAAGGTAGCGGTAAAACTCTTTCCGCTGTAAATTATACTTATAATTTAGCCCAGGTTTACCCTAAAAGCCTAATAGTTACTAATATTGACTTAAAAGATTTTCCTGTCGATAATAAAAGAGTTTTTAGATTTAATGACGCTACCGACTTAAAAAGGTATAAAAATGGTAAAGAGGGAGTTATTTTTCTAATAGACGAAATACATCTATATTTTAATTCTTTACAAAGTAAAAATATAAATATGGACGTTATGACTCAAATAGCACAGCAAAGAAAACAAAGAATACACATTGTAGCGACTTCTCAAGTTTTCGGACGTTTGGCTAAACCACTTAGAGAGCAATTTTCTAATGTTGTATATTGTAAAGGCTATTTTAATTTTATTCAAAAAAATGCTCTCATTGATAGAGACAGTATAGATAGTGAAGAGTCTACTGGTACTAACTTAACTGGTAAAGTAGTTAAGAATTATTGGTGGTTTAGATGTCCGAAAATGTTTGAAAGGTACGATACTTATGCTGTTATTAATAATAAGAATCTAACCGCTGCTTTAGATTCTCAAGATATTTATAATTACGTTGGAGGTGGAAACTATGGAAGTAAATTATCAGGAAATACTTAATTTCTTAACTCAGTTCTTTTATGTTATTGGTCCTATTGCTGTTTTATTCGTAATAGTAGAAGTTGTAACTAATCTATTTTTAAGTTTTGTACGAGGCGATAGGAGAGTGAAACTATAATGTTTAATACTCAAGAATATCAATACATTAGAGATTTAACAATTAATTTTTATAATCAAGGTTATAAAAATTACTTATGTTATACAAATAACGTTAATAATTATAATACTTCTTATTACGACGTTATTTGTTATTATTCTAAAAACAATTTAGATTTAAATTCTTATACTTTAAGTTTACACGCTGATACTATTAAATGTTCTTTTGATAGTAAAAGTTCAACTTCTAGTTATAAAAATAATTCTAGTTTAAATTGTGGTAATAACTCTGATAATAGCGTTAATATAAACGCTAAAGAGTTTATTTACTCCAATGTAGGAAATAACTCTGATTTAATTTCAGAGTATACCAACAATTTAAGGTATCAAAATAATTTTAGCCTTTTTCTTACTTCGATTTTGGCTATGTTAGTACTTCTATTCTTACATAGATTTACTTCACGAATATTAAGGAGGTAAAAAATGAAAGATTTTTTAAGGTATTCAAAAAATAGATTTTTATACAGTTTCTTTAAACTACTAATATTGATTGCTATAGGTTTTTTAATAGGTAGTTTAAAGGCTAAAGCTGCCACATATGAATATCAGATTTTTGGCGGTGTTAACGATAGTGAATTTGTTATTGAAGCCAACGGTTCAAAAATATCAACTGGAGATAAATTTATATTTTATAACAATACTATGAATAATTATATGTATGTTGATATTTGTACAACAGGTTATGCACCATCTACATGGGTTTATGATGTTCGTGATGGCTCTGTTTCCATAAGTACTCAAGTATTAAAAGTAAATAAACGATGTGTAGTATCTGGTTATGAAGCAAGTGTTTATCGTTTTACTTTCTTTGTAGCTACTGCTTCAGATATTGGACAAGATAGATTAGGTTTAAATTTTACTACTCGTTTATTTAATAATACATCTTACAATACTTTTATGAGAATATTATCTGTTTTTGGTTCTGACACTTTGTCTTATGCTGATATAGAAGCGGGACAAAATGACGCTATTCAATCCCAACAAAAAGAGGCAATAGAAGCAACTAAGAAAGTCCAGGAAGAACAAAAGAAAACCAATGAAAAATTAGACGAAGCCGAAAATACTCGTAAAGGTATTTGGGAGACAATAAAAAGTATTCCTGGAACGATAGGCACCTTTTTTGATAATCTTGGTACCAAGATAGGTAACTTTTTTAAAGATTTATTAGACGGAATACTTGAGGGATTAAAAAAGTTATTTATACCTGAAGACAACTATTTTAAAAACTGGTTTGACGATTTTAAAACTTATTTTGAAGAAAAATTAGGTTTTATAGCAACACCATTTACAATAATTATTGATTTTGTTAATAGTTATTTAAACTTATCTTCGTCAAACGATATAATTATTGATGTCCCTGATATAACTGTACCTAATTTTGAAGAAAATAAAATTATATCTGCTACTACATTTAACTGGAGTCAAACATTAAGAAGTAAACAAGCACTTAATACATTATGGCAACTTTATTTGTCATTTATAGATGTCTATCTAATACTTAATTTTATTAATTTATGTGAAAGTAAATACAATCGTATATTTGGTGGTGATACTACAAATTACGAATACTATACTGTTGAAGATTCTTATACATTTGATAATGATACTGGAGAGGTTCTTTCTGCTAGAAGAAACGAAAGAACAACTACAAGGAAGAAGGTGGAATAATGATAGTTAAAGCAATATTTGACGCAATATTAGGTTTATTTAAAGTTGTATTTAATTTACTTCCAGATGTTCCATCTTTTCCACAAACATTGTTGGAAAGTTTAGATACTGTATTTGATACAATATTTGGTCATTTAGATTTATTAGGTTTATTTGTAAGGATAGATACTATTAAAACATTAGTACCATTATTAATAATAGTAATTAACTTTGAACATATTTATCATTTTGTTATGTGGATTATTAAGAAAATACCACTATCTATCGATTAGCCCAGACCCTTGCAAGTTTGCAAGGGTGGGGCTATGTTATCTAACTATTAACGTCAGTGGTAGCGTAGCGGACGTGTAGCGGTAGCGTATTCTTACTAAAGGGGGTAATAGGGGTCTCCCCTATACTATGCGGGAAAAGTAGCCCTGACCGGCTACTTTGGGCGGCTAGCCCTAAAAGCGATACGAGGAGGTTGATATCTTGAATAGAATTAATGAGACTACGAGCGAGGGTGTGAAACACCCGGCTGCTCCTTTACTTGATAGTAGTCTCATATCTAAGTATGAACATGTAGAAAGAAGAATAATTTATGATGTAAAAATTATTCATTGTGGAGACACTTATCAAATTTACAAATTTGATAAAACCAGGTCTAAAGAAAATAAAAGAGATAGAGATATCTTACCAAAAGTCAGTATTAAAGATATTGATACTGATAATCTATATAAACCTGATAGAGTAGAGGAGGTTAAACCTATTCTACTGTCAAATGCTATCAGAAGTAATTTAAATTGTCAGAGAATAGCAAAGGCTAATCGAGACAATTGGGAATCTTTTATTACTTTAACTTTTAAAGAAAATATTACTGATATTGTATATGCTAATAAAATATTTAACTCTTGGGTATCTAATGTTAGAAAGTTAAAAAAAGATTTTAAGTATATTGCTGTTCCAGAATTTCAAAAAAGAGGTGCTGTACACTATCATATCTTGTCAAATCTAGGTAAAGAAGATACTAATATTGTAATACCTCAAAAAGAAAGAACAGAAAAAACAAAAGACTTAACTACTCTATTTGATGTTAAGTACTGGAGTAGGGGCTTTGCTAGAGTTGATTTTATTAAAGGAGATTATAAAAAAATATATTCATACATTTGCAAATATATGACTAAAGATATTGACGATAAATTATTTGGAAAACATAGATATTTTAATTCACAAAATCTAAATAAACCTCGTGAAGAGTTTTTAGATTTATCTAATGAAAATGATTTAAAACATTTTAACGATATTATTAATAATTCTTCTATAGATTATTCTTCCCAGTATAAAGATATTTATACAGATTCAAATATCGAATTTCTAGAAGTCGTTAAAAGCCATTAATTATGCGTCTTTTTAATCAAATATCTTACTTCCTATAATTAATATTATGTTAACTTCTATAAAAAAGAGAATATAAGTATAATATAATTAATTTAGTAAATACTATTATTGGAGGTAATTAAAATGAGTAAGAAAAACAAAGATAATAAGACTAAGACTAAATCTAATAATTTTGATTGTCATTGTAATGATGTTAATTTAGATACTGATATGTCTTGTGATTGTCATAAAGATAATTGTCATTGTACTAAGAAGAATAGTACTAATAATTTTGAAGAAAAAGGAGAATAGGGTTACCTACTCTTCTTTTACTTTTAATTTATCTAATAGAGAATTATATTCATTAGTAATTTCTTCTAATCTTTCTTTAGTTTTAGCTTCATATCTAGTTGTTATATTAGGAGTAGTATTAGACTTTCTAACTAAAGCAAAACCATCATCATATAATACTTTAACACCATCAATAGTAAGATAGTTATAACCTTTTTCTTTAGCATACTCCTCTACTCTACTTACTATTTTATCTTTAATAGCGTCTTCTACTGGGACTTTATTTTCATCAGTAGAATAATATACTGGGATATTATCTAGTAATTCAGTACATTTCTTATTAGTTTTAGATAAAATTTCTACTAATCTTAAACCAGCATATATACCATCATCATTACCAATAAATTTATCTCTAAAATATAAATGCCCTGACATTTCTCCACCAAATGGATAATCATTCTCAACAGATATTTTTTTAGTATAAGAGTTTCCCGTTCTAGTTTCTACTGGTTTAACACCTAATTTAATTAATTCATCTTTTAAAGCCTTAGAACATTTAACATCAAAGAAACCTTCTTTTTTAGTTACTTTATTATAAATATCTCTCCATATTATTATCATAAATTTATCTATTGGTATCATATTACCTTGATTATCCACTACCCCTACTCTGTCGCCATCACCATCAAAGGCAATACCACAGTCAGCTTTTACTTCAAGTACCTTTTCTTTTAGTTGTTTTAGATTCTCTTCTACCGCAGGATCAGGATGGTGATTAGGAAAAGTTCCATCCGACTCATCAAATAGAGGAATATATTCTATATATTCATTACTTTTAAAGATATCATGAGCAACTATACTAGTAGTACCATTACCACAGTCATATACTACTTTTAATTTATTATTACCCATATCAATATGATTATGTATCATATTAACATAGTCTTCCTTAATATCAGCATATTCTATCATACCATTTCCTTCAGAATATATACCATTTATTATTACATAATATAAATCACTTACATCTTTACCAAACATATTATGAATACCATTATAACTCATTTTAAAGCCATTATATTCTTTAGGATTATGTGAAGCAGTAATCATAATACCAGCATGAATATTTAGTTTATCCCAAGCATAATAGTACATAGGAGTAGTTACTAAACCAAGTCTAACAACATTTACTCCTCCCTCAGTTAATCCTTTTACTAAGTTTTCTTCAATTATCGGACTAGATAATCTATTATCATAACCTACAATCATTTTATTTTTACCAAAACTTAGTAATTTAGTAGCATAAGCTCTACCTATATGATATGATATCTCTTCAGTAATATCTTCATTCCATATACCTCTTATATCATATTCTCTAAACATTAATCTATTTAATTCCATATTTAATCTCTCCTTTTATATAATTCATAATTTTCTTTTAATATATCAGTACTAACATTTGTATATATCTGAGTAGTAGTAATACTAGAATGTCCTAACATTTCTTGAATAGTACGAAGATCTGCTCCATTATTTAATAAATGAGTAGCAAAAGAATGTCTTAACATATGTGGAGTTATATTCTTATCAATATTCTTTTGCTTAGCTATATCTTTTATAATAAGAAAGAAACCTTGTCTACTTATCTTTTTACCATGATTATTTAAGAATATATTCTCAGTATAATAACCTTTCTTCATACTATCTCGATATTCATAGATATATTTCTTTAAGTATTCTACTGCTAGTTCTCCTACTGGAACTATTCTTTCTTTATTTCCTTTACCAAAACATTTAACATAACCATTATCTAAATCAATATCTTTTAATTTCAAATCTACTAACTCACTTACTCTAAGTCCTGAAGAATACATAAGTTCAAGCATAGCTTTATTTCGATAATCAAAAGCATTATTTAATTCTATATCTAATAAATTATCTACTTCTTCTATTGAGAGAATATTAGGTAATTTTCTTCTTACTCTAGGTTTATCTATCTTAATACTTATATCTTCAATATGATATTTTTCACTTAGATATTTATGAAATAACTTTATAGATACTATCTTTCTAACAATACTAGTCTTTTCATAATTATTTTTATCTAAGTATGTAAGATAATCAATTATATCTTCTTCTTTAATATTTAAAGCACTATTTATATGTTTCTTTTCTTCTATATATTCTAAGTATTTATATATATCTTCAATATAAGATTCAACTGTTGTATCTATTTTTTTTAATTTAATAGCGGTTAATTCTATCTTATATTCACTTAATATATCTTTATTTTTTTTACTTAGTTTTAAATTATCTATCTTTATCATATTACCTACTCTCATATAAATTATATCATTTATTATTATTTTAGTAAACTTAATAACATTTATTTTACATTTATTTATTCACTATAAGCCTTACTATGTAAGTCTTATTAGTGTTAACTAAAGCCTTATATTAAGTCTTTAGTTAATATATCTACATATCTATTATATATAAGCAATAACTATATACTAAAAAAATTAGAGATTAGTCTCTAATTTCCTTTTTTAGCTTCCATTTATGGCTGGATACACCGCTTTTAATTAACTATAGTGCTATAAGCACGATATGAGTGTACTATATTTAAACTTTTGTCAATTCTTTATTGTCATCTAATATTTTTTGTTGAATGAATTTTTAAATGCACCAATATGTTTTTCATAGGTCAATTTATTTTTTCATTTGAGCAATCTTAATTTTTGACTTTTCATCAAAATATCTTTAATTAAAAATACTTATTTACTTTAACTTATAAATAAGTTATAATATAAAAGAAGAAAGAGAGTTGATATAAATGGATAAATTAATAAAAGAAGCTTTATTAAAGGAAGAAAAAAGACAAAATAATAACATAGAACTTATTGCTAGTGAGAACTATGTATCTAAAGATATATTAGAATTACAAGGTAGTATATTTACTAACAAATATGCTGAAGGATATCCAGGTAAAAGATATTATGGTGGATGTGAGAATGTTGATATAGTTGAAAATTTAGCTATTAAATATGTATGTAAGTTATTTGGATGTAAATATGCTAATGTACAACCTCATAGTGGTAGTTCAGCAAATATGGCTGTATATAGAGCATTACTTAATCATGGTGATACTGTTATGGGAATGAATTTATCTGATGGAGGTCATTTAACTCATGGTCATCCTCTTAATTTTAGTGGTACAGATTATAATATTGTTGATTATAAAGTAGATCCTGATACTGGTTATTTGGATTATGATAACATTAGAGAAATTGCTTTAAAAACAAAACCTAAAATGATAATAGCGGGAGCTAGTGCTTACTCTAGAAGTATTGATTTTAAAAAATTTAGAGAAATAGCAGACGAAGTTAATGCTTACTTATTTGTAGATATGGCCCATATTGCCGGTTTAGTCGCAGCCCATCTTCATATGAATCCCGTTGATTATGCTGATGTAGTTACTTCTACTACTCATAAAACTTTAAGAGGCCCTAGAGGAGGTATTATTCTTACTAATAATGAAGAGATTATAAAGAAAATAAATAAAACTATTTTCCCTGGTATTCAAGGTGGACCGCTTATGCATGTAATTGCTGCTAAAGCACAATGTTTCTATGAAGCATTAGATCCATCATTTGTAACTTACCAAGAACAAGTACTTAAAAATATTAAGGCTTTATCTGATTATTTAATTAGTAAAGGTATGACTATTGTATCTGGTGGTACTGATAATCATTTAATATTATTAGATGTATATAATTCACTTGGTATTACTGGTAAAGAAGCTGAAGAAATATTAGATTCAGTGCATATTACAGTTAATAAAAATACTATACCTAATGAAACACTTAGTCCTATGAAAGCAAGTGGTATTCGTATAGGAAGTCCTGCAATGACTACAAGAGGATTAAAAGAAGAAGACTTTGTTACTATTGGAGATATTATATATAATGTATTAAATAACTACAATAATGATAGAGTTTTAGATAGAGAAAAGAAAAGAGTATCAAGTTTAACTAATAAATATAAGATATATAATTAATAATGAAGAATTAATAAACAAAGACTTAAATAGTCCATTGAAGATAGTTCTTTATGAGCTATCTTCATTTTATTATAAAGGAATAGTGATGTTATGGAAGAATTATTATCAATAAAATTAAGACCTAAATCTTTAAAAGATATTATTGGTCAAGAACATTTAGTAGGAGAAAATAAAGTTATATATAATTTGGTTAAAAATAAGAAATTATTCTCAATGATTTTATATGGTCATCCTGGTATTGGTAAGACAAGTATAGCTACTGCAATAGCGGAAGAACTTGGTATGAGATATCGCAATCTTAATGCTGTTGTAAATAATAAGAAAGATTTTGATACAGTTATTGAAGAAGCAAAATTATATGATGGTTTAATTGTAATCGTGGATGAAATACATAGATTAAATAAAGATAAACAAGATATTCTCTTGCCCTATCTTGAATCCGGCATTATTACTTTAATTGGTATGACTACTTCTAATCCATATCATGCTATCAATCCCGCTATTCGAAGTCGTTGTCAATTATTTGAACTTAAAGATTTAACTAGTGATGATATTAAGAAAGGTATCGATAAAGCTATAGAATCTAATTATTTAGAAGGTTTAACTATTACTGATGAAGCAAAGAACTATTTAGCTAGTATATCTGGCACTGATTTAAGATATGCTTATAATACACTTGAAGTAGCCTACTACTCTACTGAAGATAAAAATATTACTTTAGATACTTTAACTAAAATAAGTAATAGAACTAATAGTTTATTTGATAAGAACGCTGATGGTTATTATAATGTAATTTCAGCTTTTCAAAAATCTATTCGTGGTAGTGATGTTAATGCTGCTCTTCATTATTTAGCTAGATTAATTGATGCTGAAGACTTAGACATTATTGTAAGAAGATTATCCGTTATTGTTTATGAAGATATTGGCCTTGCTAATCCAAGTATGGGTCCGAGAGTAGATGCTGCAATTAATGCTGCCTTAAGACTAGGATTACCAGAAGCTAGGATTGTATTATCAGAAATAGTAATAGAACTTGCTTTATCACCAAAAAGTAATAGTGCTGAAATGGCTATTGATAAAGCCCTTGAAGATATTCGTACTAAGAATATAGGAGATGTTCCTAATCATTTAAAGAATCCATCTAGTGAATATAAGTATCCTCATAATTATAAAAATGATTATGTAAGACAACAATATTTACCTGATAGCCTTCTTGGTAGTAGATATTATATTCCTAAAGATAATAAGAACGAAAGAGTATATAAAGAGATAATAAATAGATTAGATACTATGTAAAAGAAGAATCATTAATTTGATTCTTCTTTATTAAATAATTCTTTTATATTTTATTTTATAATATCATTTATTACATAATAAGCAGCATTTATACCAGCAGTAGCGGGTACCATTATCATTGAAGATACTAAATTCTTATCATTCTTCTTAGGTTCTTCACTAGAAAATACTACAGGTACTTTACCTCTTATTTTTTCATCTTTGACATATTTTCTAATACTTTTAGCTAGTGGATCATATGAAGTATCTTTGATATCACATATTTTTACTAGGCTAGGATTTAACTTTTTACCCATACCACATACTGTAATTAATTTAATATTCTTTTCATGACATTTCTTGATAAGTAATTTCTTTACTATAATAGTATCACAAGCATCTATTATATAGTCGTAGGAGTTTTTAAATAATATATCAATACTATTTTCATCTATTTTAAGTGGTAAAGTATTTACTAAAACACTACTATTTATTTCATTAATTCTCTCTTTCCAAGCCTCTACTTTTAATTTACCTACATTGCTTTCTTTAGCTATTATTTGTCTATTAATATTAGATATATCTATGTTATCATAATCTACTAATGTTATATTATGAATACCACTTCTAATAAGAGCTTCTATTGCATATCCACCTACTCCACCTACTCCAACTATAAGAATATGTTTACTCTCTATTTTATCTAAATTATCTTGACCTATTAAAGCTATTGTTCTATCAAACATTATTTTATATATTTATAGGTGGATACTTTATCTTTAAAATTATTACTTAATTTCTCTATATTATTCTTACTAATACCTTCTTTACTTACTATAAAAGCTTTATATTTATTTATATATAAGTAGTAGGTATTATCTCTTTCAATTACTTTATATAAATCTTTATAATTTATATATTCTTCTTTACCATTATCTATCATAAAATTATATTCTTTAAATAGATATTTTATCTTAGTATTTAGAATACTATCTTTTCTTTTTTCTAATCTTTTATAATTAGTATATGGTAACATATTAGTATTTAATTCTATGATACCAAATAAACTAAATATAAAGGTAATTATATCGATAGTAGTAGTATTATCTAAAAAGAAGAATCTAACTACTAATACTGCTATTAGTATATTCATAATTATTCTAATTGTCTTTACTTTATCAAAATAATATACTCTTAAAAATTCTTTTACTAAGTCATTAGTATATATAGTATTATTTTTTATTTCCACTTCTCATCACCATTATTAGTATATCACAAAATCTATATAAAAAAAAGCCCAGACGGACCGACTCTGTAAGATAAAACCCGCGGCGTAAGTCACAGGTGGGTCAGCACAATAATTTAATTAGGATTCCTACTTAGAAGCAAGCATTCAACACATAAATTATATTAGCTCCCCTATTAATATCTTTAGTCGGTTTTATACTAAAGATGTCGTATCCTCTAGGTATCTTAATTATATCATAGTCTATATTATTAGTAAATAGCTTTATTTATATTTGACAATTATTTTACTTTATTCCTTCCGAGCCTGTAGTCTCTGAAGGTGTTATAGAGCCTAGTTATAGTCTCTATAACAAACAATATCATTATAATATATAAATATTTATTTTTGAAACTACAGGTTCAAAAATACCTTGGAAGACTATCTTTGATAGGCTGTAAAGGAAAAGAAAAAGAAAGATTAATTATTCTTTCTCTTTACTAAAGTATATTTCTTATTATCTTTAATCGTAGACTTATCAATAATCAAACTCTCATATAAAGAAGAATTACTAGCTATCTCAAACTCAGCTAGTGCAAGAGAAGACTCAAGTATTTCATTAATACTCTTAGCACCTAATTTTCTATCATAAGCTATTCTAGCTATCATGTTAATAACTTCTTCAGATATTTCTAAGTTAATATTCCTTTTGCCTAAAAATTCCCTATTAGTATTAAGAGAACTTAAAGTAGAATTCTTAATAATATTAATATAATCATCTAGTGTCAAATTATTCATTTCTATTAGAATAGGAAATTTATTAGCAAGTTCAAGTATAATACCATAAGAATCAAGAGTATTATCTTCTAATACAGTATTAAATCCCACTGTAGTATTTCTAAGATTCTCATTATTATTAAAATTACCAATACCAATTATAAGTAGTTTATCCATACTAAAACGATATTTCTCATTATTAATAGTATTAATAGTAAATACCCCTTCATCAATCAAATTAATAATAATTTCTTGTAAAGCCTTACTAGAAGTACTATGTCTTTCTTTACTATTTGTCGATATTTCTTCTAATTTATCAATAACCAAAATACCAGTCTTAGCCCTTTCAACATCAAATTCAGTCTTTTCTAATAAATTTAATAATATATTTTCAATATAACCTTCACTACCTAACCTTTTAGCATTAATAACACAAGGAATACCAAGTAATTCTTCAAGTAATTTAAAGATTGTAGTCTTACCAACACCTTCTGGACCATTAATTAACATATTATAATTAAAAGTCTTATCTTCATTATTATATTGCTTCCATATAGTAGATAATATTTGTTTTATTTGTTCATCTTGACCTATTATCTTACTAGTTAGTTCTTTATAAACATCACTAATATTCATTTCATTATTACCAATAATATTATCAATTTCTAATTCAGGATAATATTTGTTATAGAAGTTTATTAAGTCTCTATCTAGAAAGATATTACATTCATTATTCTTTTCTACTTGTAAGACTATTGGTACATTATCTTCACTTTCTGATAATATATATCTATGTTTTGCGTTATTGATAAAGGCTTTTGTTTTAATAGTAAAAAGTGAAGATTTAGGATAAAGATCAGTATATCTAGAGAGAGGAAGTCTACCTAAAAAGGCATACTCTTCTCCCTCAATCATATGATGATATTTCTTCCCTTTAGTAGTAGTAAATACTTCACTCTCTTGATTATAAGTACCAACTTCACAATATACTGGTATATAATTAATTACATCTTTCTTTTCCATTCTTCTATAAATTACAACTAAATCAAAATTGTTATTCATATATCCCCCTTAATAAATATTAATCTCTAACCTTAATATGTGTTTCTCTAAGTTGTTTTTCAAATACTTCACCAGGACAACCCATCATAGCATCAGCACCATTAGCCCCTAGTGGGAATGCTACCATTTCTCTTATATTTTCTTCATCTTTTAATAGCATTAGTATTCTATCAATACCAGGAGCCATTCCAGCATGAGGAGGTGCTCCATATTGAAATGCTGTATATAAACTTCTAAACTTAGTCTCCACATCTTCATCAGTATAACCAGCAAGTTCAAAGGCTCTCTTCATTATTCTAATATCATGATTTCTAACAGCCCCAGAAGCCATCTCATAACCATTACATACAAAGTCATATTGATATGCTACAACATTTTCAATATTATCTTCAGTAAGAGCTTCTAATCCACCTTGAGGCATACTGAATGGATTATGACCAAAATCCCAAGTATTCTCTTCCTCATTATATTCATACATAGGAAAATCATTAATAATACAGAATTCAAATTTATTCTTATCAAGTAAATCAAGTTCATTACCTAATTTAATTCTAAGAAGACCTGCTAATTTATTTATTTTATTCTTAGAATCTGCTAGTACAAATAAAGTACTTCCAGCCTCTAGATTACATTTATCTACTAATTCTTTTCTTATTTCATCAGTTAAGAACTTATCTAATGATGATTTAAAAGTCATATCTTCATTTACTTTAATATATGCAAGTGCAGGGGCTCCAACACTCTTCATATATTCTTCCATAGACTTATACCAAGAGTTTGATTTATCAATATTCTTAACAGTAATACCTCTAATTAAAGATGTTTTAAATGGTTCAAATGAACTCTTACTTAATATATCAGTTAAGTCTTCAATCACTAATGGATTTCTTAAATCTGGTTTATCTGAACCATACTTAAGCATAGCCTCTTTAAATGGTATTCTTCTAAATGGTCTCTCTGATACCTCTTTATCACTAAAGTGAGTAAATATGTCGTAAAAGATTCTCTCTCCTACTGCATAAACATCTTCATCAGTAGCAAATGACATTTCTAAGTCTAATTGATAGAACTCACCATATAATCTATCACTTCTAGGATCTTCATCTCTAAAACATGGAGCTATTTGGAAATATCTATTAAATCCTGAACACATAAGTAATTGTTTAAATATTTGAGGAGCTTGAGGTAGAGCATAAAATTTTCCCTTATACTTTCTTGATGGTACAATAAAGTCTCTAGCTCCTTCTGGAGATGATGCAGTTATAATTGGTGTTTGAATCTCTGTAAAGTTCATCTCTTTCATTATTTTTCTCATATAATCTAATACTTCTGTTCTAAATAGTATTCTATCATGTACTTTAGGATTTCTTAAGTCTAGATATCTATATTTTAATCTAGTATCTTCAAAAGCTTCAGTACTTCTATTAATTTCAAATGGTAATACACTTTTGGCTTCTCCTAGTACTTCAAAAGAAGATACTAGTACTTCTACTTCTCCTGTTTTCATATTAGGATTTGTCATACCTTCAGCTCTATGTCTTACTACTCCAGTTACAGTCATAGTACTCTCTCTAGTTATATCTTTAAAACTATCAATATCTTCACTTATTAACTGAATTACTCCTGTTTCATCTCTTAATGTCATAAATACAAGACTACCTAGATTTCTTTTTTGTTCTAACCAACCTGCTACTTTTATTACTTCACCGATATTTTTAGTGGATACTTCACCACAATAAATTGTTCTATATTTGTTTTTCATATACATCTTCCTTTCATATAATATAAAAACACATCAATTACATAAGGACGAATACTATTATCCGCGGTGCCACCTTATTTCACTAATGTGCTCTTTATTAGTTTTTATCGGAACTACCCGTTTTCTACTTATTTATATCTACTATCTGTCACTAATAGTAATAGAAAATCTATACTTATTATATAATTATTATTTATTCTTGTCAATTATTTTTTAATATTTTATTCACTTTAAGTCTAAGTCTTAAAGTGTTGTTATTAGCCTTAGGTCTAATAACAATATATCAGCCATATTTATTATATATAAGTATAGACTATATACTTTAATATGTTTAGTAGGTATTATCTTTTTTAATACGCTTATATTTATTTCATGTAATAAATATAATAAGGATAAGTTGACTATTATTAATTTTATTATAAAAATTTTATTATAAAAATATTGATTTTTTTTCTAAATTGTGGTATTATCTTCAGTAGAAACAGGTCTTACTGAAGCAGTGCCCATAGTCTTTGAACTAATGGAACTGTTGGGAGACTTGTTTTTTTCATAGTTTAAAGGTACTAACCTTTGAATTCTATAATGATTTTCACCATCATTTCTTGATACAACATCAAACTCTAACAAGAATTTTTTCTTTCCTATAATTATATTTTCTACATAATAATGCCAACTATTATAATTTTGACGTGCTTTTTGTTCCATGCTTTCTGAAACTAATTTTCCATATTTTATAACATCGCCCAATTTACTAAATACTTTTAAATGTTCTATTAAATATTCTTTCTGTCTTTTATCTCCTAATATCTTTTTTATACTTTCTTTTATATCTTCATTATTTATCATTATATTATTGCTATCATTTTGAAATGTATTGCTTTCGTGATTATTCCTAAAAATTTCTATTGATATTTTTTTTAATTGAGTTAATGTTAATTTTAATAATTCTTTTTCGTCAATTTCAACTATATTTTTATTAATAGTAATCTTATTATTAAATCTTTTTTGTGCCTTTGACTTGTTCAATTCAGTTATTAAAAGTTCCTTAGTGTTTCTGTATCTATTTAAAAACTTTTTATCAACTTTCATGTTATCTTTCTCTTTTGCATCCTTTACCACTATGTTCATAAAAAAAGCCTCCTTTAATTTTTATAGTCACTTATTAACACATAAAATTTAAATTAAAGTTTTAAATTTTAACTTTGTCTTTCTTATTTTCTTAATTGCCTATTATAGCTTAAAATATGATACTTGTCAAATACCTTTCAAATTGTAACATACATTTGTTTTCTAATTTAGCAATTATTAAAAGCATCTATTCTTTAGATGCTTTTGCATTAATTAAATAATATTTTTTCACTTTTATACATTTTATTTATAAATAGTAGAAGTACTATTATATATATTATTGAAGATATTATAGTTATTAGTATATTATTAATATTAATAGAACTAGTTAAGATATTATTTATAACAATAGTATGATTAATAATAGGAATAAATGATAATACTCCTGATATATTAATATTTAACATTTCTAAAAACATAGGTATACAAGTAACTAAACTAATAGGCGTAAGAGCACTTTGAGCTTCTTTAAATGATTTAGTAAAACTTGCTATTGTTATACATAATCCTGATATAAATAATGTATAGAATAATAATATTAATATTGTTAATAATATTGTAATAGTATTTATATTAAATATTACATTATCATAAATACTAAAGCTATTCTTTACATAATATAATGATACTATTGATAGAAGGACTCCTATTAAAAGAGTTACTATTCCTGATATAGATATAGCTAAGTATTTACCAAATATTAATTCTTTTCTACTAATAGGAAATGTTAATATTGTCTCTAATGTACCTCTTTCTTTTTCACCCGCAGTTGTATCAGTAGAAGTATAAATACAACTAAGAGTTATAGCCATTATAGTAAAGGTAATAGCCATAAGTATTATTTGATTACCAAAAATACTCTCTCCTTTTATCTCAGTAACATTATAATTTAAATTATTATATACTTTACTTAAGTCAATATTATTATTTACCAAATAACTTTGTCCCAAATAATTATTATAGTTGTCTAGATAATTAGTAATTAAACTAGTAACCATACTACCATCTTCACTTTGAATATTAGCATAAATATTATAACTATTATTATCTTTAACTATATACGCTAATATTTTATTACTATTATAAGCTTCTTTTAGTTCTTTAGAACTACTATATACTGTATATTTTACTTCATCACTTAGCAATTCTCTCTCAGTACTAGATAATTCATAATTAACTCCTATCTGGTATGTTTTATCATCTTTATTTACAGTTAATTCTTCATATATATAAGACATTAATATAACAAAGATAGGAATAAATAAAGGAGTAATAGCCATCATAAGTAAAGATTTTTTATCTCTAATTATAAGTTTTAATTCTTTCTTTAAAGTAATTAATATATTATTCATAATTATCACCTCCAGTTAAAGCAAAGAAAGCCTCTCTTAAATTACTAGTATTAGTCTTTTTCTTTATCTCTTCTGGAGTACCAATAGTAATTATCTTACCATTATTCATAAGTACTACTCTATCACATATACTTTCTGCTTCTTCCATATAATGAGTGGAATATAATATACATTTACCTTTATCTTTCTCTTCTTTAATAGTATCTAAAATAACTTTACTAGATATAATATCAAGACCACTAGTAGGTTCATCTAAGATATAATATTTAGGATCATGCATCAAGCATCTAGCAATACTAACCCTTTGCGTTTGACCAGTAGATAAAGTACCTATTCTTTGATATAAAAAAGATTCCATATCAAAAGTCTTATTTAAATATTTAATTCTATCTTTAATACCTTTTTTACTCATATGATAATAATTACCACACATAGTAAGTAATTCATAAGCACTTAAATCTTTATATAACTTAGTATTCCCTGTTAAAAAAGCAATTCTTTTCTTTATTTCTATTTCATTATCATGATAATTTAAATTATCAATAGTAATACTACCTCCACTAGGAGTCATAATACCAGCAATCATTCTAAGTAAAGTCGTTTTACCTGCACCATTAGGTCCTAATATTCCAAGTACTTCATTATCTTTAGCTTCAAAAGAAATATCTTTATCAGCATAGAATTCTATTTTCTTTTTATTTTTACTTTGTTTAATAAATTTCTTATTAATTTTTTCTACTTTTATCATTACATACCCTCCTAGTTAATTATACCTTATTTTATTATAGAAGTATAGAAAAAAAGTAGATTTCTCTACTTTATTAATTTCTTATTATCAGTTTCACTTAATATTCTCATATCTTCTTTAAATAATCTTAAAAAGGCTTTCATAATACTAGTTATTTGTTTATCTAATATATCAACTAAACCATCTGATTTATAATTATTCTTATTTAATGATTTAACCTTACCAATTGTAGTATATATATGCTTACTAGACATATCTACATAAGAATATGTACTCATAGTATCTCTATCTTTTAAAGATAATACTCTTTCATTACTTAATCTTAATGTATAAAAAGATATGATATTTTCAATTAAAGATTTCTTTCCTTCTTCACTAATTATATTAGCATTCATTATATAAGTTAAATATAAAGCTATCTCAAACTCTTCATATAATAGTTCTTTATTTTGTTTTCTTTCATTATATATTTTTTCAATACTATGATAAGTCTTAAAGGCTTTTACTCCTGAAGTATATTTTAATAACTTCTTTAAATACATTATAGTTTCTTTAGGTATATCTTTAATATCTAATTTATCATTATTTATAATACTAGGATCTATATCCACAAATAAACTCTTTATTAGTTCTACATTATTTTCCATTATATTCCCCTCTCTCATGTCAAATATAATATCATAAAAGTAAAATAAATGCAAATAAAAGTTGACAAGGAAATAAACTTATGGTAAGATTAATACAGAAATCAGCGGCCCTAGGTGACTTTTCACTACGGCTGCTGATTTTTAATATTTATTTTTCTTGATAACTATGCTATAATATATAACTACAAGGAGAGATATTATGAAAATTAGAGAATTAAAAGAAAATGAATCATTAGAAGTAATAGAAGTAACAATGAAACCTAATAACACTGATATATTTGATAGCGTATTATCAGATTCCGATACAGGTGAATACTCTAGGATAAAAATGAGAATTCTTACTGATGGTGAAATAGAAAGACAAACTGAGGAAATTTCTCAAGATATAAATGAATTTTATATAGGAGAAAATAAATATCAATTTGATGTAAATACTTTAAAAACAAAAAAATTATACTTTAAAAATTATAGTTATATTATTACTTATCTAGTATCTACAGAATATAGACTATTTGGAACTATACCTAGGAAATTTGATATAGTTAATGATATATCGATATATCTTAAAAATGAAAAAGATAAAAATGCATTAATATGTGCAAAACAAATGATTAAAGACTTTGTTATTAGTAACAATAACCTTGACAATTTTCATCTATTTGCAATGGCATTATCACAGACTGATGGAACTGCAAGACTTGACATTAATAAGATTTCTAAAAATATATATACTTTAAAAAAACTAAATAAATAACACATAAGTTTAGAGACAATAAGGCTCTAAACTTTTTTCTAATGACCTTAGGCATTAGAAAACCTAGAGTGACTATAGGCACGAAAGGAAAAAGAAAAAAGTAGATAATTCTACTTTTCTAATAATATAGTTACAGGCCCATCATTAATTAAAGATACTTTCATATCAGCGCCAAAAATACCAGTACCAACTTCAATACCCTTATCTCTTAATTTATTATTAAATTCATCATATAATAAAGTAGCCTTGTCTCCTCCTAGAGCCTTAATATATGATGGTCTTCTCCCTTTAGAAGCATCTCCATATAAAGTAAACTGACTAATAGATAAAATATTCCCATTAATATCTAATAAACTCCTATTCATAACATCATTTTCATCTTCAAATATTCTTAAGTTAATAACCTTATCAACCATCCAGTCTATCTCTTTAGAAGAATCCCCTTCAGTAAACCCAACTAACAGCATTAAACCCCTATCAGATTTACCTACAATTTTACCATCAACTTCAACACTAGAATTAATAACCCTTTGTACTACCACTCTCATTATTTAACCTCTCTTTCAACTTTCTGAACAAAACTTAAATTTAATAAATCATTCATAAATTTCTCTAATCTTTCTTTATTTTCTACTAATACAGTCATTCTATATACCTTATATTCACTCTTATTAATCGTAGATATACTATCTATAATCATATTATTTGATGATGCTTTAGTAATTATATCTAATAAATTATCATAAGTATTAGTATATACTAAGATATCTGATGGATATTTCTTATCCTTTTGAATATTCCATTTAACATTAATTAATCTCTCATCAGTATCAGTAATATTATGACAATTACTTCTATGAACAGTAATACCAGATCCTCTAGTAATATAACCAATAATATTATCTCCTGGTATAGGTTTACAACAACTACTTAGACTAGTCTTAATCTCATCAATACCCTCTACTAAAACATCATTATTATTACTATTATCTTTATAGTAGGTAGTTTCATTTATTTTAGCAGCAATATCTTTCTCTTTCTTCTCAGTATTATTATTAATAATAATCTTAATAACAGAATTAGGAGTATTCTTACCAGAAGCAATATTTACATATAAATCATCAATATCTTTTAATTTTAATTCATTTAATATAATATCAATATTCTTATTAGATAAAAATTCATTAATACTTAAATTTTCTTTTCTAAGTTCTTTCTCTAATAAATCAGTTCCCTTTTCAATATTTTCATCTTTCTCTAACTTACTATAATAACTCTTTATCTTATTCTTAGCTCCACTAGTTACAACAAAATTTAACCAATCCTTACTAGGCTTAGAAGCCTTATTAGTATTTACTTTAATAATATCTCCTGTTACTAATTTATAATCAAGTGGTACAATATTATCATTTACAATAGCTCCTACTATACGATCTCCTACTTCACTATGTACTTTATAAGCAAAGTCTACTGGTGTTGATTGTGCTGGTAACTCAATAACATCTCCTTTAGGAGTATATACATATATAACATCACTAGTTAGTATATCTTTTTTAACCGAAGTAATAAATTCTTCCGGAGTATTAGTCTCTTCATTTAACTCAATAATATTTCTAAATATCTGAAGTTTCTGTTCCATAGCATCTTTAGCGGACTTAGCCCCATCTTTATGTTCTTTATATGACCAATGTGAAGCAATACCATATTCCGCTATCTTATCCATTTCATAAGTTCTAATTTGAATCTCAAATAAATTACCATCAATACCAAAGACAGTAGTATGTAACGATTGATATAAGTTAGTTTTAGGCATAGCAATATAATCCTTAAATCTCTTAGGTACAGGTTTATACTTAGAATGAATTAACCCTAAAGCTAAGTAACAATCTTGTTCAGTATCCACAAATACCCTTAAAGCTAATATATCATATATATCATCAAATCTTTTACCCTTAGCCATCTTATTATAAATACTATAGATACTCTTACTTCTACCCTTTATTTCATGAGGAATATTATGCTCATTTAATAATTCTGATACCTCATCAATCATCTTACTAACAGCTTCATCTCTCTCCGTTTTTTTCTGATTAAGTTTTTCAACAATATCAAAGTAAGCATCAGGCTTTAAGTATCTAAGTGATAAATCTTCAAGTTCACTTTTAATCTTATAAATACCAAGTCTATGAGCAACAGGAGTTAATATCTCTAATGTTTCTTTAGCCTTTTTCTTTTGCTTCTCTACAGATAACACACTAATAGTACGCATATTATGTAAACGATCCGCTAATTTAATTATAATTACTCTAGGATCTTCAGATAAACCTACTAGTATCTTTCTCTGATTAGCAGCACTAGCTTCTGTCTCAGTGTTAAAGTTTAATTTATTAATCTTTGTTACCCCATCTACTAATAAAGCAACTTCTGATCCAAATAATTCTTCTATTTCCTCTTTAGTAGCATCAGAGTCTTCAATAGTATCATGAAGAAGCGCAGCAGCCATACATGGAGCATCCGCAGATATCTCAGTTAATATTAAAGCAACATTAAGTGGATGTAATATATAGTCATCACCAGATATTCTCTTTTGACCAAAATGTTTCTTTTCAGCATAATCATAAGCCCTTCTAATTAAATCAATATCTTTTTCATTATCATTATATTTTTTAAATTTATCAATTAAATCATCAATTGAAATCTTAATTGTTTTTGTACTCATATTCATCACCAATCCTTATAAGGAAAGCTTACAAGAATCACTTGTAAGCTATTTTTAACAATTAATTCCTTTTATTTGCATTTCTTCTTTCTCAACTTTTTTCTTTACTTCTTTTTTAGGTTTAGATAATCTCTTACTTTCTAACATTAACCATAAACTATTAGATATATAGATAGATGAGAAGACACCTGCAATAAATCCTACTAGTAAAGCAATATTAAAGTTTAATATTTCATGAGAACCTAATACTATTAAACAGATAATAGGTACTATAGTAGTAGCAGTAGTCATAAGAGATCTAAAGAATGTTAACCTAACCGAATCATTTACTAATTCAGGTAAATCATCTTTATTCTTAATCTTTCTTTCATTATAATTTCTTCTTATCATATCAAATGTTACAATAGTATCATTAATAGAATATCCAATAATAGTTAGAATAGCAGCTATAAAGACAGAATCAATTTGAAGTTTAAATACACCAAAGAATATAATAGTAATTAAAGCATCATGCATTAAAGCAACAATACCACTAATAGCATAATTAAATCTAAATCTAAAACTTACATAGATAATTATACCAATTAATGATATAATTACTGCCATAATAGCATTCTTAATCAATTGTTTCTTAACCATATCAGATACAACATATATATTTGAAGTAGTATGATATTCTTCTTCTAATTTATTTGATAAAGCTTCTATTTCTTCTTTAGTTAACTTCTCATTAATAACAATATTAGTAGAATCTTTAGTTCTATCAATTTTATTAATAGTATAATCACCTAAACTAATATCATCAGTAGTATTTATAGTAATACTAGTACCACCAGTAAAATCTACAGCAAAGTTAAAATGTGTTATAAGGGAGTATGTAATTCCTCCAACTAAAGCCAATAATACTATCGGTAATACTATCTTTCTTGACTTAACAAAATCTAATTTCTTAAATGGAATTCTAACTTCTTTAGCAGGAATAATCTTTTTCTTAGAAAGTCCAATAAATAAATTTACTTTATTATCAAATACTCCACTACCCGCAAATAAAGCTATCACTGCTTTAGATATAAATACCAATACTATTATCGTAAGTAAAATATTAATAATTAACATCGTAGCAAAACCCTTAACGCTAGATTGTCCTAAGATAAATAGAATTACTGCTACTATCATCGTAGTAATATTAGCATCTAATATACTAGATAAAGATTCTTTATTACCAATAGCTACAGCCTCTTTAAGTGGTTTACCTATCTTTAATTGATCTTTTATTCTTTCAAAACTAATTACTGAAGCATCAACTGCCATACCAATACCAAGTAACATCGCAGCAATACCAGGTAAAGTTAATGTTCCTTCAATTAAATAAAATACTAAGAATGATAACATAGTATATACTACTAAAGAAGTACCTGCTATAAAACCACTAAAATGATACATTAAAATCATTATTAATAATACTAAAATAATGCCAATAATACCCGCTACTAAAGTCTTATTAAGAGCAACTTCTCCATATGTAGCTTCTACCGTACGAGAAGATATCTCATTTAATTTAGTAGGAAGTGAACCAGAATTTATAAGTTCTACTAATGATGTAGCTTCTTCAGTAGTAAAGTTACCTTGAATAATAACATCACTAGCAAAAGCCCTGTCTACCCTAGCAGCAGATAAACATCTAGATGTTGATAACGATCCACATTTATCTTTTTCTTTACTAAATGAATCATTATTCTCATCATAATCAAGCCAAATAACAATAACATTATTATTCATATCTTTTACTTTATTAGTTACATTATAAAATTTATCCGTATCTTTAATAGATAATGATACCGCAGGATGACCATACTGATCCGTAGTTACTTTAGCTTCTCCTCCTAATACATCTGAAGTCATAAGTAAATTATCATTATAATCTCTAAAAGATAATACCGCAGTTGAAGATATTACTTCTCTTGCTTCTTCTTTATTTTTAATACCCGCTAATGCTATTCTAATCTTATTATTATCTTCAATAGCTATCTCAGGCTCGTTTACACCTAAAATATCAACTCTCTTTAAAATAGCTTTATAAGTATTATAAACCATATCAGAAGTAAGCTTATTACCATCTAATGGTTCTATTTCATATAATACTTCAAACCCTCCTTGTAAATCTAAACCATAATTAATATTTTTAAATATAGGAATACTTAAATAAGAACTACCTATTAATACTATTAATGTGATAAAAGTACCTAGTATTACTCTTAATTTATTATTTTTAGTCTTTTCTTGTTTTTTCTTTTTCATATTGCATCCTTCTTTCTAACTTATCATATCTCTCTCAGTATTTTTTATTCTTTCTTTTAGAAAAGAATCTACTTTTTCAATATCAACATCAATAATATCATTAACCATCTCTGATATTGATAAATTCTTAGTCTTAATCCATTTATTTAACTTAAGATAATTCCATATATCAATCATTTTAATATAACTATAATTATCTTTAATTAGTCTAAGTTTAACATTAAAAGCACCCCTTAAACTATTAAATAACTCCTCTTCACTCTTGTACTCCATCACATCACCATTAATATTGTACCATATAATTACTAAAAGTAAAAGAAAAAACGACCAATTTATGGTTGTTTTTCTGTCTCTACTTCTCTTTTTTCAAATAATAATTCTATATCAATATCTAAAGCTCTAGCTATATTACTTACTGTATCAAGAGAAAAATTCTTCCTACTATTAGGAGCTTCTATTCTTCTAATAAATTCATGGGAATATTCTGTTTTCTCAGCAAGTTGTGCTTGTGTCATATTTCTGCTTTTACGATAATACTTAATATTTTTAGCAACAACCATATAAATACTATCGCGTTCTGCTCCTTTTCTCCTCATAAGATATCACCTGTAATCTTATTGTCTCACAAAAAGAAAAATTTTTATGTAAACCATTTGGTTACATTTTTAATAAAAAATGCTTATTTAAACCACATTTTGATAAACATCTTTTATTTTCTTTAAAGTTTTCCTCTCACTACGTGACACTTCTACTTGATTCATACCCAAAATATCCGCTACTTCACTTTGTGTTTTATCTTCAAAATACCTTAAATATATAAGTTCCTTATAAGGACTTTCTAATTTACTTATTTCATCATTTAATAACATATAATCAATGTTATAGAAGTCTCTATTATCCCTAATAGTATCTAATAAAGATAAATCTTTACCATCATTAGATATTATTTTTTCCAAACTATCAACTTTATTCATAGCCTTAATAACATTATCTATAATAAGTGGATTAACTTCTAAAAACATCGCTAGTTCATTAACCGAAGGTTCCTTCATTAATTTCTGACTAAGTATATTCCTCGCAGTACATATTTTTTTATAAAGACTTATATATTCATTAGAAACTTTAATACTTTTAATATTATTTATATAATTATACATCTCTCCATAAATATATTTAAAAGCATATGTAGAAAACTTAGTATTATGATCATTCTTATAATTATTATAAGCCTTAATAACTCCTATTACACCAACTTGATATAAATCATCTTTATCATAACCCTTAAAATATTTATTCATAATCATATAAATAAGACCACTATTTACTTTAATAATCTCCTCATACTTATTCATTAAATCATCCTCTCAAACAATTCAAAAGCATCATACTCTCTATTTATTTTAGGGATATCTCTAAGTAATTTTCTAGACACATTAAACTTATCACAAATAATAAATTTATTATTATTATTTTCATATAGCTTATATATTTTATTTAGATATTTGATACTATAACTGTCTATTGAATACATATCATCAATATTAAGTACAACATATTTAAAATCTTTATCAATAATTCCTTTAATAGTATCCTTGTTTAAATCACCTTTCAAACGAATAAATAAAATTCCTTTTCTAAACTCCATATTAGTTTTAAGCAATTTCTTCACCTTCCTTTTATAATTTACCACATTTATTTATCATTGAATACCCATTCGACAATACTAGTTATTTTTAGATACTAAGCCGCAATAAAAAGACTAAATACTTAGTCTTTTTACCATAATATTTTCTTAATTATTTAATATTTATTACCTCCTTCATATATAAATACACTTTTTATTTTGTTTTTTGCCTAAATAATGAAAAAAAGACTAAAATTTAGTCTTATATTCGTTTAATATTCTTTTTAATACTTTGCCTTCTTTTAATTCTTGATAGTTAATACCTACTTTATTAAAGGCTTCAAGGGTAGGATTAGTTGGATATATTAGAAAGCTTCTTTTGAATTCTTCGATAAAGTTTTCTCTATCTTGTTTATAATTTTCATATAAATAAATAGCCATAAATTGTCCTATAGGATAAATAAAAGAATACTTAGAATCAAGCCCTTCAGTATAATAATACATATCATAAAAATTACTTCTTGTCATAATATTATCAGCATATTTTTTAATTCTTTCTTCTTCTATATAAACACAATCATCATTATCTTCAATCCTATCTTTCATACAAATAACATTCATATAAAAATTATTAATAAATAATTCAATATAATAATCATTTAAAGATACATCTATACTATGATTAAGTATTTTATTATCTTTTATATATCTTAAAAAAGCATATTCAAAGAAAGATGAAGATACTTCATAATAAGGCGTCATTATTGAAACATTACGATATACTTTTTTATTTTGTGAATATAAATGTTCTAATTCAAATAAATGACCACATTCATGTACTAAACTTAATGACCACATTCATGTACTAAACTTCTTGCAAACTCTAAGTTATAACCATCTTCATTATTAATTACAATAACACTATCATCAATAGCTTCAAATGGATTAATATAACCACCTGCTCCATATATATTAGTTTCAATTATTTTAGAATTAACACTTTTCTTTATAATTTTATCAGCAGTCCCCCTATCAATATCATTTAAGAAACTAAGTACAATTTCCATCATTTGTTTTTTATTCATTTTAGGTAAACTTTTATGATATTCATGATAAAAAGGATACTTCTCACTAATAAAACTTTCTATTACAGCCTTTGAAATATTAAAAAAACATTTCTTATCCCTATTAATAATATCAAAATATTGTTTATTATCTGGTAATAACTCTTCATCAACAAACCATAGATGTTTATTTTCTATACCAAATTCTTCTTCACATAATACTTCAAAAGCAAATAATTCATATAATATTCTTCTTCTTTTAGATTTAGTACCCGCTCTTAAATATTCCTCATTTAATTTATTACCAATATCCTTTATAGTATCTATTATTTTGTCTTCCATATATTTATCTCCTATAACAAGTATATCATATAATATTATTATTAAAACAAATTATACCTGTAGTTAACAAAAACAAGACTAAGCTTTAGTCTTGTTTGTATTTTTTTTTGATTCAATTGCTACTCTTTGAACTAATCCCATAGCAATCATTAAACATATAGTATAACTTCCACCATATGATAAGAATGGTAATGGTACTCCAGTTAAAGGTATCATACCCATTACACCAAATAAATTGACAATAATATGTGTAAGTAAATAAGCAAATACTCCGTAGCAGATTAAACTTCCTCTTAAATTACTAGCTCTTCTAGATATCTGAATAATTCTAAATAATACAAAAGCATAAGCACATAATATAACAATACCTACAATTAAGCCCCACTCTTCTACTACAATAGGAAAGATAAAGTCAGTATAAGATTCAGGTAAGTATAAATATTTCTGTGTAGAAGCTCCTAGTCCCTGTCCTTTTAAACCACCATTCTTAAAAGCAATAAAACCATTACATAACTGATATCCAGTTTTATCTTGATATCTTTCACATGGATCTAAAAAGTTTAAACGATCCAATTGATAACTTTGAAGCATCTTACCTCCAGTAGTAATAAATACTAAAACCACTACTAAGATACCACCTAAAAATATTTTATTAAAAATACTCCGATTCTTTTTACTAATTGGTACTCCATAAAACATCATTAATGTTATTAATCCAATAATAACAGAAGTTCCCATATCCGGCTGAATAATTACTAAACCAATTATTATAAAAGCAACAATAATAGGTTTAATAATATTCCACTGATTATCTAATCTATCTTTATTCTTTTCATAATAACTACTTAAATATATAATCAAAGCTACTTTAGCAAACTCTGATGGCTGTATAGTAATTGGACCTATCTTATACCAAGAAACAGCATTCTTAGCATTATGTCCAAGAAATGGTAACCCAATTAAAGCTAGAATTATTACGCCTATAATAAAGATATCTAACTTTTTATAGTTTTTAGTAGGAAATATTATTATAAAACAAAATAATATAAAACCTATTACTAAAAATATAGCATGTCTTAAAAAATAGTGATATGGACTATAATTATAACGCATATATGATTCCATTGAAGAAGCACTTAATATCATTATTAAACCAAATATAAAAAAGATAAAAGTAACTACTAATAATGGTTTATCTAATTTTGATAATAACTTCTTCATATTCTCACCTATTATTATAATAGCATACTTTTATTCTTTTGAAAACCATATTTTTATTATTTGACATTTCTTTATCTATTATATGAAAAGCTTAACATCTTTTCATATTGTTTATAGCCTTAGTCTATAAACAAACAATAATAAGATATCATATTCGGGGTGAATACCTAAAATACCTATATTTATTTATTACTCAGTATTCCAATTCACAAAACCTTATTTTTGAAACTACAGGTTCAAAAATACCACGAAAGACTACAGGCTGAAGTGGAAATAAAAAAGAAATATTTATTTATTAATATAAATATCTCTAATAGTATTTATAGGTATATATTCATTATCCATAGTAATTAAATTATTCTTATTCTTACCAATAATTCTCTTAATAACTTTATTATTATCAGTTACAATAACAACATCTATCTTATAAATATAATTAGGAGAATTAAAAATATTAACAATCTTCTGTTCTACAGTTAAATTATTTCTATTATTAATAAAACTATTAGTATATATATTATTACTATCTAAAGTAGAAAATACCCTTTCATTATTATTTAAATCCTTATCAATCTTATTATGATACATTCTAGGTAGTTCACTCAATTTATATCACCTCTATTAGATTATATGAAAATATCTTTATTTATATTTATTATTTTTAATATTTGTGGTATTATAATTAAGAGAGTGATAAAAATGCAAAAAGAATCAAAATTTAAAGTAGAAAAAAACATACTAATACCACTTATATTATTTATGATAATTAGTGTTATAACAATATATTGTACCAAAAGTTTACTTCCAAGTGATTTACAAAATCTATATTTAAAACAAATACTATGGTATACAATAGGCTTTATAATAGCCTTTGTAATGATGCTATTCGGTAATAAATTCTTATATAATAATGCTTATATATTATATATTATAGGAGTCCTCCTCTTAATACTAGTATTATTTATAGGAACTCCTATTAACAATGCAAAATGCTGGTTTATAATACCATATATCGGTAGTTTCCAACCATCAGAATTTATGAAAATATTCTTAATAATAACATTATCAAGAATGATAGGTGACTTTAATGCCGAAAGAAGAAGTAATGATATGATGGAAGAATTTAAATTTCTAATTAAAGTCTTAATAGTAGTAGGAATACCTTCAGTACTTACCTTTATAGAACCAGATACAGGAGCAGTACTCATATATTTTATCATAACAATAGTAATGTTATTTACCGCAGGCTTTAAAAGTAGATGGTTTATAGCTACCATTTCAATAATACTAGTATTAGGTAGTATCTTCCTAGGAATATATTTCCTAAATGATGATTTATTTATTAAAATATTTGGTACAAGTTTCTTCTACCGAATGGATAGAATATTAAATTGGTCTAATTCTAGTGGGCTACAACTTACCAATAGTCTTACCGCTATTGGATCAGCTGGTAGTCTAGGACACGGTTTTAATCATACTCCTATTTATTTTCCAGAAATGCAAACAGATTTTATCTTTGCCGTATTTGCCTCTAACTTTGGCTTTATTGGAGTATTATGTTTAATATCATTACTTATATATTTTGATATTAATATTATCTCACTAGCCGAAAAAACTAACGATGCATGTGATAAATTTACAGTCGGAGGCATAATCGCAGTCCTTCTCTTTCAGCAAATACAAAATATCAGTATGACAATTGGTCTTTTGCCAATTATGGGTATAACTTTACCATTTATATCCTATGGAGGATCTTCACTTCTATCATATATGACATTAATAGGAATGTTATTTAATATATCAAATGAAAAACTTAGATTCAAAAATTAATACCAAGATAATAAAATTCTTGGTATTTTTATTTCAACACATCAATTAAACTTTGTAGCATACCAATACTATTTAAAGCATTATTAATACGGTCACTAGTAGTTAGTTTATACTTTTCTTTCATATCTTGAACCATATTATTAAATAAATCAGGATTTCTATTTAAATATTTATACCAAATAGGATATTCTCTAATAAATCTAATTAACATTGAATCAGAAGATATCTTTAGTTGAGTCTCAATAGTCATTAATCATCAAACCTTTTATATACCGGTCTAGGTAAGTAATCACTCTTAGTAGAAGTTCCCTTATCTTTTACTAGAAGACCTCCAAATAAATCAACAGCCTTCTGTATTGAAGATAAACCATCTTGCAATTTATCAGCATCAATATTCTTAGCCATCATTAAAATATTATTTAAAGGATTATTATTAGAAGATTCTTCGGCCCCTCTTTCTTCTTTATTTAAGTATTTATTCCAGATAGTAGGATCTTCCCCATATAAATCATATAATTCATAGAACTCCTGCCACGAAGTATTCTTTTCTCTAACATAAGTAATTAAATTAGGATTCCTTCTTACAAATGATTTAAAATTATCTATTTTAGTCATCGTATCACCTATTAAATTATATGTAATATATTTATAAAATACACAAAAAGATAGAGACTAATTCTCTATCTTATCTAAAAATTCATCTTCTTGCCATATTGGAATACCTAAAGCTAAAGCTTTATCATATTTACTACCAGGAGAATCTCCTACTACAACAACAGAAGTTTTAGAACTAACTGATGACGATACTTTACCTCCTAGTGATTCAATAATTTCACTAGCCTTATCTCTAGTAATATTAACCAAACTACCAGTTAAAACAAAAGTCTTACCTTTAAATTCATCCTTTTCTTCATATCCAGAATTATTAATATAAGTAGTATTTACTCCTAGTTGTTTTAACTTAGTAATAATATTTTTATTATCTTCATTACTAAAGTAATTAATTATACTCTTAGCAATAATGTCTCCAATATCACTTATATTAACTAACTCTTCATAACTAGCAGTCATTAAATTATCCAAAGTCTTATAATACTTAGCTAGTACCTTAGCAGTCTTAGCCCCAACATTTCTAATACCAAGACCAAATATTAATCTTTCTAAAGAGTTATTCTTACTATTTTTAATAGCACTCTTTAAATTATCTATTTTCTTCTTACCATAACCTTCTAAATTCATTAACTCTTCTTCATATTTATCAATATCATATATATCAGTAATATTAATAATAAAGTTTTCATTATATAAATCTTCAATTATCGATTCACCAAGACCATCAATATTCATAGCTTCTCTACTAGCAAAATGAATTATATTTTCAATTTTTCTCGCCGGACACATTTCATTAGGACAATAGTAGTCAGCCTCAGTATCCTTTCTAACAATCTTAGTATGACAAATAGGACAATACTCTAACATCTGAAATTCCTTTTCAGTACCATTTCTTCTTTCTTTAAGAACTCTAACTACTTCTGGAATAACATCTCCAGCTTTTCTAATAGAGATAGTATCTCCTACTCTAACATCCTTAGTTATACAATAATCCTCATTATGTAATGTAGCTTTAGATATAAGAGAACCCGCTACATGAACTGGTGAAAAAATAGCATTTGGCGTAATCTTACCAGTTCTCCCAACAGTAAATTTAATTTCTTTTAAAGTAGTAAGTACCTCCTCAGCTGGAAATTTATAAGCTATCCCCCATCTCGGAACTCTAGCAGTATAACCAAGTCTATCTTCATCTTCAAGATTATTAACCTTAAGAACAACACCATCAATCTCATAAGGAAGACTCTTTCTAATTTCTCCAAGTAACTTAATATCCCTTATTATTTCCTCAGCATTAGAAGCAATAGTATTTAATTTATAATTAGTAACAAAACCAAGTTCTCTTAAAAACTTTAATGATTCATCTTGTGTCTTTATACCATAATCTTTAGGATTAGGTATAAAGTAAGCCATAAAATCCAAATTCCTTTTAGCAGTAATCTTACTATCTAATTGTCTAACAGAACCTGCCGCAGCATTTCTAGGATTAGCAAATAAAGCCTCCCCATTTGCTTCTCTTTCCTTATTAGCCTTCTCAAAAGAAGCTTTACTCATATATATTTCTCCTCTTACCTCAATATCAATATCTTTTTTTAATCTAAGAGGAATAGATTTAATTGTTTTCCCATTAGCGGTAATATTTTCACCTACCAAACCATTACCACGAGTAGCCACTCTAACTAACAATCCTTTTTCATATATTAACGAACCAGATAAACCATCCATCTTAGGCTCTACAGTATAAGTAGGATTATTAATACTCTTTCTAATTCTTTCATCAAAAGCAATTATTTCATCTTCATTAAAAATATCATCAAAAGATAACATTGGTGTCTTATGTTCTACTTTTTCAAATTTACTAAGAGCTTCTCCTCCAACTCTTATCGTAGGAGAATCTTCTCTTTTTAATTCAGGATATGCTTCTTCTAATCTAAGTAACTCACTATAATAATCATCATACTCCTGATCAGTAATTGAAGGACTATCATTAAGATAATATTCATAACTAGCCTTATTAATTATTTCTACTAACTCATCAATTCTTTTCTTTTTTTCTTCCATTTATATTCACCATATAAAGTATAACACAAATAAAAAAAGAAGGTCAAGTAATTAGTCTAAAAAATACTAATTTGACCTTCTAAATCTTTAGATTTTACTTTCTTTTTAGGTTCAACTAAATCTCCACTTAACGATTTTTTTAAATACTCAAAAGTTAGTTCTCTTTCCAATTTATCTTCTTCTTTAGTAATACCAAGTTGTTCTTTTTCTAATGTAATATCATAATTATAAATAAACATAGCTAAATCATGAAAATATTTATAATTAATTTTAACCTCCCCAGTAGTAGAATCATATTTAGTAACTTCTCGCATATAGAATTCTCCTAATGTAACATTTAAAAGTTCCCTTTTCCCAGATTCCATACAATATTTAATCTTAGATACATTAATATTATTCATATAACTATTACGATAATATGATACTAGTTTTTCTAAAAAAATATAATCTTTTTGCTTACTAAGTAATATAAACTTTAAACCATATAAATCAAAATAATTTTTAGTTCTTCTATAAGGTATACCATTTCTTACTAGTTCGTAAGAATTACTTTTTTTATATCTAATCGTAAGTTCTCTAGCAATATCCTCTAGTTCAATTAATCCAGCCTTATATAGATCCTCCTTAAAGAAATATTCATTAATATAGTTCATAGTACATCTATCAATTTCTTCCAAACTATAACCACCACTTTTATATTTAGATAACTTAGTAAAACAAGTAAGATACCCAATATCAATAGGAATATAAGTATCTTTCTTCCTTATGGTTAAATAATAAGCCATAACATCCCCCTTAACACACCTATATAATAACAAATTTCAATCTATTTGTCAAATTAAGAAAGAAGAATAGACTTTTTAGTTGAAGTTGTAAAATAAAAGTAGACATAAAAGGAATGTGTCTACTTTTTTGATATA
>OFMM01000022.1_pt1 | contig 149394 bp, 139 predicted proteins | sample 1541811 | NCBI WGS metagenome assembly OFMM01 (sample SAMN04209246, study PRJEB22552) | human gut metagenome | biome: gut; material: feces | host: Homo sapiens | place: USA: Oklahoma
ACCGTAATTTTGATAGAATTACGGTGGACTTTTTCTATGCCCGAAAACCGCTTGAAATTAGGCTTTTCGGTTGTTTCAGCACATGAGTAAACCCCGCGGCAGGACAATTCTGCGGCGGGGTTTGTGCGTTTTATGTGGATTGAGGCTTCATGTACCGTCATAATCGTTAAACGGCTGAGGTAATCGTTAAATCACAGAGGCATTCGTTAAATTACAGGGATAATCGTTGAATTAGAAGGGAATTAAAAAATCAAAACACGCACAATCTCTGTTCGCATAGTTTCATTTTTGGGGGAAAAACAGCATAACAGGTTGTGTTCGCATGGATTTTTAACCCGTGATTGTCATGCTGCACCGCCGTTATACGCGGAAAATCACCGATTCATACGGGCGCAGATTGGGGCCGATGTAGCCGCCCTCGCGGTCGTAGGAGGAGAGCAGCACTTCGCCGTTCTGCGGAACGAGCGCGGCGGGGATTTTCGACGGTTCGGCGGAGAAATTGTGGAAAGAAAGCAGAGTTTCGCCGTTATAGCTGCGCTTTAGGGCGAACAGCGTATCGGAGCCGGTTTCCGGAATTTCGAGGTCGCCGCGTGAGAGCGCGGGACTGCTTTTGCGCAGTGCGATGAGCGCTTTGTAGCAGCTGAAAATGGAGTGCGGGTCGTTTTTCTGGTTTTCCGCGTTGATCTTTGTGTAGTTCGGGTTGATGCCGAGCCACGGCTTGCCTGTTGTGAAGCCGGCGTTTTCGGTTGCGTTCCACTGCATCGGCGTGCGGGCATTGTCGCGGGAGATCATCTGCGCCTCTTTTAAGGCCACGTCCGGCGTGTCGCCTGCCAAAATGTGCTGGTGGTAGGTGTTTTTTGCATCGGGGTCGTTGTAATCTTCAATGTACGGGAAGCGCATGTTCGTCATGCCAATCTCTTCACCCTGATACACGAACGGCGTGCCGGGCAGGGAGTGCAGCAGCATCGCGAGCATTTTGGCGGAAACCTCCCAGTATTCCTTGTCGTTGCCATAGAGTGAGACCTGGCGGGGCTTATCGTGGTTGCTGAAAAACCGCGCCCACCAGCCGTTTTCCTTTAAGGCGTCGTAGTCGTTTTGAATATCCTGCTTCATTTTTTTCGGCGACCACGTGTTGATCTCGACGATCGGCGCGACGAACGGGATGGCCATATCGAACTCCTCGCGGTCGGTGTTGACGTAGCGGGCGAGCTCCTCGGCGTCTTTCGACGCCACTTCGCCCACGGTCATGACGTTATATGGCGAGAACACGCGGCGGTTCATGTCGCGGATATAGGCGTGCGTGCCGGGGCGACCGTTGATGAGACTCGAACTGAACGAATAGCCGTCCGGCTGCGGCGGCTCTGCGGAATCCGGGAAATCCTGCGGCTTATCAAGGTAGCTGATGGCGTCCACTCTAAAGCCGTCCACGCCTTTTTTCACCCACCATTCCATCATAGAGAAGATTTCTTCACGCAGCGCGGGGTTTGCCCAGTTAAGGTCGGGCTGCTTTTTGGAGAACAGATGGTAGTAATACTGCCCGCGCTCCGGTATAAATTCCCACGCGCTGCCGCCGAAAACGGAGGCCCAGTTGTTCGGCTCCTTGCCGTTTTTCGGGTCGCGCCAAATGTAGTAGTCGCTTTTTGGGTTATCGCGCGAGGTTTTGGATTCGAGGAACCACGGATGCTCGTCGGAGGAATGGTTTACGACGAGGTCCATAATGACCTTGATGCCGCGCTTGTGGCACTCTGCACACAACGCGTCCCAATCTTCCATGGTGCCGAACTCGTCCATGATCTCCCGGTACCCGGAGATGTCGTAGCCGTTGTCGTCATTCGGCGAGCGGAACACGGGCGAGAGCCACAGCGCGTTGATGCCGAGCGCCGAAAGGTGGTCAAGGCGGCTTAAAATGCCGGGAATATCGCCGATACCGTCTCCGTTAGAATCCTGAAAGCTGCGCGGGTAGACCTGATACACGATAAGATCCTTCACCCAATCTTTTTTCTGTTCCATACAACTTTACCTCCTGTGCAATATCAATATATATTGCGCAAAGCGGCCTTTCGGCCAAGTATTTTTACCATTATAACACAGTTTACAAGAATTTGAAAAGTATTTGAGAAAAATAGTGAAAATTGTGCTTTGAAGTATGAAGGGGAAAGCTGGACGCTTAGCTTCCAAACATGCGTTAAGTTTTCTATACTGCGGTGCTCGTTTGCCGGGGTGAATTCAGAGAAGCCGGTGGTAAAAATGCCGAAACGGTTTCAGTCGCCGAAATGTACACTTATAAGAATATAGGTGTATAGAATGGAGATCTATAAAACAGAGTATAAGCCACAGGACAAAGGATATAGGGTGAAAAGAACGGTGTGCCGGGTGCGACAGCCGTTTTTTTTACCCTTTTTTCGAGTGTTGTAGGGCAGTATAGACAACGCTGGTTTAAAATAAATGGAAATAATAAACATAATATTGATAAAATTAGAATGAATAGCGGATGAAAACGAAATGTTTGTAATTAAAACTATTGAAAATGACTATAAAGCGCAGATTTATGCGCCTTAAAATATCAAAACGTACAAAAGCATATAAGCACATTAAAATTACATAATTTTAAAATGGGAAACCGATTTCACATTGCTCCCTAAAATGCACTTTTTGTTGTATATGGCATTATAAAAATAATATTATTAAAAATATTTGGAGAAAATACCGAAAAGTTTTTGAAAACTTATTGACAAATCGTGAACACGGTGTTATTCTATGTACAGAAAAGAACGAGAGCGAAACTGAATTTTGGTTATTTTTTCGTTTGATTCTGCAAATTTAAGCTATTTATTAGCGTTGGTCTTCGGCTATGGAGCAATAGACCGATGCTATCGCAGAGTTTGAATGTTCTAAATACCGCCGCTTTCAGCGGAATGCACACATCGCCGAACCGGATGCTTACAAGGCGAGCGTGCGGGGAAAGGTACATCAGTGAACGGACAAGCGCTGTAAGATAAATAGGGGGTCATGAATTTTGCGAAGCAAAGTTCATGGCGGGATTCCTATAAATTTTGCGATTTGCAGGAATTCAAAACACCGGGGATCACAAAGTGGGGTATGCTTTGTGATCTCAACACATTATGAACCGCAGGTTCACAAAACAAGAGAGGTATTGTATTATGAAGAAAAAGACCTTAGCTGTTCTTCTGTCGGCGGCCATGCTTGTCACCGGCATCCTGAGCGGCTGCGGTGGCGGCGGCAGCACAAGCAGTGCAGCATCCTCCGGCTCCACCGACAGCACCAGCAGCGCCGCGGGTGAGTCTTCTGCTTCCGAATCTACCGGCTCCGGCACGAATGCCGCCGCAGGTCAGGTTACGGCGGTTGGCACGAACCGTGACGAAACTCTGATCGTTGAGACTGCGTCTCCGACCGACACTCCGGGCCAGTTCAACAGCTACATGTCCGGTACGAACATGAACTTCGGTATTCATCAGCTGATGAGCGCACACCTTTGGGAAATGGACACCGTTTCCGGTGAGCAGTTCCCTGAAATTGCAGCCGATATGGGCACCCCGAACGAAGACTTTACCGAATGGACCGTTAAGATCCGCGAAGGCATCAAGTGGTCCGACGGTGAAGACCTGAACGCTGACGACGTTGTCTTCACGTTCAACATGATCAAAGAAAACGATAAGATCGGTGCTTCCGCAGCGACCAACCTCTACATCGATAAGGTTGAGAAGGTTGACGATTACACCGTTAAGTTCACGATGAAGGAATCCTTCCCGCGCTTTACACAGCGTTACGGCATCACCGTATGGGGCACCGATTACCGCATCGTTCCTGAGCACATTTACTCCCAGCAGGCTGACGTTACGACCTATAAGGACGAGCAGCCGGTTGTAGCAGGCCCGTACACCGTAGAAGACTATGACTCCAACGGCGACTGGATCCTCTACAAGCTCCGTGACGACTGGAAAGAAAGTACGCTTGGCGTTGTAGGCACAGAGCACTACAACTACAGCGAAGATCAGGTTCCGGCAGAATATGTTTGGTTCCGTTATCTTGGCGACTCCTCCTCCAGACAGATGCAGATGGTCAGCAACGAAGTTGATATCCTCTGCGAAGTTACGATGGAAGAGCTGCAGGCAATGCAGAGCTCTAACGACAAGATCAACGCATGGTACAACGAGTTCCCGTATGCAACCATGGACGACCCGGGCGCAAAGGGCCTGGTGTTCTCTCAGGGTCAGGGCGCTCCGTACGACAACCCTGACTTCCGCTGGGCTATCGTTCTGGCACTGGATATCGACCAGATCTCCATGAACATCTTCTCCGGCGCAGGCCGTGCGGCTCCGATCCCGCTGATGAACAACACGAAGTATCTGCAGGATACCTACACCATCCCGATGCAGGAATGGCTTGAGAACTTTGAGCTTGACCTTGGCGATGGCACCACCATTAAGCCGTACGACACCGGCTATGCAAAGCGCATGGCGGAGAAGACCGGCGTAACCGGCACCGACGAAGAGCTCATCGATATGTTCGGCGCAGGCTGGTGGAAGCACGATCCGGAAGCAGCTGAAAAGCTCCTCATCAAAGCCGGCTTTGAGAAGAAGGACGACGGCTGGTACTTCAATGGTTCCAAGTTCACAACTGAAATCAGCTACCTTGCTGATACAGAAGCTCAGTCCGCTCGCGGCGCTCAGGCTGCTTACAACCAGCTGCAGGCGTTCGGCCTCGATTGCACCATTACTTCCAAGAGTACTGCTACTTGGGACGTTGACGGTGGTCAGGGCAACTACCAGATCGGCACTTACTGGCCGTCCGCTGGTATTCTGAAGGACTTCTACTCCGCTATCAGCGGTTGGGACAGCCGTCTGATGAAGCCGCTCGGCGAGACCGGTTCCGGTCAGGGCGCACGTTGGAAGAATGAGAAGGTTGACGAGATCCTTATCGAACTCGCAGGCGTTGATCCGACCAGCGACAAATCCTATGAGCTGCATCAGGAATTCCTGAAGGAAGCTGTTAAGGAAATGCCGGCAATCAACTTCCTCAGCGGTACAAAGTTCGTTCCGACCAACAGCACATATTGGGAAGGCTACCCGAACGCCGAGAACGCATATGACGGTCCGTGGTGGTGGTGGAGCCGCTTCAAGTATGACCTGCCGTTCATTCAGTCGGTTCAGGGCTAATTTGATAGCTTGAATACTTGGAGAGAATCCAATAGCACTAATCTGAAATGATCTGAAGAGGATGAGGGCGTGTGCCGAATACCCATGACCACGTCCGTCATCCTCTTTCTCATTTCCCAAAATATCCTGTTGTAATTTGTCTATAAGATAAGGAAGTGTGGCTGTGAAATTCAAAACATTCTTTTTACAGCGTATCCTTGCGTGGGCGTTGACGATCTTGATCGGCGTTACGTTCATCTTCTTCATCCCGCGTATGTTCCCTTCCGATCCTGTTGAGAACATGATCGCCCAGATGCAATCCCGTTCCGGCAACATGGATCCGGGAGAAATGGAAGCGCTACGTCAACAACTTAGAATTCAATTCGGTCTCGATGGTACTCTTCTTGAGCAGTATGGCTACTTCCTGCTGCATGGCCTTTTGCAGTTTGACTTTGGCCCGTCTTTGATGAGCTATCCGGAGCCGGTTACCTCTATTATCGGTCGTAACCTGCCGTACACCCTCGGTTTGTCCCTGACCACCACGCTGCTTGCATGGATCATCGGCAACTTCATCGGTTTGCTTGCAGGTTTCCGTAAGAACAAGACATCCTCTAAAATCCTCGAAGGCATCGCGATCTGCATTTACCCGATCCCGTACTTCCTGGTCGCTCTTGTTCTGCAGATTGTCTTCGCGTTCGTCCTCGGCTGGTTCCCAATCCAGACAACGCTGCTTACCCGCGGCACGTTCGCACAGTGGCTCGGTTCGCTTCTGAAAGCGTCTGTTCTGCCGGGCATCTCCATGCTTCTGCTCGGCACAGGCTGGTGGATTATCTCTATGAAGTCCCTTGCCGGCACGACTGCAGAAGAAGACTTCGTTTTATATGCACGTTACCGCGGCATTTCCGAAGCGAAGATCGGTGCGAGCTACGTTTTCCGTAACTCCATCCTGACCCAGATTACGGCTTTGGCCATGAGCCTTGGCGGTGTCTTCGGCGGTTCCATCATGACAGAAATCATCTTCGGTTACCCGGGTGTCGGTACGCTGATCCAAAATGCGATTTTGCAGTCCGATTACAACATGATCCTCGGATGTATCACGATTTCCATCGTGGCGATTTCCACGGCGACGTTGGTTGTTGACCTTATATATCCGTTCATCGACCCGAGAATTCGTTACGGTTGATAAGGAGGGAAGTTGTAATGAAAAAATTTGCGAAATTTTGGAAAGCAGCCAACTTCCGCCTGAAGTTCGGTCTTATCGTGACCCTGATATTCTTTATCATCGGTTTCGTTGTTTACTATGTACCGCACGTGAACCCGTTCACGTTCAATACCTACCCGAATAAGCTGGGTGCTTCCGCAGAACACTGGCTGGGCACTACCAGTATGGGTCAGGACGTTGTGTGGCTGCTGATTGAAGCTATCCACAACTCGCTTGTCATCGGTCTCATCGTGGCATTCCTCGGCACGGTTGTCGGTGTTTTTGTCGGTCTGCTTTCCGGTTTTGCCGGTGGCCTTTTAGACCGCGTGCTGATGATTGTTACGGATACGTTCGTTGTTATTCCGTCTCTGCCGATCCTCATCATGATGACCTCCCTGATGAAGGGCAGCTCCACCACGATCGTGATGGCTCTTGTGCTTGCCATGTTCGCATGGGCTTGGCCGAGCCGCCAGATTCGTTCCATGGCGCTGAGCATTAAAGAGCGCGACTTTATCCACACGGCGAAGTTCTCCGGTGAAAGCACGGTGCAGATCGTTGTGACCGAGATTCTGCCGTATGCGCTGACCTGGTCGCTCTCCAACTTTATGAACGCTACGCTTTCCGCTATCGGTTCCGAGTCGAGCCTTGCTGTTCTGGGTCTTTCCCCTGGCAACCTTGTCTCCCTCGGCAACATGATTCAGTGGGCAAGAAGCTACAACGCAATTTTCAACAAGCAGTATCTCTGGATCGGCGCACCGATCGTTGCAACGGTTATTCTGTTTGTCGGCCTGTTCTTACTCATTACGGGCTATAACGATTACTTATCCATGAAGAGAGGCAGGTAACGAATATGTTAAAAGTCGAAAATCTGTCCACTTCTTACAAGCCCATCGACGGTGACGTTCACGTCCTTAACGACCTGAACTTTGAGATCCACGATAACGAGATATTCGGCATCGCCGGTGAATCCGGCTGCGGCAAGACCACACTGCTGAAGACCCTCTACGATATTATCGAGTTCCCGCTGGAGATCGACAAAGGTAAGGTTATTCTCAGCGGCGAAAAGAATGGACAATCCTTTTCTTATGAATCCGGAAACATTCAGAAGACCTGGTGGAACAACATTTCTTACGTTCCGCAGGCCGCGCAGAGCGTTCTGAACCCGATCGTTCGCCTGAAAAAGCAGTTTTTGGATTCTATCCCGCAGGAAGACCGCAAGAACGAAACGAAAGAGCAGACCCTCGCACGTGTTGCAAAATACCTCGAGGAGCTGAATCTTTCCCCGGATATTTTGGAATCTTATCCGTTCCAGCTTTCCGGCGGTATGCGCCAGCGTGTTATCATCGCGCTTGCGACCTTTATGTCCCCGAATGTCGTGCTTGCCGACGAACCGACCACCGCTCTGGACGTTGTTGTGCAGAAGGGTATTTTGAAGATGCTGATGCGCTTGCAGAAGCAACTCAAGAACACCATGGTCATCGTCAGCCACGATATGGGCGTGCATTATCAGATTACGGACCGCATGGCGATCATGTATTCCGGCAGCATTATCGAGCTTGGCCCGACCGATGCGATCTTTAATGACCCGATCCATCCGTACACGAAGATGCTGGTTGACTCCCTGCCGCGCGTTGGCGATAAGAGCCAGAAGGTCGGTATTCCGGGTCGTCCGCCGGCACTGAAGAACCCGCCTCCGGGATGCCGTTTCGCAGCACGCTGCCCGCATGCTACGGATCGTTGCCGTCAGGAGATTCCGGAGTTCATTGAAGTTAAGCCGGGCCGCTTTGCAGCCTGCCATTTGCTGAAGAAGGAGGGAGAGAAGAATGGCTGATAAATTGCTTGAAATCAAGGGCGTCAGCAAAATCTTCCGCGTAGGCGGTATGATTCGTGGCAAAAAGCTTGTTGCGATTGACGACGTTACGCTTTCCATCGACAACGATAAGCCGGTCATCCTCTCCGTCGTTGGCGAATCCGGTTGCGGCAAGTCCACACTGTGTAAGATGGTTCTGCGTCTGCACAACCCGGATATGGGCGACATCGTGCTGGACGGCCAATCTTACCGCGATAAGAAAAGCTACAACGCAAAGCAGTTCAAGCTGGAAGTGCAGCCGATTTTCCAGAACCCGTATGAGTCTTTCTCCGCACGTAAGCCGGTAGACTCTTACCTGTTCAACACGGCGCTGCGCCTTGGCATTGCGAAAAACAAAGCAGAAGCTACAAACCTTGTAGATGACGCCCTGAAGAGCGTCGGCCTCTCTCTGGCGGTCGTAAAGGGCAAATACCCCACCCAGTTCTCCGGCGGCGAGCTGCAGCGTGTTTCCATTGCACGTGCGCTTATCACCCGTCCGAAGCTGATCATTGCCGACGAACCGGTTGCGGCTATCGATGCTTCCATGAAAATGAACATCGTCAACCTGTTCAAGGAGCTGAAGGATAAGTACAAGGTCTCCTTTATCTACATCACCCATGACCTTTCCACGGCGTACTATGTATCCGATTACATTGCAACGCTGTACCGCGGCTGTCTCATTGAGTACGGCCCGGCCAAGGAGATCATGGACGAGCCTGCACACCCGTACACTGAGCTTTTGATGAGCGCTGTGCCGCGTATCGGCGACAAGTGGGCGGATGACGACATGGCGTTGCCGGATATGGAGTCTAAGGAATATTCCATCACCTATTGCAAGTTCGCACCGCGCTGCCCCTATGCGACGGATGAATGCAGAAAATCGCGCCCGGGCGAAACCTATCTGAACGATGTCAGAAAGGTCATGTGCTTCCACCCGCTGATTCAGCCGAAGAAGTAAAGCCTCTGCGCACAACAAAATAAGCAAGCTACACTTGCCGACCCCCTGAAGGCCCATGAAGCCGACATTTCCTCCGTCATTGCTTTATGGGTATCAGGGGGTCAATTTTTGCTTTGTGGGCGTGCTTTAAAACGGTTGAAAACATGTCGGGATTGTTATAAAAAGCAGGGAAATTCGGCGGAATAAGGATTGAAGTTTGTCGCGAAATACGGTATACTGATTCACAAGCGGCACTGCGGGGTTCGCGGGCCGAATTTTAGAGTTTTGGGGAGAAAATACAATGAAAACGAAGACGCGATTTGCGTGGAAACAATTTCTGAAAAACCTTGCGATCATCGCGATCCCGGTGGCTTTGCAGAACATGCTGACGACAACCGGCAGCATGGTTGACACCATAATGATTGCGCCGCTGGGCGAAACGACCGTGGGCGCGGTGGGCCTTTGCGCACAGTTTTCCTCGCTGATGTTTGCGGGCTACTGGGGCTTTTTCGGCGGCGGCATGCTGTTTTTCTCGCAGTATTGGGGCGCGCAGGATGACGACGGCATCGACCATTCCTACGGCCTGACGCTGACCTGCATGATGATCGTGGGGCTTACATTCGGCGTCTTTGCGATTTTTGCGCCGGAAACCGTGATGAAGCTCTATACGGATAAGGAGAGCATTCAGGTAATTGGCGCGGAATATCTGCGCATCATCGGCTTCGGTTACCCCGTGCAGGTGTTTTCCATGGCGATGAGCGCTCTGCTGCGTTCTACGGAGCGCGTGCGCATCCCGCTGTTTGCGTCAATCGCCTCGGTGGCATCGAATATTTTTCTTAACTGGGTGTTCATTTACGGAAAGTTCGGCTTGCCGGAGATGGGCGTGCGCGGCGCGGCGCTGGCAACATCCTTGGCGGCGGTTATCAACGTTTTGGTCATTTTGATTTTGGCGCGTGCGCAGAAGTACCCGTATCTGTTCCACTTTAAAAAGCATTTCCGCTGGAATAAGAAGCAGGTGAAAATCTACTTCGTCAAGTGCTTCCCCATCATCTGCAACGAAGTGCTCATCGGCGTGGGCAATATGGTTATCAACGTTGTTTTGGGCAGACAGTCCGAACAGGCCATTGCGGCCATCGCGGTGTTCCGCACGCTGGAGGGCATGGTCATCAGCTTCTTTGCCGGTTTCTCAAATGCGGCTTCCGTTTTGGTCGGCACATGCGTGGGCTCCGGCGAGTTGGACGCAGCCTACGAGCGCGCAAAACGCCTTGTGTTCCTGTGCGGCGGCACGATTTTATGCGTATGTCTGGTGCTACTCGGTATCCACAAGCCGCTGCTTTCCGCGATGAGTCTTTCCGGCGAATCGATGGAGATCGGTTCGCACATGCTGATGATCTACTGCGTGGCGGCGGTTATTCGCATGTGCAACTGGGTGCAGAACGATACGTATAGAGCCGCGGGCGACGCGGCGTTCGGCACAATCCGCGAAATTGCGTTTATGTACGCGATGGTGCTGCCGCTGGTGTGCCTGACGGGCCTTGTGTGGAAAGCGCCGTTCCTTGTTGTTTTTGCGTGCTGTTATATCGACGAGCCGATCCGTCTCATTTTGATGCAGCGGCACATGTACTCCGGCAAATGGGTGCGCCCCGTTACGCCGCAGGGCATGGAAGCGTTGCCGGCGTTTATGGAAAAGCATGGACGTCATAAGAAGGCGGCGTAAACAACTTAAAGACAGCAAAAAGGACTTCCGAAAAGAAGTCCTTTTTTCGTGTGTATGAAATTTAGCGGATGTTTTCTTTGATCCACCTTGCGTCGTCGGCGATGCACTTGTCGTGCTCGTCGTAGAAGCCTTCGCGCTCTACGACCCAGAATGCTTCAAAGTCCTGCTCGTCGAGTGCGTCTTTGATGTCCTGCCAGTTCATGTTGGACTCCGGCGCGCCCATGGGGCACTGTACCTCAAACTGCTTCTTGCCCTCGGGGCTGTTCATGTGCGCGTTGAAGCCATCCAAAATCTTCTGGCGTTCTTCAAGCGGCATTTCCTTTACATTGGCAAACGGATTGGCGCGGCCTGCCTCTTCTGCCGCGTGGCGGGAAGCCGGCCTCGGGCCGGGGCCCTGCACCTTGCTATTTTCCTTTACATGGATGGCGACAAAGCGATTTTTATAGCGGCGGATGAACGAAGGCGGGTAGCAGCCGCCGTTCTGTGCCCAGCCGCAGTCGAGCTGCGAGTAGCACTTTGTGCTGTTGTCAAGCAGGTGCTCCAGCAACGTTTTGCCCTCATCCATGAAGAATTCCTGACTGTGGTTGTGGTAGCCGATCTTGATGCCGTACGGCTCTGCCATTTCTGCCATTTCGTCGAGCTTGTGCGCGACTTCGACGGCTTCTGCCGTGTTGCAGAACGGCGTGCCTGCCCAGATGACGGTCTTGCCGCCGAGCTCGGCAATCTTTTTGACGATCTCTTCTGTCGGCTCTGCGTGGATGGAGACAACCTCAAGGCCGGTCTCTTTCAGCCATTTTTTGATGTCCTCGATGTCGTTATCGAGGTCGACCGGCAGCAGCTCGACGCCCGTAAAGCCGAGGGACGCGATGGTCTTGAATTTATCGAGCAGCGTGGGCCCGAGGCCGAGATAGCTCGCGATGCCGCCGAAAGAATATGTACCGATGTTGACTTTCATGTAAACTTCCCCAATCGTAACAAAATTATGAAAAATAAATTCACATATCAAGTAAAATCATACCATATACACAAATAAGCGTCAATCGAAATTATGGGGAGCGATGGAAAATTTGCAGGCTATTTTATGGCGAAATTGTCGGGGACAACGCAATTTTTCGGAAATTTCGGCGTGTCGGCGGTTTCATACCACGCTTTGTAGACCGGGATGAGCTCAGTTAGGGTGATTTTTTCCGGGCGGTCGAGGAAACCAAGTAAATTTGCCATGCGGCCGAGGAGTTCTTCGGGCGTGAAACGCGTGCGCAGAATGCCGATGTCGAGGTCGCGCTCGCGCTTACTTAAACGGCGGCCGTCGCGATTGACGAGCAGCGGAATGTGTCCGTAGTGCGGCGGTGTGTGGCCAAGTGCGTGAAAGAGCTGAATTTGGCAGCCGGTGGAAGGGAGCAGGTCACGCCCGCGGACGACTTCCGTCACGCCCATTAAAGCATCGTCTACGGTGACGGCAAGCTGGTACGCGTGCACGCCGTCGCTGCGGCGCACAATGAAATCGCCGAACGTGGACTGAACATTTATATTTTGCGGGCCGCAGTATAGATCTTCAAATGTAACGGATTTATCCGGTGCGCGAAAACGCAAGCTTGGGCGGCGCGTGCGGCTTTTTTCTTCGGCTTCGGCGGGCGTCAAATTTCGGCATAAACCGGGGTAGCGGAACGTGCCATCGCCCGCATGGGGCGCGGAGACCGCGTGCAGCTCCGCGCGGGTGCAAAAGCATGGGTAAACATCGTTTTTGGCGCGGAGTTCACTTAATGCCGATTCGTATAGCTCGCGGCGCGCGCTTTGGTAGTAGGGGGCGTGGGTGCGCTCATGGCCGGGGCCTTCGTCCCAAGTGAGGCCGAGCCATGTTAGATCGTCCATTAAAAGCTCGGCTTTTTCGCGTGTGCAGCGGTCGGGGTCGAGGTCTTCGATGCGCAGGAGCATCTCGCCGTTTTGGCTGCGCACGGAAAGCCACGCAAGAAGCGCGCAGCAAAGGTTGCCAAGGTGCATGCGCCCCGAGGGGCTGGGCGCGAACCGCCCGCGGACAGGGTTAGGTTGTGAGGTGGACATACTAAAAATCCTTTCGGAGAAAATTTAAAATCATAAAATCATTTTACCGCAGATTTTGGGCGCGCGCAACGGTTTTGGGACGGAGAAGTGAATTGACAGGTGTGCACCAAACGGGTAAAATGATATAGCAAAGTTTTGCACAGCCCGCGGCAACGGCGGTTAAAAGTTTCGCACGCCTTTTCAAAGGCGGCGGAATCCAAGGGCAGCGCCCTTGGTCGAGCTTCGCGGAGCTCGAAACTCTTTAGACTTTAGAATAAGAGGACATCAAAATGAACGAAAAAGAAATCTCGGAAATTCGCCGCCGATTCAGGGCGGATAAAAGCAATATCACCCATGTGCGCGGGTGCTACGTCAACGAAAAGCAGGAAATCGTCTCGCAATTCGACCAGCCGCTCTCCCTGCTGCCGCAGGAGGAATGCGAAAATATGCTTTCCGTGCTGCGCCGTACGCTTTCCGGCACGCTCGGCAAAAATCTCATCGAAATGCCGTTTACGACTGCGCAGGTCGTTGACAGCGATGAGCACCGGCTGCTGATGGCGCTGCGCGACTCAAAGCTTACCGATGAAGAAGCCGTACGGATGTTTTTTGAGAAGGTCATCGCATCATACAGACCCGAGGGTACGTATCTCATTTTGCTCGCGAACGATACATACGACGTGCCGTACCGCGCAAAGGACGGCGAAACGCTGGAGGATGCCTCGGAGAATATCTATAATTACGTTCTGTGTACCGTCTGCCCCGTGAAGCAGACAAAGCCCGTTTTGGGGTACGACGTGCCGGAAAATACGTTCCACAACCGCGACATCGATTGGCTTGTTTCCGCGCCGCAGCTGGGCTTTTTGTTCCCGTCGTTCACCGACCGCAGCGCCGATATTTACAGCGCCATGTACTACTGCCGCAGCGCTTCGGAAAGCTACGATGAATTTATAGACGCGGTGTTCAACCGCGAAGCGCCCATGCCCGCAGAGGAGCAGAAAACGACGTTTGGCACGATTTTGGGCGATGCCTTAAATGACGCGTGCAGTTTAGACGTCGTACAGACCGTGCACAGCCGCCTTTGCGGGATGATTGAGGAGCACAAGGCGAGCAAGGATCCGGAGCCGCTGACCATTACGGGACGCACGATGAAAACGATGCTGACCGCTTGCGGCGTGCCGGGCGAGAAAGCCGAAAAATTTGAGAAAGCCTGCGCGGAGCAGTTCGGCGCGGACGCTGCACTCAGCCCACGCAACCTTGTGGAGACGAAGAAATTCGAGATCGAAACGCCGGAGGTGCAAATTCGCGTCGACCCCGAGTACAGTGAGTGGATTGAGACGCGCTATATTGACGGTGCACCGTACATCCTCATTCCCGCCGGCGCGGGCGTGCAGGTGAACGGCGTGCCGATCGCCATCACTCGCCCGGACGTGGAGTATGAGGAGGAAGAATGATGGAATTCAAAAAACTGAATATGGAGGTTTTAAAATCGATTTTGAACGCATCCGTATGAGGTGTTTTTTTGTGCCCGTGCGCGACGACGAGGGTAAGGTCATCGGCTACTTCGAGCGCCACGAAATGCACTGGGATTTCAGCGACCCCGGTAAGTCTGTTGCGGTGCCGAAGCCGGAAGCAGGATATTAAGACAAAACAAGCGGCGCACAGGGTGTGAAAACTCTGTGCGCCGCTGATTTTATGTGCTTTTAAATTTACTCGAAATCAGCGTTCATGAAGAGCTCGAGCATTTTGACCGTCGCTTCGATGTCCTTTTGGCTCACGATGGCGTTCGGGCCGTGGGTGTAGCGGGTGACGACCGAGAAGCCAATCGTTTTGATACCGCCGCCGACGAGCGTCATGGCGCCTGCGTCCGTGCCGCCGACATAGATGACGTCTTTCTGGTACGGAACGTTGTGTTCTTTGCACAGCGCGATGGATTTATTCACAAGGCCTTCGTCGCTGATGGAACCGGTGTCGGAGATTTTGATGGCGACGCCGTGGTCGAGCGCGTTGCTGCCCTCCAAATCGCCCGGGCGGTCGTGGCACGGGGTGACGTCCACCGCGACGCCGATGTCCGGCTGAATACGCTGCGCCGTGACCTGCCCGCCGCGCGTGCCGACCTCCTCCTGCACGGTGAACGCGAGGTAGATGTCGTTCTTCGGCTTTTTCACGTTCATCATCGCCGCCAGCAGCATATAGCAGCCGACGCGGTCGTCGATGGCCTTTGCGGTGATGTAGCCCGGCGCAAGCTCCGTGTACGGGCCCTCATAGCATGCAACGTCGCCGACATCAACGTATTTTAAAACTTCTTCCTTGCTGTGCAGACCGATGTCGATGTAGCAATCGGTATAGCGCTTATAGCCGCCGGCGCTCAGCTTTTCCGGCGGGATGCGGCTTGCGACCACGCCAACCACGCCGTTGCGGAAGCGGACGCGGCTCTGGTACGTTGTAAACGTCCAGCAGCAGCCGAGCTCCTTAAACATAATGCGGCCGTCTTCCTCAATTTTAATGACCTGAAAGCCGATCTCATCGGTGTGGGCGGCAAGCTCTATGCGCTTTTTGTGCTCGCCCGTGCCCTTAAAATAGGCGATGACGCTGCCGTTTGGGTCGGTGGTAATGTCGTCAGCAAGCGGGGCTAACTTTTCTTTAATATAGTCTGCAACGGCGGTCTCGTAGCCGCTGACGCCGTGCAGCTGGGTGAGTTCTTCAAATAACTTCATACGGGTTTTCCTCCTCTAAACGGGGCAGAAAGCCGCAGTCCGGCGTTATTCTGCCATGACGGACGCAATGTCTTTGCAGAGTGCGTCCACGTTTTCGTCCGTCGTCGCCCAGCTTGTACAAAGGCGGACGGCGCTATGTGTTTCGTCCACGCGCGCCCAATAGGAGTACTTGTACTTTTCCGCGAGCTTTTCGAGCGCAGTATCCGGGAAAATAGGGAACTGCTGGTTCGTCGGCGAGGGGGCAAAAAACGCGCAGCCCGCGTCTTCGCACGCTTTTGCAATGCGCTTTGCCTGCCGCACAGCTTTTTCGCTGATCTTGAAATAAAGATCGTCCGTGAAAAGCTCGTCAAATTGAATACCAAGCAGACGGCCCTTAGCCAGCATGCCGCCGCGCTGCTTGATGTGGTAGCGGAAATCCGTTTTGAGCGCCGGGTTCGTGATTACGACCGCTTCGCCGAACAAAGCGCCGACCTTCGTGCCACCGATGTAGAAGACATCGGAAAGCGCGCAGAGATCCGCGAGCGTCACGTCATTTTCGGGAGCCGTCAGGCCGTAGCCGAGACGTGCGCCGTCAATAAAGAGGTACAGCCCGCAGCGTGTGCAGACATCGTGCAGGGCGGTCAGCTCCGCTTTGGAATATAACCCGCCGTTTTCCGTGGGCAGGGAGATGTAAACGAGCTTCGGCTGCACCATATGCTCAAACGAGGCATCGTTCACGTGCGCCAGATAGGCGTTTTCCACCTGTTCTGCGGTGATCTTGCCGTCCGGGGTGGAGGGCAGAGGCAGCACTTTGTGACCCGTTGCTTCCACCGCGCCGGTCTCGTGCACGTTGATGTGTCCGGTGTCCGCACTCAGTGCACCCTGGTGCGGGCGAAGAATCGCTGCAATAACAGTGGCGTTCGTCTGCGTGCCGCCGACGAGAAAATGCACGTCCACGTCCTCGCGACCGCATGCTTTGCGGATCTTCGCGCGCGCCAAATCGCAAATTTCGTCCTCGCCGTAGCCGACAGTCTGCATCATATTCGTTTCACAAAGGCGCTTTAAAATGTTCGGGTGGCAGCCTTCGGTGTAATCACAGTTAAAGTAAATCAAAATTTCGCTTCCTTCCGTATCCCGCCGCACAGAGAAAATCTCCGCCGAACGGAACTGAATGCAAGCGCAGACGAGTGAGCTTGCAAAAATACACCCGTTTGCGCTATACGAATAAATATACCATGCAAAACTGGGTTTGTAAAGCATACGTTATGCAAAAATCAGAGTCTTTTCGCTTTCTGTGGGTACGGCTCCGGCACGTTTGTCAGCTCTAAGATGTAATCGGTGGAAACGGTGTAGTACCGCGACAGACGAATGAGCAGATCAATGGGCAGCTGCCGCACGCCGTTTTCGTACTGCGAATACGTGTTTTGCTTGATGGAGAGGAAATCCGCTACCTGCTTTTGCGTTAAGTCGCGATCCTCCCGCAGGTCTCGAAGACGCATAAGGATACCTCCAAAATTTCGTTGATTTAACTTAATTTTAGAGTTCTCATTTTGAGATATTGACATTTATCTCAAAATGAGATATTATCATAGTAAATTAAAATCTGCCGCAATAAAAAACTTGGCAGATATGAGGAGGAAGAGAAATGGCATACGAGTACAAGGAATATGAGTATGTGGAAAACTGTTTGATGAAAGCCGGAGAAGTTTTGAAAGAAGTGCAGGTCGTGTTAGCGATAATTACGGGAATATGCGGAATTATTGTCGCGGTCGGCGAAAAGGATATTTACGGCGAGTTCAGTTTTCTTCTGTTTTTGACTGCGCTTATTCCCTATGTAGTGGCAACCGCCATTCTTATCGGGCTTGGGTGGTTAGGCGACATTTTTTGCACTGCTTTTGCGGATATTCATTTTTATTTGAGATCACTTAACAAGGTTGCTCACGGTTCTACTAATGGTGAGAAGAACGGAATAAACACTATGCCATCTATATCCGATCAAAATAATGATACTTGGAAATGTCGTAACTGCGGTCGTATTTTAAAGACATATCAAACGACTTGTACTTGCGGTCAAAAAAAATCCGAAAATTAAAACTCAATACAGCAAAGAAGGCAGAGAAAATACCACTCTGCCTTCTTTTTATATTGCGGCGCAAAGTGCCGAAAACGGGCGCATTTTTACGGCGAAAATGCTTGACAAAGCGGGGCGGCTATTGTATAATACAAAGGCTGTAAAGAAAAAAACTTTACAGCAGGGCGCTTGAAATTGGAAACGCCCGGAAACGGAGCGAACTATGGCAAAGGATCTGCGCATCACGTTCCTGCTGGATTTTTACGGCGACATGCTCACCGAAAAGCAGCGCGAGGTCGTGGAATGCTATTATAACGAAGACCTTTCTTTAGCGGAGATTGCAGAGGAGAAGGGCATCACGCGGCAGGGCGTGCGCGACGGCATCAAGCGCGCCGAACAGCAGCTTCTTGAAATGGAAGAACGGTTGGGTCTTGCAAAGCGCTTCCGCAGCGTGCAGGAAGAACTGACGCAGATCTGCGACCACGCGTTACAGATCGAAGCGGAAAACGAAAAGAACGGCGGCGACCCGGTCATTCGGCAGAACGTGGAGAGCATTTTGCGCTCCGCAAAGAAGCTGACAGACTGAGCGGCGCGGCTCTGAAAGGATTTTTACATGGCGTTTGAAGGTCTTGCCGATAAGCTCGGCAACGCGTTTAAAAAGTTAAAAAGCAAAGGCAAGCTGACGGAAAGCGACGTTAAGGAGGCCATGCGCGAGGTGCGTTTGGCGCTTCTCGAAGCCGACGTCAACTACAAGGTCGCAAAGGACTTTACCGCGCGCATTACGGAACGCGCCGTGGGCGAGGACGTTATGGAAAGCCTCACCCCCGCGCAGATGGTTATCAAGATCGTCAACGAAGAGCTGACGGCTTTGATGGGCGGCAGCGAAGAGCGGCTGAAAATGCCCGCGCACCCGCCGGCTGTCATCATGATGTGCGGCTTGCAGGGTGCCGGTAAAACGACGCACAGCGCAAAGCTTGCGAAAATGCTGAAAAGCCGCGGCAGCCGTCCGTTGCTCGTTGCAGGCGATATTTACCGCCCGGCGGCAATCAAGCAGTTACAGGTCGTGGGCGCACAGGCCGGCGTACCCGTCTTTGAGATGGGCACCGAAGACCCGGTGAAGATCGCGCAGGCGGCTGTTCGCCACGCGCGCGACTACGGCAACGATTATGTCATCATCGATACCGCAGGCCGTCTGCAGATCGATGAAGCGCTCATGAATGAGCTGAAAAATATAAAAGAAGCGGTGAACCCCACGGACATTCTGCTCGTGGTGGACGCCATGACCGGCCAGGAGGCCGTGAACGTCGCAAAGTCGTTTGATGATCTGCTCGACATCACGGGTGTGATTTTAACAAAGCTCGACGGCGATACCCGCGGCGGTGCGGCGCTTTCCGTTAAAGCCATCACCGGCAAGCCCATCAAGTTCGCCGGCACGGGCGAAAAGATTGACGACCTCGAGGTTTTCCACCCCGACCGTATGGCAAGCCGTATCCTTGGCATGGGCGACGTGCTGTCCCTCATCGAAGACGCACAGGCGAAAATCGATGAAAAGTCCGCGGCGCGCACCGCAGAGCGCATGATGCAGAACAAGATGGACTTCAACGACCTCTTGGAGCAGTTCCAGCAGGTGAAGAAGATGGGCCCGTTAAAGGGCATCCTCTCGAAATTGCCCGGCATCAACAGCTCGAAGCTCGATGAAATGGACATTGACGACCGCATTATGGACCGCAACGCGGCGATCATCCTTTCCATGACCCCCGAAGAACGCGCAAAGCCGGAGCTTTTGCAGGCTTCCCGCAAGCGCCGCATCGCGGCAGGCTGCGGCATGAAGGTGGAAGACGTCAACCGTCTTTGCAACCAGCTCAAGCAGATGCAGAAGCTGATGAAGCAGTTCGGCGGCAAAAAGGGCAAGAAAATGATGGCGCGTATGGGCGGCATGGGCGGTTTCGGCGGCCCGGATATGGGTGGCATGGGCGGCTTCCCAATGTAAATGCGATAAAGAAACGAACTTCATTTGTTTCTGACGCAAGACGTATATTTGAATTGTAAATATTGCCGACGAATCGTTGGTTAATAGATAAAACTTATTTTTTATAATATGGAGGAAATTACCATGGTTAAGATCAGACTTCGCAGAATGGGTGCTAAGAAGGCTCCTTTCTACCGCATCGTTGTTGCAGATTCCCGTTACCCGAGAGACGGCCGTTTCATTGAGGAAATCGGCTACTACAACCCGATGGAAGAGCCGAGCGTTGTAAAGGTTGATCCGGAAAAGGCAAAGGCTTGGATGGAAAAGGGCGCACAGCCGACCGATACCGTTAAGGCACTGTTCAAGAAGCACGGTGTTATCTGATTGCCCGTCTTCTCGTTTGAGAAAGGAACAATCTTATGCAGGAATTACTGAAAATCATCGCGCAGGGTCTTGTTGAAAAGCCGGAAGAGGTTTCCGTTACACTCGATGAGCCCAAGGAAGACGGTTCCGTCGTCTATCATCTTCACGTTGCGGAAGAGGACATGGGCAGAGTAATCGGCAAGCAGGGCCGCATTGCGAAAGCGATTCGCGTTGTTATGCGTGCCGCAGCAACACGCAGCAGCGAAAAGGTCGTTGTTGAGATCGATTGATCGAAAGAGGGACGCACGGGCTTCGTGCGTCCTTTTTATATTAAAAGAGAGGAAGGCTTTCGCTGCGGCAGAGCCGAGGAAAACACATGAAAAAACAATTTCTAGAAGCGGGAAGGATCGTGGGTACGCACGGCGTGCGCGGCGAAATGCGCGTGGAACCGTGGTGCGATTCCGCCGATTTTCTGAAAAAAGTGAAGACCCTGTATTTTGACGGCGGCAAAACGGATGCCGGGCTCCTATCTTCCCGCGTACACAAAAGCCTTTTGCTGGTGCGCTTAAAGGGCGTGGAAAGCGCCACACAGGCCGACCTGTACAGGGGCAAAATTCTATATCTTGACCGAAACGACGTGCGCCTGCCGAAAAACCGCTACTTCGTGGAAGATCTCATCGGCCTTCATGTCATCGATGACGCAACGGGCGCGGAATACGGCACGGTGCAGGACGTTTTCGAGACCGGTGCGAACAACGTGTACCGCATTGTAAACGGCGCGGGCGAGGAATTTCTGTTCCCCGCCGTGGACGCCATGATCGCGAAGACGGACATTGAAAGCGGAAAGCTGTTTGTAAAGCCCATTCCGGGTATTTTCGGCGACGGCGCGGAGACCGTGCCCGTAAACGCCGGGGAGGCAGCGGATGCGGATTGATATTGTGACACTTTTCCCCGAAATGTGCGAGAATATTTTGAACGAGAGCATCATCGGCCGTGCGCGCGCACGCGGGTATTTGCAGGTGTGCTGTCACCAGCTGCGCGACCATGGTGAGGGCGTGCACAAGCGCGTGGACGACTGCACGTTCGGCGGCGGAAAGGGCATGCTTTTGATGGCGCAGCCCATAGCGAAGGCGTTTGACGAGATCATCGAACAAACCGCCGTGCGCCCGCATATTGTGTATATGTCCCCCCGCGGACGGGTCTTAGACCAGGAAAAAGTGAAGGAGCTCGCCAAAAACGAGAATATCATTGTGCTTTGCGGGCATTATGAGGGTGTGGATGAGCGCGTTTTGGAGGAATATGACGTGGAGGAAATCTCCATCGGCGATTTTGTCCTGACGGGCGGCGAGCTGCCCGCCGTAATCCTCACCGATGCCGTGGCGCGCATGCTGCCCGGCGTGCTTTCCGAAGACGTGTGCTTTGAGGAAGAAAGCCATTATGACGGGCTTTTGGAATATCCGCAGTATACCCGTCCCTCTGCTTGGCGCGGCAGAGAGGTGCCGCAGGTGCTTTTAAACGGCCACCACGAAAACATCAAAAAATGGCGGCGCGAACAATCTTTGAAGGTCACGCAGAAAGCCCGCCCGGACCTCTTTGAAAAAGCTGAGCTGACTGCGGAAGAAAAACGCGCTTTCGGCAGAAAATAAGCGGATTTTAGGAATGTTTAACCCTCTGTGGCGAACTGATTTTACGAAATGTTTTCAACAAGCAGAGCAAAATGCACAAACACGGATCGTTTCATAGCGATATGCCACGGGCATATATCCAAAAATGGGGTACCCCGCTTGACGGGGGGACAAATTATGCTATAATAACTTATATTGAAGCATTTTGAGCTTTAGAATCATGTTTGACATTCAGAGTATGTAATGTATTACTTACAGGAGAGTGGATCGCAATGTGTGTTAAGAAGGACGTTTTGGTTCAGAATCAGGTTGGTCTCCATGCAAGACCGGCAACTTTCTTCATCCAGAAGGCAAACGAGTTTAAGTCTTCCATCTGGGTTGAGAAGGATGAGCGCCGCGTAAACGCAAAGAGCCTGCTGGGCGTTCTGTCTCTGGGCATCGTCGGCGGTACGTCGATCGACATCATCGCTGATGGTTCCGACGAGCAGGAAGCTGTTGACAGCCTCGTGGCTCTTGTTGAATCCGGCTTTGCCGAATAATTTCAGCTTGTCAAAACGGCGCCTATCGGAGCATTTCCGGTAGGCGTTTCTTCTTTCTCAGTCGCTTAGTGACTGAGCCGCATGGAGGTGCGCATGGTACAGCTTACGGAAGAAAAAATGGCACATATCAAAGAGCTGCGCAAAAAGGCGATGAAGCTGCCGCTTCACCCGGGCGTGTACATCATGCACAGCCGCGATGATACCATCATCTACATCGGCAAGGCGAAAGCGCTTAAAAACCGTGTCAGCCAGTATTTCGGCTCGGATAAAAACCATAATGAAAAGGTGCGCCGCATGGTCTCAAATGTCGAGTATTTCGAGTATATTCTGACGGACAGCGAGTTTGAAGCGCTCATTTTGGAAAGCAGTTTAATCAAGCAGCACCAGCCGAAGTACAACATCCTCTTAAAGGACGATAAGGGGTACAGTTATATTAAGGTGACAGCGGGTGACTGGCCGCGCATTTCGGAGACGAAGCAGGTTCTGAATGACGGCGCAAAGTATATCGGCCCATACCTTTCCGCGTGGACAATCAAGGACACCGTGGAGGAGGCGCGGAAGATTTTCCGTCTGCCGTCCTGCACGCGCAAATTCCCGCAGGAGATCGGCAGGGGCCGCCCGTGCCTCAACTACTACATCAAGCAGTGCTGTGCCCCATGCCGCGGGCACGTGAGCCAAAAGGAATACAACGAGGCCGTGCAGGAGGCGCTTGATTTCATCCGCGGCGGCACAAGCGATTCCGTGCGCACGCTGACGGAGAAAATGAACGAGGCGGCTGAAAATCTCGATTTTGAGCTTGCCGCGCGCATCCGTGACCGCATTACGGCCATCAACAAGCTGAAAGAGCGCCAAAAGGTTGTCGCAAGCCGCGTGCCGGAACAGGACGTCATCGCGCTCGTGCTCGGCGGCGAAAAGGTGAGCATTCAGGTGTTCCGCTTTGCGGGCGGCAGACTGTATGACCGCGAATCGTTTTTATTAAACGCCGACGACGAGCCGGAGCAGATTCGCAGCGAATTTGTCATGCAATATTATTCGATGCGCGATAAGATCCCGCCCGTCATCACGATAGACGGCCCCGTCAACGACGACGGCGTCCTCGAAGAATGGCTGACGAAAAAGGCGGAGCGCCGCGTGAAGTTCCACATTCCGCAAAAGGGCGAACAGAAGCAGCTTGTGGAAATGTGCCGCACGAACGCCGCGGAAGCGCTTGCGCAGGCTATGGGCCGCGCCACGGGCCGTGAGACCTCCGCGCTCGATGAACTGCGCCAGCTCTTAAACCTGCCCAAAACGCCGGAATATATTGAATCCTATGATATTTCAAACCTTGCGGGCGGCGAGAACGTTGCGGGTATGATCGTGTTTGAAAACGGCCGCCCGCTGAAAAGCGCGTATCGCAAGTTTAAAATCAAGACTGTCGTCGGTCAGGACGACTACGGCAGCATGCGCGAGGTCATCCGCCGCCGTTTTGAAGAATACCGCGCCGCCGATAAGCCCGAGGGCTTCGGCAGACTGCCCGACCTCATTCTGCTCGACGGCGGCAAAGGGCACGTGGGCGCCATACGTCCGCTTCTGCGCGAAATGGGCATCGACGTGCCGGTATACGGCATGGTAAAGGACGATAAGCACCGCACGCGCGCCATCACGGAGGACGGCGGCGAAATCGCCATTCAGTCTACCCGCGCGGTGTTCACGCTGGTGTCGAGCATTCAGGACGAGGTGCACCGCTTTGCCATCGGCTACCACCGCCAGCAGCGCAAAAAGGCGACCATCTCCACCACGCTCACGTCCATTCCGGGCATCGGCGAAACGCGCGCCAAAGCGCTGATGAAGCACTTTACAACCATACGCGCCGTCAGCGAGGCGACGGAGGAAATGCTGGAGGAAACGCCCGGCATGAACGCCCCTGCCGCCCGCGCCGTCTACCGTTATTTCCACAGCGAAGAAAACGACGGGGAATAACGTTGTTCCCGCGTATTTTTCGACGTTTCTCTGCAAAAACTGCGCAAAAACGGTTGACATATTTCTATTCAAATGAGATAATAGCTTGAAGTGTATCCGTATATGTTTTTTAGATTTCGGACACGGACTTCCAAAAGAGAAAGGAGTGTTCGGCTGTGCGTATCATAACCGGTTCCCGCCGAGGCAGAAAATTGAAAACGCTCCCGGGTGATGCTGTGCGTCCCACGCCGGACCGCGTAAAAGAGGCGCTTTTCAACATTTTGCAGTTTGATCTGGAGGGCCGCGTGTTTCTCGACCTGTTTGCGGGCTCCGGCCAGATCGGTCTCGAGGCGCTCAGCCGCGGCGCAAAGCGCGCTGTGTTCGTAGACAGCGCCAAGGCATCCTGCGGCGTCGTGCTGGAGAACATTCACACCACAGGGTTTGAAAACGAAGCGCAGGTGATGAACGCGGAGTATGCTTCGTATCTGCTGCGCTGCACCGAGACCTTCGACATCGCGTTTCTCGACCCGCCGTACCGCACGGGCACGCTCACAAAGGCGCTCCTTGCGGTCACGCCGCACATGAACCGCGGCGGTATCGTGATCTGCGAGCACCCCACGGACGAAGAGCTGCCGGAGACGGCGGGGGAATTCGTGCGCGTGCGCGATTACCGTTACGGAAAAATCTTGCTGACCGCGTATCGCCATCAAAGCATGGTGTAAGCGCAAAAAAGGCGGTATATCAATGAGAATAGGGATCTGTCCGGGCAGCTTTGACCCGGTCACGCTGGGACACATGGACATCATCTCCCGTGCGTGCAAAATTTTCGACAAAGTCATCGTCGCGGTACCGGTAAACCCGGATAAGCGCGCGAGCTTTACGGTGGAGGAGCGTATGGAAATGCTGCGCACCGTCACGGCCGATATGGAAAATGTAGAGGTAGACTGCGTGCGCGGTCTTTTGGCGGATTACGCAAGCGAAAAGCATGCGGCTGCCATTGTGAAGGGTCTGCGCGCAATCTCCGACTTTGAATATGAATTTCAGATGGCGCTCACCAATAAAAAGCTGAACCCGGAGTTTGAAACGCTGTTCCTGCCGACCAGCATCGAGCACATGTTCCTCAGCTCCAGCATGGTCAAGCAGATTGCGGGCTTCGGCGGCGATATTTCCCATTTTGTGCCCGAGTGCCTTTTAGAGAAAATAAATCAGAGACTTTGCCGCACGGCAGACTGAATGCGGCTAAAAATACGAAAGGAATGGATTTTTTATGAGCAACACGCAGGCAACCGTAGAAGATTTGATCGATGAATTGACCGACGTACTGGAGAAAGGCTGGCACCTTCCCTTTGCAGGCGGCAAATCGTTTATAGATAGCGAAGACGCAAAGCAGATCCTTGATGAGATTCGCGAGGCGATCCCGTCCGAAGTGCGCAAGGCGAAGGCCATCGTCGCAGACCGCGCCCAGATCATCAGCGAGGCACAGCGCGAGGCTGAGACCATCGTGCGCGTCGCAGAGGAGAAGGCAAAAGCACTCGTCAACCAGGAAGAGATCGTGCGCCAGGCACAGGCAAAGGCAAACGACATCATGGCGCAGACGCAGGAGAAGTTCCGCAGCATGCAGAAGGCCTCCAACGACTATGTGGAAGATCTGCTCCGCCGCACAGACGACGCGATGAGCGCCAACCTTGCAGAGCTGAGAAAGACCCGCCAGTCCATCCACGGCACGAGCGCACAGCAGTAATTTAAGAGCTTTAAACGGCAGTTCGCGGCAGCTGGGCGAGCTGCCGTTTTTGTTAAAATGAGCGAACGGGAACGGCGGTTTAAAGTCTTTAGTCAAGTTTTCTTCGAGAAAACTTGCGGATTCTTAGGGTAGCGCCCTAAGTCACCATTCGCAATGGCGAAATCCTTTTGCCTATCCAAAAACTAAGAAGGTAACCTAAAACGTCCACTGGACGTTTTAAGTGTAGAGAACCCGGTTGCATGGGTTTCCTGAAAGGGCGGCAGTGCCGCCCTTTTTATAAACGACCTACGTTTTCCACAAAAAGCGTGTAAACGGAGCCGCTTCCGAAAACCGGGAATGTGAACAAACTGCAAAAGTTTTTTTGCATGAGAATGCACAGAATTTTCAACATACCGCTATTTTGCCGAAAATCGGAAAATATACGAACAAAACCCAAGAAAAATATCGGAAATCCGCGTTTTTTCATCGAACATGGTAAACATAAATTTTTTTGCCGCGGGTTGATTTTCTATGTGGGATAAGGTATAATGGACGTGCAAGCAGCGAAAACCCTGCGGAAAACCGCATGGGCTTTGGATTTTCATTGCCTTTTCGCCCCGCTTGGCGCTCATCAGCCCGGCTTTTTTCGGGTAAAGTTCAATGAGGAGTGTCTGCCGGAACGCATCCGTTCCGCCGGACAAATATATCATGAGTGAAATTCATTTTGAGCATAAACCGGTGCTGTTCAAAGAGACCATCGAGTCCTTGAACATCGATCCGGAAGGCACCTATATAGACGGCACCGCGGGCGGCGGCGGCCACTCCGGCGCGATTTTACAGCGCCTGACAACGGGCACGTTGCTTTCCATCGACCGCGACCCGGACGCCATTGCCGTTGTGAAAGAGCGGCTCGGTAAATATCCCGGCTCCGTCGTTGCCATGGGTAACTTCTGCGATATGGACAAGATCGCGTTAGAGCACGGCATCGTTAATGTCGACGGCGTGCTGCTCGATATCGGCGTTTCGTCCTATCAGCTCGATACCGCAGAGCGCGGCTTTTCCTACCACGCCGACGCCCCGCTCGATATGCGCATGAGCCAAAGCGGCACCTCGGCCGCAGACCTTGTAAACACACTCTCTTGGCAGGAATTGGCCGAGATCATCAGCCGTTACGGCGAAGATAAAAGCGCGGTGCGCATTGCAAAGGGCATTGTGAAAGCGCGCGAAGAAAAACCGATTGAAACTACATTAGAGCTTGCGGAGATCATCCGCGAAAGCGTTCCGGCAGCGGTGCGCCGCGCGGAGGGACATCCGGCCAGAAGAACGTTTCAGGCCCTGCGCATTGCGGTAAACGGCGAGTTGGACGCGCTCAAGAAGGGGCTTACGGCGGCGTTCGGGCTGTTAAAGTCCGGCGGCAGGCTTTCCGTCATCACGTTTCATTCGCTTGAAGACCGCATCGTCAAGCAGCAGATGAACAAGTGGTGCGAGGGCTGCACCTGCCCGAAGGATTTCCCCGTGTGCGTGTGCGGCAACAAGCCGAAGGGCAAGCTCATCTACAAAAAGGGTCTCGCGCCGAGTGAGGAAGAGCTTCGCGAAAACCCGCGCGCCCGCAGCGCAAGGCTGCGCGTTATTGAAAAACTGTGAGATTTTGAAAAATTAGGGTATCCCTGAGAGAATACAGCTGAATTTGTTGGGATAAGTTTCCGAAAGGAGGAAACAATATGGCATCTACATCAAACGCATACGATTTTGATCTTTTCGACAGCAGAGATCACGGCAGCGCGGCACCGAAGCTTCCGGAGCCGAAAGCGCCCCAAAAACAAAAACAGAAAAACAATGTGGTGAAGCTGGATGAAAAACAGCTGCGCCGCAGTCACAGACACAGTGCAAATACGGTCAAAATGCTCATGAATCTTGCGGTGGTGCTGGTCATCGTCGGCGCCATCGGTGCGGTGGTGTTCAGTCAGGTGCAGCTCACGGAGCTCACCGATGAGATCAACACGGCGAACGAGAGCCTTTCGCAGGAGAAAAGCATTGCCATTCAGCTTGAAATGCAGGCGGCCTCCAAGCTCAATACGGAGGAGATCGAGCAAATCGCGCGCGAAAAGCTCGGCATGGAAAAGGTAGCGGACGGGCAGACCTCCTACATCAGCCTCACGCAGGATGATGAGGGCACCGTAGTGCAGGCCGAAAAGACGCCGAACCTGTTGGACCGTATCTGGCAGGTCTTGCAGTCGCTCTTTTCCTGATTTAGCCTTTATACATACGAATTTTTTGCGGATACGCTGCTATTTTGCGGCATGAAAGAATACAAATGGGTTATGCGGCCCCCGGCAGAGGGGAATTTGAGAGGAGAGTTGAGAGTTTATTCTTAACTCTCATTTTTCGGTATACGGCAACTTTTGGCTGCGAATGAAGGGCGCAGCAGAAAGGACGGCATTTTTTACATGGCAAAATCAAATCGTTCCGGCGTCTGGCAGCGCACAATGGTCATCGTGGGCTTTGTGCTGGTGCTCGGGTTTGGCGCCGTTATCACAAACCTTGTCCGTCTGCAGCTTGTCAACGGCGAAACCTTAAAGACCGATGCAGTTGACCAGAGTTTGCAATCCACGCAGCTTACGCCTTCGCGCGGCACCATTTACGACGCCACGGGCACAAAGGTCTTGGCGCAGAGCGCCAGCGTGTGGACGGTCGCCTTGGAGCCGAACTACATCGACGAAGGCGACGACGTGAAGATTGCAAAGGGCCTTTCCGAAATTTTAGGGCTCGATTACGACGCTGTCTTAAAAAAAGCGCAGCAGAACAGCTACTTTGTCTATGTCAAGCGCAAGGTGGAGACCGAGGTGCGCGATGAGATCGTGCAGTATATCAAGGACGAAAAAATCGGCCGCGGCATCACGCTGATGGAAGACTACAAGCGCTATTATCCCTACGGCACCACGGCTTCTACGGTGCTCGGCTTCACGGGCACGGATAACCAGGGTCTTGCGGGCGTTGAAACGGAATACGACAGCGAGCTCACCGGTACGGCGGGCCGCCTTGTCAGCGCGAAGAACGCACAGGGCGATGACATGCCGTTCCAATATGACCAATACGTGCAGGCGCAGGACGGCTACGACCTTGTGCTGACGATCGACGAGACCGCACAGAGCATCGTAGAAAAGCATCTGCAGGCGGGCCTTGAGGCCTGCGGCGCGCTGGAGGGCGGCACGGCCGTTCTGATGAATGTCAAGACCGGCGCGATTTTGGCGCTTTCCACAAAGGGCGACTACGACCCGAACGACCCGTTCACCATTTCGCAGGAGGCCGAAGACGCCATTCCGGAAAAGGTGGAAGACGCGCTGAAAAAAGCGCAGGAAAAGGAGCAGCAGGAGCTGAATACCCTGCAGCTTGCCATCGATAACGCCGAGACCGACGAGGCGCGCGCGGAAGCGAAAAAAGCCCTTTCGGAATATGAGCGTATCGACGTCACCACACTGCGCGATGAGCTTACCGATCAAATGTGGGGCGAGGCGCAGAACAAGCAGTGGCGAAACAAGGCCGTCAGCGATACCTACTACCCCGGCTCCGTTTTCAAAATGGTCACGGGCTCCATGGCCATGGAATCCGGCGTGGCTTCTGAAGATTCCACGTACACCTGTGTCGGTTATTGGGATTTTAACGATCCCACCATTAAGCCCATGTATTGTTGGTATCATTCCGGTCACGGCACAGAAACGCTGGTGGACGGCATCTGCAATTCCTGCAACCCGTACATGATCTGGCTGGGCCAGAAAATGGGCCGCCACACATTCTTCAATTTCTTTGAAGCCTTTGGCTTTACGCAGCGCACGGGCATCGACCTGCCCGGTGAAGCAGACAGCCTGTATTTCACCGAAGATCAGCTCAATACTTCTGAGCTTGCAACGTCTTCGTTCGGCCAGAACTTCTCCATCACACCGATTCAGATGATCACGGCCATTGCAGCCGTGGCAAACGGCGGTTATATTGTGCAGCCGCACGTCGTGGACCGCATGCTGGACAGTGACGGCAACATTGTCAAAACGACTGACACAAGCTACAAGCGTCAGGTCATCTCCGAAGATGTCTCCAAGCGTATGACGGCTATTCTCCAGAAAAACGCCACAAGCGAAAGCGGCAAAAACGGCTATGTCGCCGGTTACCGCGTGGCGGGCAAGACCGGTACGTCCGAAAAAGTCGCACTGTATTATCAGGATCTGGCAGAGGGCAACGACCGCGGCATGCAGTACGTCGTTTCCTACGGCGGCTACGCCCCGGCGGATGACCCGCAGTACGCCTTGCTCGTTTTCTACGACGAGCCGCAGATCGGCGGCGCGTCCGGCGGCACGCAGGCCGGCCCGATCTTCGCCGCCATCATGGAAGAGGTGCTCCCGTACCTCGGCGTAGACCCGCAGTATACGGAATCGGAATATGAAAATCTCTCCGCTACCGCGCCGAACGTCATTGGCATGACCATGGCAGAAGCGAAAAGCCATCTGGAAGAGCAGGGCTTCAGCGGTACGGTTGTCGGCGACGCCGAAGACGACGCGCTCGTCACGGTGCAGGTGCCGTCTCCGGGTGCATCTATCCCGAAGGAAGGCATGGTCGCGCTTTACACTGAAGAGCCGGATCCCGAAACGTATGTGGAGGTACCGAGCTTCATCGGCTATGACATCGATACTTGCCGCTACTTGGCGGGCCTTGCCGATGTGCAGGTGCTCGTTGTGGGCGACGGCGATTCCGGTTACGCACAAAGTCAGGATATCGCAGAGGGCACCAAGGTCAAGCGTGGCTCCGTCATCCGCATTTCGTTTGTCAGCTCCGGCGGCGTCGAAGCGGCGGGCAACACCTCAACGAACAGCGAAGAGTAAAAACATATATTGAGAGGGTAGGAAAGGAAGTTCATAACGTATGGATATTGTACTGTATTGCCTTGCAATCGTCATTGCGGCGGTCATCACAGGGCTGCTCGGTTACTTCATGGTGCCGTTTCTGCACAAGATCAAATTTGGCCAGACCATTCGAGAGGTCGGTCCCAGCTGGCATAAAAATAAACAGGGCACGCCCACCATGGGCGGCATCATGTTCATCATCGGCAGCTCCGTCGCGGCGGTCATCTGCATCGCATTTTTGTGGCTGAACGGCGGCGCGGAAACGCAGCTCATGCTCGTCAAGGTCGTGGCGGGCGCGCTCATGGCGGTGGGCTTTGGTATCGTCGGTTTTTTAGACGATTACATCAGCATCAAAAAGCATCGCAACCTCGGTCTCACCGAGATTCAAAAGCTCATTTTGCAGTTCATCATCGTCGGCGCCTACCTGCTTTCCGTCGCACTTGCGGGCGGCACCACCGAAACGGTTATCCCATTCCTTGGCTCCGTTGACCTCGGCTTCTTCTACTACATTCTGGCGGCTGTCTTCATCGTCGGCATGGTCAACGCCGTGAACTTCACAGACGGCATCGACGGCCTCAATACGTCCGTCACGCTCGTCGTCGCACTCGTCTTCTCTGTTATCGCGATGCTTTTAAACCGCGTGGGACTTTCACTTTACGCGGCGGCCATCGTCGGTGCGATGATCGGCTTCCTGTTCTGGAACGCCAACCCGGCTAAGGTCTTCATGGGCGATACAGGCTCGCTGTTCCTCGGCGGCGCAGTGTGCGCGCTGGCGTTCGGCGTGGATATGCCGATTCTGCTCATCCTCATCGGTATTATCTATATTGTGGAGATTCTCTCTGTTGTCTTACAGGTTACATACTTTAAAATTTCGCACGGCAAACGCATTTTCAAAATGGCGCCGATCCACCACCACTTTGAAATGTGCGGCTGGAACGAGAATAAGATTTGCTTCGTGTTCAGCGGCGTTACACTTCTTGCCGGTGTCATCGGCGTACTTTTGGCGGTGTTCGGCTGCTAAACGCCTGAAAATGGGATAAAATAGAAATCAACTGAAAAAAAGGAGGTTTGCAGCAATGGCGCAGACAAGACGCTCCACGGCGCGCGGGCTTGAACAGGTCCCAAGTCGCCGGTTATCCGCCGTGCCCGCAGAAGAGGCGGCATCCGAAGCCGCAAGGCGCGGCAAACGGCGCGGGCGCATCAAATATAGAATTTTCACTTTGGGTCTCGGCCTTGACATGACCATGCTGTTTTTGATCCTTGTGCTGCTTGCCGTGGGACTTGTCATGATGTTCTCCGCAAGCTATGCCTACGCGTATTACTATTACGGAAACAGCTATTACTTCATTCTCCGTCAGGGTATGTTCGCCTTGGTCGGTGTTGTGCTGATGCTTGCCATCTCCACGTTCGATTATCACCAGCTGCATAAACTGAACCTGCCCGTTTTCGCCGTCTCCGTTCTTTTGCTTTTGATGGTGCTCGTCTTTAAGGGCACAAAATTAGCGCCGAACAAAGGCGGCGCGGTGCGCTGGCTGAACCTCGGCTTCGTCGAATTCCAGCCGTCCGAGATCGCAAAGTTCGCGCTCATCTTGATGTTTGCGCACCTCATCGCGCTGTACGGCGAAAGGATGAAAACCTTCCGCTACGGCTTTTTGCCGTTCTTCGGTATTTTGGGCCTCATCTGCGTGCTCGTCATCGCGGAAAAACACGTTTCCGCCACCATCATCATCTGCCTCATCGCGTTTATCATGATGTTCGTCGGCGGCACAAAGTTCCGCTATTTCGCCGTCATCGGCGGCGCGGCGGCAGCCGCCATCGGCGCGCTCGTGCTGTTTTCCTCAAAATTTGCCTACGCCATGGACCGTGTCCACGGCTGGCTTGATCCGTTCAACCCGCCGGAGGGCGTCGATACATGGCAGACGGTGCAGTCACTCTACGCCATCGGCTCCGGGCAGTTGCTCGGCGTCGGTATCGGACAGTCGAGACAAAAGTATCTCTACATCCCGGAGCCGCAAAACGACTTCGTTTTTGCCGTAGTGTGCGAGGAGCTCGGCTTCATCGGCGCGCTTATTGTCATTATCCTGTTTGCGCTTTTCATCTGGCGCGGCGTATATATCGCGCTGCATGCGCGTGACCGCTTCGGCACCATGCTGGCGCTTGGCATCACGTTCCAGTTCGGCATTCAGGCTATCCTCAACATCTGCGTTGTCACAAACACCATCCCGAACACCGGCATCAGCCTGCCGTTCTTCAGCTTCGGCGGCACGGCGCTCATCATGCTTCTTGCGGAAATGGGCGTGCTGCTGTCGGTCTCACGGCATTCCAATACAGAAAAAATGTAAAAGGGGTATTCAATTATGCGTGTGTTATTTGCAGGCGGCGGCACCGCCGGCCACATCAATCCGGCGCTTGCGGCGGCCGGTTATCTGCGCTCCAAGCAGCCGGATGCCGAAATCCTGTACGTCGGCAACAAGGGCGGCATGGAAGAGCGTCTTGTGCCCGCAGCGGGTTTCGATTTCAAAACCATCCGCATCTCGGGTTTTCAACGTAAATTAACGGCGAAGAACATCCGCCGTAACATCAAAACCGTGTTTCGCCTGTTCTCCTCGTCTATCGAGTCCGAGCGCATCATCAAGGCGTTTAAGCCGGATATTTGCGTCGGCACCGGCGGTTACGTCAGCGGCCCCGTCATTCGCGCCGCACAGAAGCTCGGCATTCCCACCGTCATCCACGAGCAGAACGCCTATCCCGGCATGACGACTAAAGCGCTTGCAAAGCACGCGGAGTGCGTCATGCTCGCCGTGGAGGACGCGAAAAAGTACCTCGACCGCAAAGATAACTGCGTCTTCACCGGCAACCCCGTGCGCGTTTCCGTTTTGCAGGCCGAGCGCGAAGCCGCCCGCAAGGCGCTGAATCTCGATGATCGCCCGCTTGTGCTGTCGTTCGGCGGCAGCCTCGGCGCAGCGGCGCTCAATAAAGCCGCGGCATACATGCTCGGTGAAAGTGCCAAAGAGAAGAAATATCAGCACATCCACGGCTACGGCCAGCACGATGAAAAATTCCTCGACGAAGTGCACGCAGCGGGTGTAAAGGAAGAAGAAAATCCGCAGATTCGCATGCTCGAGTACATAGACAACATGCCGGAATGCCTCGCCGCCGCCGACCTCGTCATCGGTCGTGCCGGCGCCATCACCTTAACGGAGATCGAAGCCACGGGCAAGTGCTCCATTCTGATTCCGTCCCCGAACGTTGCCGAAAATCACCAGTTCCATAACGCCATGGCGCTCGTGAACCGCGATGCCGCCGTGATGATCGAAGAAAAAGACCTCACCGGTGAAAAGCTGTGGGAAACGGTGAACACCATCCTTTCCGAGCCGGGCCGCGCCGAAGAGATCGGCAAAAACGCGAAAGCCATGGCCGTGCTGGACGCAAATGACCGCATTTACAACATCATTTGCGAAAAAGCAAAAAAGTAAACCGTAAAACGCATTTCAGGCGGACATACCCCAAAATTTTTCCGTTGCATACTATGACCGTATCCAAAGGCGCGCTTTCTGCCGCCTTACAGAATACGGGGTGTGTATATGGAAGAATATGAACTGGAACATACGGGCTGTGCCCGGCAGGAAGCGGTTTTGGTGCGCGGCGGCAATCGCCTTTGCGGCGAGCTCACCATGCAGGGCGCGAAAAACAGCACGCTGCCGCTGCTTGCGGCGGCACTCCTCTGTGAGGGTGAAACGGTGCTGCACAACTGCCCCGCACTGTCCGATGTGCACACGGCAGTCACCATTTTGCGGCGGCTCGGATGCCGCTGTACCCACACGGGTGATACCTTAACGGTCTGCGCGGACGGCATGACCCGCTGCGATATTCCCCACAGCCTCATGCGGGAGATGCGCTCGTCTATCGTATTTTTGGGCGCGATTCTGTCCCGCTGCGGCGAAGCAAGATTGTCGTTCCCAGGCGGGTGCGAGCTCGGCCCAAGGCCCATCGATCTGCATTTGGAGGCGCTGCGCAAACTCGGCGCAGAAATTCGCGAAGAGCACGGCTGCCTGTTGTGCACCGCGCCCGGCGGGTTGCGCGGCGGGTTCGTCTCGCTTGCGTTCCCAAGCGTCGGCGCAACGGAAAACCTGCTGCTCGCCGCCGCCCGCGCCAAGGGCACAACGGTGCTCACAAACGCCGCGCGTGAGCCGGAGATTGAGGATCTCGCCGGGTACTTAAACCGCTGCGGCGCACACATTCACGGCGCGGGCGAAAGCTGCATTGTCATCGAAGGCGTGCCGCACCTTTACGGCAGCACATACACCGTCATGCCGGACCGCATCGCCGCCGCAACATACATGGCCGCGGCCGCCGTCACGGGCGGTACGGTGCTTCTGCGTGATGTCAACAGCGAGCACCTTTTGCCGGTTTTGTCGGCGTTTGAAAGCACCGGCTGCGCCGTGATGCAGTCCGGCAGCGAATTATTATTGCGCGCACCGCAGAGATTAAAACCCGTGCGCCACGTGCGCACCATGCCGTACCCCGGTTTCCCTACGGATGCTCAGGCGCCCGTCATGACCATGGCGGCGGTGGGGGACGGCACCAGTATTTTTGTAGAGAACATTTTTGAAAGCCGCTATAAGCATGCCGGTGAGCTCAACCGGCTCGGCGCGAAGATCAAGTTAGAGGGCAAGGTGGCTGTCATAGAGGGCGTGCCGCAGCTTTCCGGTGCGCCGGTCTCGGCAGAGGATCTGCGCGGCGGCGCGGCGCTTGTCATCGCAGGCCTTGCGGCGCAGGGCGAAACACAGGTGATGCACCCGCAGTACATCGACCGCGGCTATGCGCACTTTGAAGAGAACTTAAGGGCGCTCGGCGCAGACGTATACCGAATATAGAGCGAAAAGTAAGAGATAAAACGTGAAAAACGGAGGCTGAACATGGCGCGTACTCCACGCAGCGCAGCGGAAAAGCTCGCAATGAGAAAGAAAAAAAGCAGGGCGCTGCTCCTGTTCAATATAATCGCATTCAGCGTCGTCGTCATCGGCGCGGTCCTTTTGTGCATCTTCGTGTTTTTCAAGGTGGGCAACGTCACATTTACGTCAGATGCCGGCTACGATGAAGCCGATATCCGCCGCGTGTGCGGCATCAACGAGGGCGATAACCTCGTGCTGCTGGAAACGGAAAGCCGCGAAAAAGCGCTTGAGCACCGTTTCCCGTACATTGAAAGCGCAAAGATCGTAAAGCATATCCCTTCCACCATTGAAATTGAAATTACCCCCGCCGAAACGGCGTTTTCCGTCGCGTGCGACGCGGGTTATCTCTATGTAAGTGCTTCCGGCAAGGTGCTGGAGATCGCTTCACAGCCGTGCGAGGGCACGACTGTAGTGCTCGGGGCAAATCCCACGAACACAAAGCCCAGCGAAACGATCACGTTCGGAGATGATTCCGTCAAAGAAGTCTATAACGCCATCGCGGAGCAGATGACGAAAAACGAGACGCAGAACGTCACGGAGATCAACATGACGAACCCCTACGACCTTACGCTGACGTATGATAACCGCATCACGTTCCGTTTCGGCAACATGAACGGCATGTCCTACAAAATGGCGTTTGGCCTCGAGATGCTGCGTCAAATGGAAACGAGCGGCGAGATCACCGAGGAGACCGTCGGCTCCATCGATCTTTCCGTTGTGCCGGAGAAAAATAAGGCGTTTTACGAGGAAGACCGCACCGCAGCCTCCGCCACGCCCGCACCCGGTGATGCCGCAGGCCGCACGGACGGCTCAGACAGCACCGCAAACGGCGACGGGGAGAACGGCGATACTGCCAATCTCACGGGTGATACCGACGGCATCACGGACCCCGCAGCAGACGACAGCGGTGACAACACAGACGACAGCGGTGACAACACAGGCGACGCCGAAAACGTGTAAAAATTGGAAGCATTCCCCTGTTTTTCACAAGTTTTTCGGGTAATTTGAACAGCCCCGGCACCATAGATTTCCCGAAAACCGCTGTAAAGTAAAAATATTTGCAAAGGCTCACTTTTTTGCCGCTTTCATCTTGAATTTTGGCGGGAAAAGTGATAAATTATAGTGTATGAAGCTATGTAAAGCTGAAAGACTGTAAAGAACTGTAAAGGTATGGCCCTTTATGGGACGCTATCCGGCGGATTTGATCGAAGCTCGAGAGAAAACCGTTTTGAATCCGGAGGCGGCGTGATGAATGAAAATCCCGGATCCGTGCGGATCGTTAACGGTTAAAGACCAAATCAAGGAGGAACATAAAATGCCGTTTGAAATTGATAACATGCTTGAAGAGACCCCCCAGACCATTAAGGTCGTTGGTGTAGGCGGCGGCGGCGGAAACGCCGTAAACCGCATGGCAGATGCCGGCGTGCAGCACGTCGAGCTCGTCTGCATGAATACAGACCGTCAGGCACTGTCCCGCTCGCAGGCCAAGACCCGCGTGCAGATCGGTGAAAAGAATACACAGGGCAGAGGCGCAGGCTCCAAGCCGGAGGTTGGCGCAAAGGCTGCCGAGGAGAGCCGCGAGCTGATCGCAGCTACCCTCAAGGGCGCAGACATGGTCTTCGTCACCGCCGGTATGGGCGGCGGCACCGGCACGGGTGCAGCACCGGTCGTTGCAGAGATTGCAAAGGATATGGGTGCCCTCACCGTCGGCATCGTCACAAAGCCGTTCGCTTTTGAAGGCAAGCGCCGTATGGATCAGGCAGAAAAGGGCATTGCAGAGCTGCGCAAGCACGTCGATTCCCTCGTTGTCATCCCGAACGAAAGACTGAAGCTCGTCAGCGAGCAGCGCATTACGCTTGCAAACGCATTCAGCATCGCCGATGACGTTCTCCGTCAGGGCGTACAGAGCATTTCCGACCTCATCCAGATCCCGGGCATCGTCAACCTCGACTTCGAGGATGTCAAGTCCATCATGCAGGATGCAGGCTACGCACACATGGGCGTCGGCCGTGCGGCAGGCAAGGACAAGGCAGAGCAGGCAGCTGTTGCGGCTATCTCCAGTCCGCTGCTTGAGACCGCTATCGCAGGTGCTAAGGGCGTCATCATCAACATCAAGTCCTCTCCGGACATCGCCCTCGACGAGATCGATGTCGCGTCTCAGCACATCACCGAGCGCGCAAGCGAGGATGCAAACATCATTTGGGGTGCTGCATTCGACGAGACGATGGAAGACGAGATGATGGTCACCGTTATCGCGACCGGCTTCGACGGCATGAACGGCGAAAAGACCCAGAAGCCCGCAGCTCCGGCTATCAGCGACGCAGACCTCTTTGGCAACCCGTCTGCGCCGACCACCGGCAGCACAACGTCCGCGAAGAGCGACGATGATACCTTCTCCGACATCATGTCCATCTTCAACAGAAAGTAATTTAGAATTACAAATCAAGCAGGGTATCGGTCTCGATACCCTGTCTTTATAAAATGTACTTTTGGGAGGAAAACAAAATGAGCTTGATCAAAGGCATTCACCACGTAGCACTGCGTCCGACGTATGCGCAGTTTGAAAAAGCAAAAACGTTCTATCTCGACCTGCTCGGCCTCAAGGTCGTGCGCCAGTGGGGCGACGAAAAATACCCCTGCATGATGATCTCCACCGGGGACAACAGCTGCATCGAAGTGCTGCCCGTCCCGGAAGAGAACGATGTGCCGCTGGAAGGCAAGTTTGCCCATCTCGCGCTCGCAACAGATGATACCGACGGTTGTGCCGCCCGTGTCCGTGAAGCCGGCTACGAGATCACCATCGAACCGAAAGATGTAGAGCTTTCCGACATCACCGCGCGCATTGCGTTCTGCACCGGCCCCTGCGGCGAAATCGTCGAGTTCTTTGACCAGAAGTAAGCCGATTTACAAAATTAAATCACCAAAAGCAGAGTTTGAGGAGCTTTCCTCAAGCTCTGTTTGCATATTTGGCGGGTTTTCAGCCGCTAACCAAAAGGAGATTTTCGTTATGACCGATCTCATTTTGCGGATCTTTGTCCGCGATCATAAAAATACCGAGGATCCTGCCGTGCGCGACAAATGCGGCCGTGTGGCGGGTGCCGTCGGTATCGTCACAAATTTTCTGCTTTTTTTAATGAAGATTATCGTCGGCACGGTTTTTCACAGTGTTTCCGTCACGGCCGATGCCGTCAACAACCTCACAGATTCCGGCTCGTCCGTTGTCACGCTCATCGGCTTTAAAATGGCAAGTAAACCGGCGGATGAAAAGCACCCGTTCGGCCACGCGCGCATCGAGTATCTTTCGGGCGTCATCGTCTCGTTCATCGTCATTTTCCTCGGGCTTCAGCTCGGCATGTCGTCCATTGAGAAAATCCTCACGCCGGAGGAAAACGCCCTCACGCCCGTCGCCCTCGTTGTGCTCGTCATTTCCATTCTGGCAAAGCTCTGGCAGTGCCTCTTTTACCGCAAGGTCGGCCGCATGATCAAATCCGAGTCCGTCGAAGCCACGTCCAAGGACAGCCGCAACGATGTCATCGCCACAAGCGTCGTGCTGCTCGGCGCCGTCATCACCATGCTCACCGGCGTGAATTTGGACGGATACATGGGCGCGGCGGTTGCGCTGTTCATCGTGTTCTCCGGCGTGCAGCTTACAATCAGCACCGCAGATCCTCTCCTCGGCCAAGCGCCGGAGGGAGAGCTCGTACAGACCATTACCGAGAAAATGCTCTCGTATCCCGGCATCATCGGCATGCATGACCTTGCTGTGCACAACTACGGCGTGGGCCGCTGTTTTGCCTCAGCCCATTGTGAGGTCGATGCCAAAAACGACATTCTCGTCAGCCACGATCTCATCGATAACATCGAGCGCGATTTCAGCCGTGACCTCGGTATCCACATGGTCATTCACCTTGACCCCGTTATTGTCGGCGATGCCCGCACCGATGCGCTGCACCGCAAAGTGCAGTCGCTCGTCACCGCGCTGTACCCCACCGTCACCATTCACGATTTCCGCGTTATCTGGGGCGTTACGCACAGTAATATCGTGTTCGATGCTGCCGTGCCGTTCGCGGTGAAGGACAGCGACGCCGTCATCACCCAAAAGTTAGAGGCCGAAATTCAAAAGCTCGATCCCGAGTATCGCACCGTTGTCACCATAGATCGCAGATAAGTAAAGCACGCCGTTTCCCGAAATTCATCGGAAAGGGGCGTGCTTTTTAATATTTATATCAAATTATAAACATTTATTTCAACCTGCCAAGCAGCGTTTTGAGGAAATCATACACGCGGTCAAACGATTTTAGATTCATGTATTCGTCTGTCGTGTGGCAGTTTTCGCCGATGGGCGCGAACATCACAATGTCCAGCCCCTCCATGCGCGGCAGTAAAGAGCAGCATTCAAGTCCGCCCGGGCACGCCGTCTCCATCATCTCGTGGTCGTACACTTCTTTCATCAGGTCGGCCGTCATGCGGCGCATGTAGGAGTTCGGCTGGTATTCCCAGGAGTCATAGCGCAGGCTCGTCTCAAGCGTGAAGCCGCAGAGTTTAGCCAAGCGCTTCACGCGGCCGAGCACACCGTTTTTAAAGCTGCGGCTCGCCGCACGGTCGGACATCACCAGTTCAAATGCGCCGCCGTTTAACGATACCGTGCCCACGTTGTTCGTCGCCGTCATCTCCTCGCCCGCGGTCCGGATTGCCACCGTGTTCGAGGGCATCAGGTAGATCAAATCGACAATCGCCTGCGTATCGGCATTCGAAAGCATCCCGTTCGCCGCCGTGTCGCGGATTTCAAGTGCCAAATTCTGCTTGCCGTCCTGCAATTCGCGGTCGATCTTCTCAAGCTCTCCGTTTAAAATCGCCTTCACTGCGTCTGGCTCGTCACAGAGAATCACCGTTTTCGTCTCCACCGGCGCATAGTTTTCCGCTTCGCCGCCCGCCATGGTGGAAAGTCGGTACGCCGCGCCGTTTTCGGAAAGCGCATTAAGCAAACGCGCCGTGATCTTAATCGCATTGAACTGCTCCGGGTGCACCATTGCGCCGGAGTGCACCGGCTGCACGCCGGAAACCGTCAGCATGAGGGCCGCGCCCTTTGCAGGCTCCGTCTCGCACGTTTTCGTCAGCTTCATCAGGTCGCTCGTAAAGCAGGAAACACAGCTTGTGTATTCCACCGTCTCGCCCATCACGTCAAGACCGATCATTCTTCTGGATTTCAGCTTGCTCGCGTCCAGCGCGTCCACGCCGTTGCAGCCGTTTTCCTCCTGCACCGTAAAGACGAGCTCCAGCGGCGGGTGGGGGAAATCCTCCTCCATCACGGCCAGCATGTACGCCACGCCGTAACCGTCGTCCGCGCCGAGCGTCGTGTCCTTCGCGCGGATGTCTCCCTTGTCGTCCACATAAATCTCAATGGGGTCATGCGAAAAATCATGCGTGCTCTCGGGTGTTTTCACGCATACCATGTCCATGTGACCCTCCAGCATCACGACAGGCGCGTCTTCGTACCCTTTAGAAGCCGGCTTGCGCACGATGACATTCCAAAATTTGTCCTGCTCGTAGTCTAAACCGAGCTTTTCCGCAACGGAGCACACGTAGTCGCTTACGGCTTTTTCTTCGGTTGAGGGGTGCGGAATGCCGCAGATCGCCTCAAAATATTTCTGGTTCGGCTTTAATTGGTCGAGTACGAATGCCATGTTAAACGTCCTTTCCGCGCTCACGCCTCCGAAGAGGAGATGAGGTATTTGAAAATCTGCAGCTTGTTTTCTTCGTACAGCCCAAGCTGCTCGTATAATTCCTTGTAGTAGCTGAAAAGCGCCGTGCGCGCCGTAATCGCCGTGCGCACCTTCGTCAGATGCACCGCGCTGCCGGGGTTGTCGTAGTAGTTGTAGATTGGCGCGGTCAGCGCAAAAAACCGTTCTGCATAGCGTATGTACGTCAAATTAAAATACAGGTCTTCGCTCCACGTCATTTCCTCGCTGCACCGCACGTCCGTGTGTGCGCGCACCAAATCGGCGCGGTAAAGCTTGTTCCACATCACGCCGTAGTAAAAGCTCGCCGGCTCCTGCATCAGCCCGCAGGCGAATTCTTCCTTTGTCATAAAGCCCATCGGCAGAAAGCCGAATGTCTGGAATTTTGCCAGCTGCTCCGTCAGCTGCTTCTTTTTATTCGGCAAAAGCGGGTCAAGCTTCGCTTCCTTTTTCGGCTTGTACGGCACAATGCGGTTATACGCCGCAATGACGAGATCGGCGTTGTTATCCTCCGCACGCTGAACGAGGAGCTCTGTCGCAAACGGCTCCAGTGTGTCGTCCGCGTCCACAAACTGCAAATATTTGCCCCGCGCCATGCGCATGCCGAGGTTCCGCGTCGCCGAAACGCCGGAGTTTTCCTTATCGATCAAAACGATGCGCGCGTCTGCCTTCGAGAGCATCTCGCACACCGGGTAGCTCACGTCCTTAGAGCCGTCGTTCAAAAGCAATATTTCAAGATTTTCATACGTCTGCCGCCGAATGCTCTCCACGCAGCGCACAATGTTGTTCTGCGCGTTGTAGATCGGCACGATCACGCTGACAAGCGGTTTCTGCATCAAAATACTTCCTTTCCTGCATCATGCTCCGTTTTTCCCTATTTTACCGCAGAAAGTTCCGGAAGAAAAGACTTTTTGAACATTCTACTTGCAAATCCGGTAAACACACCAAATTGACCAGTGCAAAATTAGCCAAAACGCATATTGACTTAAAGCAAACTTTTAATGTTATAGAAATGTATGAGGAGTCACACCCGCGCATAACGAATTCTTAGGAGGAGTTTTCGTGAAACCCAAGGTTTATTTCACAAAAACGGTCACCCCTGAAAAGGTCATTGAAATGTATAAGCAGCTCGATTGCAAGCTGCCCGGCAACGTCGCCATTAAGGTACATTCCGGCGAGTTCGGCAACAAAAACTTCCTGCGCTACCCGATTGACGAACCAACCTGAATATAGTAGAATACAGGTAAAGAACAACATTTGGAGGATTGGGATATGAACAAAAGTCAAATGGCAAAGCTTGCGGCAGCGGCCGGTGTGAACGGCCTTATGTATGACCCGAATGCAGAGGGCGTTTTCGGCAATGTGCAGGGGTATACCGTCACCATTATGCCGAACGCCAACAACCGCGTCTACTATATGCTTTCGCTTTCGGTCTCGCGCATGGGCATGGCGCCGAATCCCGCGGATTTCAAACCGCTTGAGAAAATGAATAAGGTTTTGAGCGGCTGTACCGTGCAGCGTTTCCGCGTCAATTTCCTTGTGAAGCTCTCCGGCAATAAAGATAAAATGGCAGAGGCCCTGCACAGTGCGCTTGATACGCTCATCACGTTCCTCAGAACAAACGGGTATACAAATTGCTGCGAGCATTGCGGTCGCCCGGAGGGCGTAGACGCCTACACCGTCTCCGGCAACGCATACCTTTTGTGTGAACCGTGCTTCGGGCAGGTTAGCGAAGCCGCCGCGCAGCAGAACCAGACAAAAATGCAGAAGCAGGAGCAGGTTTTGCCCGGCATCGTAGGTGCGCTTATCGGTTCGCTTATCGGCGCCGTCGTCATCGTCATCGTCGGTCAGCTCGGCTACGTCGCCGCCGTTTCCGGCCTTGTCATGGCCATCTGCACGTTAAAGGGCTACGAAATGCTCGGCAAAAAGCTCGGCACACCGGGCATCATCATTTCCTGCGTTTTGATGCTCCTGATGATCTTCCTTGCGTATCAGGCCGATTGGTCAATCACCGCGGCGCAGTTCTATGAGACCGATTTCTTCACCGCGTTCCGCGCCATGATGGATCTTATCAAAGAAGGCTATGTCGATTCCGGCGATTACTTCGGCGGCCTTGCACAGGTCTATCTCTTCGCCGTCATCGGTGCCGTGCCTACCATCATCGCCATGGCAAAGGGCGCAAAGCACATGGTCACCACCGCCAAAATGCGCAGCGCCTACGCACCCGTTTCGGCACCCGCAGCGGCTTCCGCGCAGATGCCCGTGCAGCCCGCTTCTTCGCCCACTGCTCCGCAGAACGTCGAAAAAGACATCGAAAAGTAAAATTCAAAAACCATCGCCCGCAGGCAACCGTTTTTCGTGCCTGCGGGCGATTCTTTACGTCTTTTTGTTCTGATTTTTGAGCTTTTCGGCCTCTGCCTGCGCTTTTTTTAACTGCTCCTGCGCAAGCTTGGCGCGCTTCATTGCGTCTTCCATTTTCTGTGCGGCACGCTCCGCTCGCTTTTGGGCTTCCTCCACGCGCTGCCGCGCTTCTTCGGCTTCCTTTTGCGCCTCCTCCGCCTTGCGCCGCGCTTCTTCCGCGAGATGTCTTTCTTCGTCTGCATCGGGATTTTGCACGGTGTCCTGTACAGGTTCGGGCGCAAGTTTAATATTCCAGCTCAAAAATTCTGGCGCAGATGGGGGCGGGGAGATCTACCGTCAGCGTGCCCTTCTCCGGGTTCCATGCGCATTTCGTGTTGTGGTTTGCGGGGTATGCGCAGCGCACATTTACGTGCTCGTTGCCGCGCAGGAAATCCACGGGCAGCGTGCAGCGGCCGTCCGGCGCGCCGCGTCTCCACACGGTGATGTACGCTTTGTGCGCGGTTTTAAGGCCCAGCGAGACCCACGTGTCCGCAAAGTGCGACGTACCGAGCGGCCAGAACGGCAGCGCGCGCTTGATGTCGCCGCGGATTGTCTTGTAATAATCGAGCGCTTCCTTGACAAGCGTGAAGTCCTCCTCGGGAATTTCCGCCAAATGACCGCTCTGGTGGATGCGCTGCATCAGTGCGTTGCACATATTAAATACGGCTTCCTCGCGTCCGCCGCCTTTCATCGGGTAGCTCCAAATGGCGCTCTGCTCCGGCGTCAGACCCGAGGGCGCGTTCGCCGCAATGGACGCATAGCGCAGGTAGTCCTCCTGGTCGCTCGTAGACTGAATGCTGTGGCGCGAGAGCATCGCGTAGTCGATGCGCATGCCGCCCGAGGAACAGTTTTCAATCACAAGGTCGGGGTAGCGGGCAAAGACGGAATCGAGCCAAGCAAGATATGCGCGCTCGTGCCCGAGTAAACCGTCGCCCACACTGTCGGCGTTTAATTCCGTGCCGATGCCCGGCTCAATGTTGTAATCCATCTTGATGTAGCCCACGTGGTAGTCGCGCACAAGGCGGTCAACGACCTCGTTTGCGTGCTCCACGACCTCCGGATTGCGGAAATCGAGCTGCCAGCGGCTGCGGTCGTGCACCTTTTTGCCGTGGCGTGTGAAGAACCAGTCCGGGTGCACGCGCGCGGCCTTCGGGCAGCAAATGCCCATTACTTCAATTTCGAGCCACACGCCCGGGATCATGCCCTTCGAGCGGATGTAGTCCATCACTTCCTCAAGGCCGTTCGGGAAACGTTCCTTACTCGGCAGCCATTCGCCCACGTTGTCCCACCAGAAGCCGTCCGCGTACCAGCCTGCGTCCACGCAGAAGTATTCGCAGCCCGCCTTGTGCGCCGCGTCGATGAGCGGCAGCTCTTTCGCCGTCGTCGGGTTGCCCCACAGGCAGTTCATGTAGTCGTTGAAAATGACGCACAGCTTCTCGTTGTCTGCATTTTTGCGGCGAATCAGGCGGCGGTACTTCGTCAGCTCGCCCATGGCGTCATCAAATTTGCCGAGCGTGGAGCCTACGCACACCGGCACTGTCGTGAATGTTTCGCCCGGCTGCAAATTCTTCCACCAGTGCGATTCCGTTTCCGTCGGGCCGCTTAACTGAATGTAGAAGTTGCCCATCTGGTCGCTGATCTCCCAGTGCCACGAGCCGTTGTGCTCGATCTGCCAGAATAAATTGGAGCCCGTTTCCGTGTTTTCAAGCAGTCCCATCGGCAGGTATTCCTTTGTAGACCAGTTGCCGATGTTCGTCGCACCAATCACCTTAGAGGAGCGCTGAATTTCCTCGGGCTGGCAGCGGGCGAGACCGAGCTGCGGGAAAGTGTAGCTTTCCCACTGCATTTCGCGCTGCCAGCCGTTGTGCGGGTACCAGACGCGCATTTTGTCGTCGGTCGAAAGCATACCCTCTTTTTCGATGCCGGTGAGGGCAAAGGAGGAAACGTATTCCAGCCCCTGCGGCTCTGTGCCGACATTTTTCACGTCCGTCCAGCAGCGCACAGCCTGAATGCCGTTATAAAACTGCATGTGCGAAATCGTTTCAATACCGCAGATCTTATCTTCCATATGGATTTCCAGCTTGCGGCCGAACTCATTGTGCTTGTCCGCAAAATAGACGAGCTTCATGCGGTCGCCGGGGCTTGTGGAAATGTATTTGTTACCGTGGCGCTCGCCCGGTCGGTTTTGCCCGGAAATCATAATTTCCAAGAGATTGTATCGCTCGGTGTTCAGGCGCAAGCCGCCCGTCTCGCGGTCGTGCACGTGCAGCAGACTGCGCTCGTCAAAGGGGAGCGCAGAGAAGTGCAGCAGCTTGCAGCCGAAATCTTCCGTCTTTTCAAAAACGAGATGCAGCCCGTTTTCGTCAATTTGAATCAAATCCATAGTATAAGCCTTTCCGCAGATAAATCTGCTGTGATCTATGCTGAGTTGTCTGTACAAATAGTAGCACAATCGGAGAGGCTTTTCAAGGGGATTATCGGTCGCGGCTTTGCTCCGCACGCATGCCGAGCGCAGAATACTGCAAAGCGTGCGAAAGCCGTGCCGAAGCCTTTTGCAGGTGCTTGCACACCGTGCCGCGCGTCAGGTGCAGCTCGTCCGCAATCTCCTGCATTGTCAGCCGCTCGCCGTAGTAAAGCTGCACGCAGTCGCGCTGGCGGTCGGTCAGCTCATTGCCGATGGCGCGCCGCAGCAAAACCTGTGCCTCTGTAAGCTCATTTTTGTTTGTCTCCGCACCGATGCGGCTGAGTAGCTTCGCCTGCCGTGCACCGGCGGAAAGGGGCTTATATCCGCTCACGAAACCGCCCTCCTTCCGCGCTTTTGCAGCGCGTGGCCTGTTACAAGACACTCCAAATACATGGTGTAAAGCATCTGCACACGCTGGGCCTGCTCGCCTGCAATGTCATAGTCGCGTTCGGCGCGGATGACGAGCAGCCGCCGTTTGATACGCTCCGCCTCATCCAAATACTCCTGTCCCCAGGAAATGTAATCGTTCACTTGCAGTCACGATCCTTTCGTTTCAAAATAGAACATGTGTTCGTCGACTCTCATCATAAACAAAAATTTCCGAAATGTCAATCGAACACGGAACAAATGTTCAAAAGATGTCCTACGATGTCCTATAATGTCCTGTGATGTCCGCTTTTCTGCATATTTATATGGAATTATTTACATTTTGGGGCTGTTATTTTGCGCTTTTTTGATATATAATAAAGGTGTATTTAAACTTGAAATGACTGAACGCCTTGGCGTTTTGACCGAAAGGAGTTTTACCATGAACTTTTTGAAGAATATCTCGGCCGCATTTAAGACCGCCGGCGGCGCCGTACAGAGTGCTGTGAAAGTGGTAGAGGAAAAAAACCGCCGCACTGCGCTCATGAATCGCCTGCGCACCGTTATCCGCTGTGAGGAAAAGGCAGAGGAGCGCGCCTATCTCGCTCTCGGCCGCTACTACTACCACAACCTGCGCGATGCAGAGAACACCGTTACGGAGCCGTACTGCATCGACATTGAAGCCGCCCAGAAGCGCATCGATGCCGCTGTGGAGAAGCTGGAAGCCCTGACCCGTGAGGGTGACAGCGAAGCGGAAGAAGAGGAGATCACCCTTGACGACGTGCAGGAGTACACTCCCACGCCGGAAGAGGAAAAGGAAGCCGAAGAAGCCGCATTCGTGCCGGACGGTACCGTAGACGAAGCCGTGGAAGCGGCAGAGCCTGCCGCCGAGCAGCCGGAAACGATTGAGCCCGAAAAAGACGAAAGCGAAGAAGTTCCCTACGAATAATGCGCTTTAAAATGAACGTTAAAAGGCGGGCCTGAGGCCCGCTTGATTCCTTGCGCGGAAAAACGCCCACCTTTTGCGCCGGGGCAGGTTCCGTTTGCAGAAAGTGAGTGAATTTGATGTCTACGAAGATACAGAAAGATATTGTCTGCCCCGCCTGTGGCCAGACGCAGAAATTAGAGATGTACACAAGCGTCAATGCGGAGGAAAACCCCGAGCTGCGCCGCGACATCCTGCGCGAATCCATGTTTGACTGGGAATGCCTCCACTGCGGCTACACCGCGCAGATGGCGTACCCCATGATCTACCATGACCCGATGAACGCGTTTATGATTTGCCTGCGTCCCTCCGGCGCGGTATCCGGCGCGGAGCCTATCCCCGCCGTGCGCGCGCTGAAAAAGCGCAGCGTGAAAAACCCGCAGGAGTTAAAGGAGAAAATCCTCATTTTCGAGGCCGGCCTCGATGATGCCGCCGTGGAGCTTGTGAAAAACGCCATCGTCACCGTGGTGCGCAAAAATCTGGACGGCAATGTGCACGCCTATTTCTGCGCCGCAACGGAGGAGGAACTGCGTTTCGCACTGTTCGTCAAGGGTCGTCAGGAGCCCGTGTACCAGACCACCAAAATGGCCGTGTACCGCCAGTCGCAGGAGGTTTTGCGCACGCTCGATTACAAATCCCCGGACGATTTCGCCGTCGTCAACTCCAAGCTCGCCCAAAGCCTTTTGGACGAATATAAGTCGATCTAACCCAATAAAAGCAAACGGCACCGCGTTTTTGCTGAGTGTGTATAAGGCAGTATCTGAAAAACACACAGAAACCGGCATTGCAGGGCAGAAACGAGAGTACGAATCAAAAGGTTCGTACTCTTTTTCTGTATATACCATTAAAACTACAATCGGCACATTGGCTTTTCCTAAAAATCTTCTGTAGAATGAAAGCACCATAAAATACAGGAGTTTTTTTCGATGAAAAGCATTTATGAAGAAGCAGGCGGTACATACACCCGGCAAGGCGATTATGAACTTCCCGATCTGAAAATACCGCCCGAAAGAGAAGTTAAAATTGGTGTATGGGGGCAACGATACCGGCAATATTTGAAGCAGCATCACCGGATTCGGTATTACAATCTTCTGACCGCCGGAAAGCTAAACGAGCATCTGGCAGAGATTGACCATCTGGCAGAGCTAATGTTTCAATCGCTTGTATCCGTACTTTCCGAACAGGAAAATGTTACAGAAAAGCTGAAAGCCAATCGTCCTATGGAGTGGGTGCAAAAGATGAACAGCATCCGAAACCGAGCTGCTGAAATCGTAAACAGCGAGTTGATTTTCATATGAGAAGCCAGAAATATCATCTTTATCTTTCGGAAAACGAGCGCAGATTTCTCATTCAAAATCTTTTTTGGTTTCAGAATAAACTGCGGCAGGAAGGGTGGTATACCGACGCTGTAGACGATTTGATTATCAAGCTTTCAAAAGCAAAGCCGAAGAAAATCAGGGTAACATAGAACGAACCGGAGAAAGCATTGCTGCCTTCTCCGGTTTTTCTGTATCATCTTAGCGAGCAGACTGTTTGTATCCCCATACGGTTACAAACAGTGATTCTCGTTAGGGCATTGCCCTAAGACCTAAAGCAGAAATTTTTCAACAAATCATATTCTGGACTTGTTGATTACATTTTTAATCCCAATTCCATTTTTTATTGGGATTTTAGCAATGTACTTATCATCTAGTTGAATCAAACAAAGATGTTTCTCAAAATCGATGGTGATATTTTCTTCCCGCACACAGATTCTGTGATCAATTTCCAGATAAAAGCGTATTATGGAAGCATCAATCGGAAGCGCACCTCCTCCGTTGCCGACTATGTTGACCACTTTGCTGGTAAATGTCATAGTTTCTAAAGTATGTTTGATCTTTTCGGCAAATGTATTATCGCATTCTAAAAGTGTAATGCCGGCTTCATAGAATCGTCTTCTGGCAGTATGAATCTCTTTGATTTTATTTTTTGCTTCTTCTCTGTCTGTTTCGTTTCCCAACTGATGCAATTTAATACACCACCTTCTTTGGCAATTTCATTGATATTGATCGGAACAATCATTTTTGTAAAAATTCCTTTTGCAGATGCAATCGCTTTGCCATCCAATTCGTTGCCGAAAACAGGCATGAAAATATACCGTTCTGTTTCCAAGAAATTAAGATAACAACCAACAGCACTATCGTTTGACGAAGAAAAATAGGGGAAATCGATTACACCGATTCCATATTTTTGTAAAGCAGATTTTATTCGTTGTTCCAGTCCGTTTTTGGACGGCACACAGTTACCGATCACAGTGTTTTCATTTACAAACCGCACCATGCCGTCGGCATGGCCTGTCATATCATTTTTCTTTTTCAAGGATGGAATCAGAATAACTTGAGCCTTTAACTGTTGCTCTAGGATTTTGATGAGTTCCGCTTGCGTATAGTTGGGATTTTCCTTCAATATCCGGTCGCTGATGATTGCTTTTTCTTTTGATGGGGAAAACACCACATTTCCGCCGTCGAGGTTGATATCTGAATAAGTGACAGGAAAGGAAAATTGCAAGCTTAAATCGTTTTTGAAGTTTGTTCGCAGTTCCGGCTCATTTTCCAGATAACTCGGTTCATACCGAAATGAAACAAAGCTGCCGCCTCGAATCTGAACCGGCATAAAATCCCGCAGCCAGATATCATGCGTTCCATCGAGCAGGCGGTATTCTATCCCTGCTGATTCAAACGCGGCGAACAATCTGTCCGCCGCAGGCTTGTATGTAGGGTTGGTTTCGAGGATAGAGGAAAGGTAGAGCATGAACTATTTCCCTTCCATTGAAAATCTGTATTTTTGACAATTCTTTATATTAATTCTTTCGTCTGATTTTATCTTGATTTCGGAAGCATTTTGATCTTCTGCTAAATATAAAACTGCTTTCTCAGACAAAGAATCCAGTCCATGAAAATTCCAATAATTTGAGTTCGATTTCTTTTGATATAACCGTAAAACATTTGCGATTTTATCAGGTCCGTACGGTTCTTCGTCCAATGGCTTTATCTCTTTGATCAATACATTATCTGGAACAGCACTGTTTGTAACCGACAACAGTAATTGCCCTCCGTAAACACACCACGTCCCAGGCGCTCGGAATAGCGGTACCGTTGCACAGGTTTTATTGTTCTCGCCGGTATCACTTTTTACACCATAACAAAAATATTTTCCATTCCTGTCCTGTTCATCATGATTGTACGCTTCTGCTTTTGTAATCTGATACTCTTTATTATTATAATAAATGTATTTGCCAATTAATTCCCGAGCAACTTCTTCCGCCTTCCTTTCAAAGAAATCACGATTTATAATTCTTTTTTTCATCTTTTATTTCTCCTTTACTTTCAAACAATGCTCAATCCCAAATCCGCAAAATAACCACCGGTCCGGTATCAAAAACTTCTTTTTCGCCGATCGCAATCTTATACTCCTGATACGGTTCAGCTGTAATCTTTTCCACGGCTTCTCGTTTTGCCAATTCCTCCACAAGTTCCCGTGTTGATGCTTTAGATAAATCCATCGTATTTACAATCCTTTCCTTTTATAAAGTTCATTATATGCAGATATATAAAGATTCCTTTTTAGACTACCATCCAAGGCGTTTGTTCCGCCACTTGATTCTTGCTTCCACATATTGACGATACCATTTTGCCGCTTCTTTATACTGCTTTCTATTTTTATAGTATTCTGCCAAATGCAACATACCTGCCTCACAGCCACCTTTCGCAGATTCTCGATACCAATGAATCGCCTGTACGATATCCTGTTGTGTTCCGTTGCCGTGAAAGTACCGATGTCCCAATCGGTTTTGTGCCTCGGCGTCCCCAGACCAAGCAGCTTCTTTATCAGCTGCAAAAGAGTCGTCTGTTTCATCTTTTTCGTTGTCAAGCGTTTCGTCTACAAATTCAGCAAATTCCTCATCTTCAAAATATCTGCGAATTGCGGCTTGCGCCGCATCTCCTATGGGGTCCGGATTATTCACAAGATCATCTGTTATGTTTTGATCGGTGCGTATATACCAATGAACTGCTTGATAATAATTTCTCCTGACTCCTTTTCCCAGTTCATAGCATATGCCTAATGCATACATGGCCTCTGTGTATCCTTGATTGGCGGATTTTTTATATAAGTCAAAAGCTTTTTTATCAGCTGACTCAGTCTGAAGCTTTAAATAAAATGACGCTAAAGTATATTGAGCATGCTTTTCTTTCCGGATTACAGCTTTATCCCATACCTTTATAAGCTTCTTAAATTGTTCCGAATATTCTACCTTCATATTTTTCATCCTTCCTGAAAGGATGAGCTGTTTTGCTTATCCTTATTATAACATAAAAGATGGAACGAAAGATCTTTTTAGTTGAATTCTTTCCTTTCCGTTATCAAATTCCTGTTTTTCCAAATATCAAACGCTTGTTTTATGCTGTGGTTGCCGGAGATATCTCCATTGCGGTAGGTATGCGCTTGAATAATTACATTGTCTTTTATTTCAACAGCCGCTACATACTTGCCATTGTCTATCATGCCGTAAACGTTATTTCGAAAAAATTGCCAGTCGGCAAGACAATTTTTTAGTTCTTTGCCTGCCTGCAAAAACTCCATGGAGTTTTTCAGCCTTCTGAAAGAATATCCGTTTATACAGCATTCCAAACCGGGATGTCTGAAGTCCTTTGACGAGCGATCCGGTATCGAAACGCTAAAACGCGCTCCCATATCATTTTCAATCCCCTCAAAATCATCCCTTTTCTCCAGCCATCCATCATGCCATTTTTGCCGCTCTACTTTTCTATCATACTCGCTGAGCAGATAATACCACGAAACGTAGTTATATAACCAATACCGATTCGTTGCCTGAAAAAAATTATGATATAACTTTTTAATTCCGATTTCCGCTTTATATTCTGTATAGAAATCTATTAGATGCGGCATTTTGCATAAGAATGCTAATTCGGAAAAAATGTTTTTAGATGTAATGAAATTCCGGAACAAATTGATATCTTCAATGATTTTCCAAAGCTGTTCCAATTCTCCTGTATAAAAAAACAACGCAGGATTACAAAAAAATATTTTCCGAATACTTTTTACTTTGGGCAGAATTGTTTTTTCAAATATGTTTGGAACTTTTTTGGCGTCGTGCAGTCTTTTAGCCGATTTAAGAAACCGCCTTTCAATTAAATCCCCTTTGTCCGCATATGGAAGGGCACTGTAAAACGCTGAATCATAACCGATGAATTCGGTCATCAAAAGGAACTGCTCCACTGTTAATTCCTTTGTCCGAAACGGCAAAGGACCACGAAAGATTTTTGCAAACTGATTTTTCAGCTCTCTGTTAACCGGCTTATACAAGTTAATCAATTCAAATATCGGATCGTCAGAATAAAGATTCGCTTTTGTGTTTGAAATATCATGCACCTTTAGTTTTTCACCACGCCCGTCTTCCAGTGAAACATAGGTATGGCCATTTTTCAAGTTGAATGTTATTGCTTCATACAACTCAAAATTAGTAATGCATATTTTGTCTGCGCCCCATTTGAATTGAAACAATTCTTTCAATTCTAATTTCCGAAAGATCTTAATTGTCTTTCTATCGACGATAAATAAAACATCTATAAATCCTTTGCTTGGATGCGATATCATATTACACCTTGGACAAACAAATTTCTCCATTGCCTCTATCGGTCTGTTGAATAGAAGCGTTTTCGGAAGTTTTTCAAACATGGATGTTTGTTGTGCCAGCCACATATCTATTAATTGATGAGGTTCCATCTGATTGTTATGATAAGCTGGAGCTTTCTTCCCGCACCATGGACAAACGATCACATGTTTTGTAATTACTACATTATCATTTTCAAATACGGCAAGGGTGCTTTTTCTTTGGCGTGCCGGGGTCAACACTTCAAAGGCGACATCTCGGCCAACTGTTTTTTGCTGTTTCTCAATAGTAAATCCAAAACGGGGGATTCGCATTGACTTTTTTAACACACGATTCATCAATTTGTTCTCCTTATAGTTCGTTATTACTATTATGAAAATATCCGTAACTAAAATCCGATTCTGCGTCTTTCACAAATACGGGGCGTGTCCAATACCGGAATATCACTTTCCGTCAGGGTTTGGAGGGTTTCTTCTGTTACATCCTCACAATCCATCTGCACGATACGATTTGCCTGTTCCATCCTTGCCTGCTCGATCAGGTTCCTGACATACCGTCCGTTACCGAAATCCGCTGTTTTTCGTGCCATATCAAGAACGGAAACAAGCTTATCGTGAGATTCCTGTGTAAAACGTAGATTATTTTTGCGTACAATCAGTTCTGCTATATTGACAAGCTCATCTGTATCATAATCGTGAAAGGGCACATGGAAAGCAATGCGTGATCGAAGTCCGGGATTTCTGCGGAGAAATTCCTCCATCTTATCGGAATAGCCGGCAAATATCACGATCATATTCTCTCGGTTGTTCTCCATTTCCTGAACGATTGTGTTGATCGCTTCATCGCCGTACAGACCCTCTTTATCGTCGATCAGAGAATAAGCCTCGTCGATAAACAGCACACTGCCTTTAGCTGCCTTGAATTTGTCTTTTACGATCTGCGCAGTCCATCCTACATACTTTCCTACCAGATCTGCTCTTCCGACCTCATATAAGTCGCCTTTGGTGAGAAGGCCGTTATCCCGCATGATCTCTGCAAAAAGACGTGCGACCGTAGTTTTAGCAGTACCGGGATTTCCGGTGAACACCATATGCATTGCAGGCTTGCCGGCCGTTATTCCCTTATCTTGATAAAGCTTTTGTACTTTATAATAGTTCAGCGCTTTATAAATAACGGCTTTGGCATCCTTAAGCCCGATCATTTCATTCAGTTCGTCAATAGCACTGCCTTTTGGTTTTGCCTTGACAATCTCTGTGGATGAGATTTTGGCTTTCTCGTATTGTGGATAGACAGAATGGAGCAGCTTATGGTTATACCATTCTTCAAAAAGTGATTTTAATTGAACGGCACGATATAATTTTGTTTCATCTTCGATTTTGTCATATAACTGCCTGTCTGGGGCAATTCCGTATTCATCAGCGAGCGTTTTGAAATATTCTTTTGCCCGTGTTCCGGAGGCTTTATTCTCGTATAAGTCAATTAGAGGCAAATTTGTCAGTTTTTCTAAAAACTTATCTTTGGTTTTGCTTGCTTCTTCCGGTATGCAAAATATCGTAAGAACCTTGTTCCTGAATTTCTTTGCCGTATCACATAGAGCAGTGATTAGTCCTTCACCCGGTCTTACCCGATTACTTTCATTATCTTCCAACGGGGCATAATGAACAATTAGTGTACCGTTTTCACAGCTTTGGTAAAGCATCTCATAAGAACGATCTGGCGGATTATCATTAGAATCAAAGTCAACACAGCAAATTCGTTTACTCTGAATCCGGCTATTTGCATATAAGGCTTCCAACAAAATATGGCAAATTTCTTTTTGATCGCTTCGATCATCACAGCACACAAGATAATGAACAGGATGCCCTTTCACACGTTTTACAGGACTTTCCGTATAAATGCGTTCAATTTCAGGCAGAACGGTTTCTTCAAAGAGCATTGCTTTTGACTTGTTTATTAAACTGTCTTTCGTAAGATTCCCATTCAGTAATTCTTCGTTATAGTCTGAATATAAATCATCCAGGTCGAAATCCTTTAGTATGTCATCACGGTTATTAACGAGTTTTCTTGCACCTGCCAGTGCTAAGGTGATTTTAGCTTTTTTTAATGTGGTCTCTTCCACAGATATATCTTTCATTTTCAGTTCTGTGGCGCTTATAAATTTCATAAACGCAGATGTTACATCTGCATTTGTTTTAAAAATTGCATAAAAACGTATTTTGTCGTCCTCTAAATTAGTTGTGAAAAAATAGTAATTCTTACCGTTTGCCTGATAATCAGTTTCGCTTTTTTCATAAAGATTTTCGACTAACAATTTATAATCCGTTTGTTCGTGATCCTGTGGCAATTTTTGATCGACCGTAGCAATAATATAATAAAACTGCATATGATATCCTCCGATTTTTAAATTTCTGTGTTGTGGGGATAGCATAGCACATATTATAATAAGACCTAATTATATAATTTTATATAGCGTATTTTGCAAAATTTCAGACAAATGAACAAATATCATTCCTTGTTTAGACTATAAACCGAGCAATATTACTATCAACTTTGACTTATATAGCCGTTAAAAGTATGTCTAAGCAATATTTGTATACCGTAAAATCATTTCCAAAGGATAAAAACCTTTGGGGATTTTTTATGCCCGCCAAAACCGGTGGGCATATTTTTTATTCTTTTTCAAAATGACTGTCCCTAAACACTCTCTGCCAGTAAAAACAAGTAAAGGGTATTTTTTGAGACGGACAATCTTTTCAAAAATTTTTCGAATTTTCTAAAAAACAGGTTGCGTTTTGACCTTCCAATTCCAAATAAGTGAAGGGGTAAAAATTTTTTGCGATTCAGGGTGTGCATTTGGCTTTTCCCAGTGGGAATAGATGGAGGGATAAATTTTCTCAAAAAGTTTTTCCGGAGAAAGCCAAAAAACGGGTGTGCATTTGGATACCCTTTGTGCAAATGAGTGAAGGGGTTTTTTCATTCAGAAATATTTTCCCGTTTAGGGGGTGCATTTGACCTCTGCCAGTGGGAATAAGTGAAAGACCTTTTCATTGTACTTTGAAAACTGAATAACGATCCGAATGGGATATGACTTTGCGACGCCGCCTGACGGGGGCAGGAACGGAATTCGGAGAAAGCGACAGCGCAATTAGATTCCAAGGAACACACAAAGGAGGTGAAAAACATGGTCATAAAAATCACGCTAAAGCAGTCAAAGCGGATCAACACCCTTGTCAGAAAGCTCTGTTGCAACTATGTAGACGGCAATTGCCTTTTGCTGGATGACGGCGAGGAGCACGCCTGTGTGCAGTGCATCAGCCGGTACGGAATCTACTGCAGCTATTTCAAAAACGCAGTCCTTCCCACAGACAGGGAGCTGTTTGCCGAGATCATGCAGCCAAGCCGTCAAAAGAGATGCCAAATCTGCAAGTCGTATTTCGTACCAAGGGCAAAAAACCAGCGCTACTGCCCGAACTGTGCCGCCGTCCAAAAGCGGAAGAAAGCCGCCGAGCGCCAGCGCAGGAAACGGGCAGTGCAGTCTCAAGCAGGTTTCAGGGTGCGGGTCTCCGGTGGAGACCTCTGCGCAAAGCGCAGAAGCACCGACCGAGGCGGTAGCCGAGACCGCAGTCCTGACGAGTGATACTGTTTTGCGACGGTAGGAGTACAAACAGTCTGCTCGCTCCGTTAGGGCAGATGTTTAAGAAAGAAATATTCTGCTGCTTGGAACAGATGAAAGCAGAGCGCCTATGTCACGCTTTTTGAAGCCGCAAAGCCGCATAAATCAAGGCTTTTCTCAAGCGAAAACGCCATAAGGAATACCGTAATACCCGAACATACAAAATCACGGTTTAAAACCGTGACAGAAAGAAGGTGATGATCTGAATCCATACTTTAAACTATCCGAAGCGGAAAACTATGTCTTTTACAAAGTCCCCAAGGCTTTGTTCACAGAGGAAAAATACAAGCCGGTTTCCACCGACGCCAAAATGCTCTACGGTCTGCTTCTCGACCGGATGCACCTTTCCGCTAAAAACGGCTGGACGGACAAGCGTGGGCGCATCTACCAGTTCTTTACCGTCAAAGAGGCGCAGGAAAAGCTGCGCTTCGGGCACGAAAAGATATGCAGATTGTTCTCGGAATTAGAGCAGGCAGACCTGATCGTCCGCAAGCGGCAGGGACAAGGCAAGCCGAGCATTATTTACTTAAAAAAGTTCTGAATTCTGGTTTTCGGATTTCTAAAGTTCCGAAGATCAGAAGCTATTAAGACTAAGAGAGTAAGACTACTTACTACCCGAAAAAGAAAAACAACGGAGGTTTCATAACATATGAAAGAAAAAGAAGCGATTGAATACTTAGATTTAAAATCCCTTGTTCCCTTTCGGAATCACCCGTTCAAGCTGCGGAACGGAGAAGAAAAGGAACAGCTTTTAAAGAGCATAAAGGCACAAGGTACAATCGAGCCGCTGATCGCCCGTCCTCTTTCGGAAAGTGAATACGAGGTCATATCAGGACACAGAAGAATGGAGATTTGCAAAGAACTTGGGATAGAAAAACTGCCTGTTATCGTCCGAAATCTGACCGACGAACAGGCAGTTTCCATGATGGTAGACGCAAACCTGCACAGGGAAAACATATCGCCCAGCGAGCGTGCGTTTGCCTACAAAATGAAATGGGAAGCAATCCGAAAACAAGGTCAGCGTACCGATTTAACTTCGTCGCAGCCTGCGACAAAGTATCGAAGCGATGAAAGAATCGCAAATGAATTCGGTATTGGCAAGGACACTCTGCACCGGTATATCCGTTTGACTTACTTGATTCCCGAATTGCTTGAGATGGTAGACGAGGGCAGGATCGCCCTCACTCCTGCGGTGGAATTGTCGTACTTAACCCATGAAGAACAGCATTTGCTTCTGAACGAAATCGAATATGCGGACGCTACGCCGTCCCTTTCACAGGCGCAGAGGCTCCGTAGCTTTTCCCGTCAGGGCAGGCTCAATTCTGATGTTATCTTTGCCGTAATGAGTGAGGAAAAAGCCAATCAGAAGGAACAGATCCGCTTTCCCAAAGAGAAGATACAGAAGTATTTTCCTAAAAGCTATACGGGCAAGGATATGCAGAATACCATCCTCAAGCTGCTGGAAAAATGGCAGCGGCAGAGAGAACGAAACGCAAGGGAGGAACGGTAAATGGACGATAAAATAATTCCTTTGGGAAGTTTCGTCCCCTACTTCTATTCGCCAGACAACGATTCCTTTTCCATGCAGATCGGCGGCACGGTTTATGAGGTGACCACCCATTTTGATACAGACGGCAAAGAAACCGTCCTAAAGCAGTTCCGGGACTTGCTTCTGGAACTGCAAAACATTTAACCCTGCACATTCGACAATGCGGGCATTGTACGGTATACTGGCATTACCCTGCAATGCCCGGTTGTCAGAAAGGAGACTGAAGAATCAATGACAACGCAAGACAAAAACGGGCAGGAAAAAGAAAAGATCACCGCCCTTTACTGCCGCCTGTCGGTGGACGATGACAAGAAGGAGATGGAGTCGAACTCCATTACCAATCAAAAACAGATTTTACTGGACTACGCTAAAAAACATGGGTATTTGCACCCGGTTTTCTTTGTAGACGACGGCATTTCCGGGACAACCTTTCAAAGACCGGATTTTCAGCGAATGCAGAGAATGGCGGAGAACGGAGAGGTCGGGACGATCATCGTAAAGGATGTTTCCCGCTTCGGCCGTGAGCAGGTCGAGATGGGCAGGCTGACGCAGGTGGTCTATCCGTCCCTTGGCATTACCTTTATCGCCATACAGGAAAACATCAATTCCACGACCGGCGAGGGAATGGAAATGCTGCCCTTTTACAGCATCTTCAACGAGTGGTATGCGGCGCAGACTTCCAAGAAAATCCGTGCGGTCAATGAGCTGAAAGCCTCTCAGGGCAGGAGAGTCGCTTCTACGGTTGCCTATGGATACAAGAAGCTCGAAGGCGACAAAGAGCAGTGGTATGTTGACGAGCCAGCGGCGCAGGTGGTGAGAAAAATATTTGCTCTCTGCCTTGCCGGAAAAGGCCCGACGCAGATTGCAAAGCAGTTAGAACGGGAGAAAATTCTTGTCCCTACCGCCTACTTTCATTCTGTGGGAAGAAAGACGAGCAACCCTGTTCCCGCAAATATCTATGGTTGGTGTGAAAGCACAGTAGAGTATATTCTGGACAATAGGCAGTACACGGGCTGTACGGTAAATGGGAAATCCACGACGGTCAGCTACAAGGTGCATAAGGTGATTGAGAATCCGAAAGAGGAATACCAGATCATTCCTAACACGCAGGAAGCAATCATTGACGAGAATGTATGGCTGAGGGTGCAGGAACTCAGGAAAAACAAGCGCAGACCGACAAAGACAAATCGGAAAAGTCTGTTTTCTGGGTTGGTATTCTGTGCCGACTGCAAATCAAAGCTGCACTTCTGCGCTGCTAAATCGCTCAAACGCAATCAAGAATTCTTCCGCTGCGCCAACTACAAGGACGGCAGAGGAAGCTGCACGATTCATTTTATCCGGGATGTAGTCTTGGAAATGATTGTGAAGGAGGCGGTTGCGGGTTTGGCGGATTTTGTGCGCTGCTATGAGTCGGTTTTTCTCTATATGCAGAAGCGGAAATGCGGGGAGTTCCAGAAAAAGCGGCAGCAGGAATTGAAGCTTTCCATGGAAAGCAGCAGAAAGCGGATCGCCGATCTGGACAAACTGTTCAGCCGGATTTATGAGGATAATGTGATTGGGAAGCTGTCGGATGAACGCTATGCAAGGATGGCGGCGGAGTATGAATCCGAGCAGAAAGAGCTGCTGGAAAAGGTCAAAGAGGAAGAACAACTGCTGTCCGAAATGGAACAGAAATCGGTGGATATGCGCCTGCTTTTACAGGGGCTGCGGGAGTTTACCGACATGAAAGAGCTTACGCCGACGATTGTCAACAAGCTGATCCGCCGCATTGAGGTACACAATCCGGAAAAGAAGCACGCCCGAAAATCGGTGAAGGTAGACATCTATTTCACGGCGGTGGGATTAGTCAGTTTACCGGACGAGCAGGAGATCCGGAGAATGATGGAACAGATGCGAAGCGCATCACAGATACCAAAACAACTCACCGCATAAAAAGAAAACGGTGTAACCCGCAAAAAATCGGGTTACGCCATCTTCTCTACTTTTTTACTGCCTTATCAGCACCGGGCGTTGTAACGGTGCCGTTTTTCTATGCGCGCATGTGCACAGGCTTTGCGTTTTGTAGGTTTACGGGTAAATCACTTCGGCGCGTGTCACTTCGCCGGTGTCAAAATCACCGTAATGCAGTGTGAAATATAACGTTTCACCGCTTGAAGCGTTCTGCACTTCGTCGATGAGCAAAAGCGCTTCGTTTTGTGTGTCTTTCGGCTGCAAGCGGTAGGAGACGACGTTCAGTTTCTCTCCGAGCGCAGTCTCGCCCGTTGCGTGCGAAATCTCACAAATGTTGTAGTGCTCCGTAATATACGCCACGGAAAAGCCGGTTTTCAGCTTCTCTGCGGGGTGCAGCCTGATGTGTGGCACGGTTTTCGTCAGCGCCGCGACCATCTGCTCCGTAACGCCGGTTTGGATGTTCTCCGCCGGGTGCAGCGCAGGCAGGCTTTCTGCCGAAACGGAAATCGCCAAGATAAATGTCAAGATGAGCGTAATGCAAGGGATAATGAGCTTTTTCATGGGTTCCTCCTTCCATAACGAAAAAGTGCAAAGCCTGTGTTATGGCTTGAGTATAACAGAGCAAATTCGATATGTCAATAATTTTATATTAAATTATTTTAATAATGTGCTTTACAAATTAAATTTTCTGTGGTAGGATAAAATTACAGAATTTATGCAAAGGGGAGGAATGACAATGGCGAATAATGACAGCACCAAGCGCGTGCCGCTGGAGCTTTTGTGCATGCTCATTTTAAAGGAGGGCGACCGCTACGGCTACGAGATGGTGCAGGAGATCGAATCGCGCAGCGGAGGACTTTTGTCGTTCAACTTGGCCTCGGTGTACGTCGCACTGCGGCGGTTGGAGGAGCGCGGGTGTGTATCTTCCCGCACCGAAATGACGGACGCCGCCCGCGCCCGCATGCGCGTTTACTATCATTTGGAGCCTGCGGCGGAAGCGTATCTCACGGAGCAGAAAGAGGAATACCGCCGCACGGCCGTAGGCGTGCAGAACGTGCTGAAAAGCTGCGAGGTGCAACATGAAAAGGAAGCCTGAAAGCGGGTTTGAGCAGTATTTACGCCGTGTGTATCGGGCGGTAAGCGGCACGCGCGCAGAGAAGAAGCGTGAGACCGCCCGCGTGCAAAGCCTTTTGTGCGAGATTCCCCACGCAGAAACGATGTCGTATGACATTCTTTGTGCGGCCGCCGGTACACCGGAGAGCTTTGCAGCGGGATTTCAAAGCCGCCGAACCCAAAGTCCGCTCGTGCTTTCGGCAGTTATGCTGACCGTGCTCGTGCTCGCGTTCATGCTCGGCGCCGCAATGGGACAAGCGCGTGAAAGAGTGCAGACCAACGGCGATGTTGTGATGAGCTATCGCTACGAAGACGGCAGTTTGCAGACGCTTTTGGAGGAAAGGCCGGAGCTGCTGGGGTGAAAGTTTTGTAAAAAAGACTCCCTCTGTCAGAGGGAGTCTTTTAGGTTATGCGTGAAAATCGATGCGATGCTCAATTAAACATTGCGCGGATTGAATTCTGGTGCTGCTCGGTATTGACGGCCATTTCGTTGACGGCGAAAAGCACGTCCGTGATGCCGTGCTCCGTGCAGTAGGTCGGCAGGTCGCCTTCAAAGTAGCGGAAGTCCGCCACGTGTACCTCGTCAAAGCTTGCGCCGAGGAACGGACCCATGGCGTTGCCGTAGGAGTCCTTCACCACAAGCAGCTTGCGGCCCGTGGAAAGGTCGTGGTTCGTGATGCGCACGCAGCCCATATCGCCGTGCAGGTACATGGCGTAGCCGAGGCTCTCGTCGTAGCTATTGAGGCTGTCGGTTTCCTCAAAATACTGCCCGTCATACGAAATTTCGCATGTGTAGTTGTACTTCGGGTCGTAGAGATCGAGTGTATCGGGGTTGTTGTTCAGCACGTCTTCGCTCGTAACGTAGGCAAGGTAGCCCGTGAAGTCAGAGGACGTTTTCGTGAAGCTGTCGAGTGTCGTGGGCATTACACTTGCCGCTTCGCAGAACTTTTCATACGCGTAAAACGCGCCGAGCGGTGCCCAGTGGGTATCGGTATCAAAATAAATGTCTTCGTTGTTGTGCAGGTTCAGCGCATCGTAAATATCCACCGCGGTGATGCTTGCGGAAAGCGTATTGTTGACCGCCATGGTGTTCTCACGCTGGGAAGCTTCCTCATAGTAATTGCGCACGCGCTCCGGCACGCCGAATTCCGAGTGATTCGGGATGACCATGCTGTACACCTTTGTGCCGGAAAGCTGGCTTGCACAGTCATTCAGCGTTTCGGCGTAGGCGGTCGCCATGCTGTCGCTGCCGTAGAACATTTCAAAGCCCTTGTTATTGTAGATGAGAATGCCCGAGGACATGTAGCCCTCCGTGCCGTCGTCATAGATCGGCGGCGGTGTCGGCTCCGGCGTGGCGGTCGGCTCTGCGGTGGGGGTAGGTGTCGGCTCTGCCGTTGCGGCGGCTTCCGGTGTGGGCTCCGGCGTAGGTGTGGCGGCAGCGGGTAAGAACTTGCCGAACGCACCGAGGCTGTACGCAATGTACCCCAAAATGCCGATGGCCAAAACGATCATCACGATGACGATGGGCACGACGGGCGAGCGCTTTTGGCGCGGCTTATCGTCGTAGCCTTCCTCATATTCTTCGTACTCTTCGTAGTCGTCTTCGTCCTCATACGGCTCCGGCCGTGGAGCGGGTGCAGGCGCGGGGCGCTCCGAGCGGGGCGCTTCCTGTTGCGGCGCTGCCGGTGCGGGATATTCGCGTGTTTCTTCAAAGCCCTCGGGACCGTTTTTCGGCGACTTCGGGGTAAAATGCAGATTTTCTATGGAGGAGGGGACGCGCTTTTCGCTTTGTGACGATTGCTTTGCGTACAGCGTTTCCGGCGTCAGCTCGGAAGCCGTGCTGCGCGGGTCAGCCTTTGCGGCGCGGCGCGCTCTGTCTTCGGCAGAATACGGGCGCTGATTTTTGCCGGCCATGTGCTTTGCCATTGGATCCATCCTTTCTGTAAAAAGGGTCGTTTATTTTCTCAAGAAAAAAGCCGCGCGGAAACAGACCGCTGCGGCTTTTCGATTTCCATGTCCATTATACTGGCTTAGAAAGAAATTGTCAATTCCCGTATGCTCAGTGTGCGACCGGCAAATACCCCACTTTCTTCATGACCTTTTGCAAAGTACGGCGTGCAATGGCCTCTGCACGCGGCGCGGCCTCGCTGTAGCACTTTTCAAGGTATGCCTTGTCCTTGATGAGCTCGTTATAGCGCGCCTGAATGGGCTCAAGCTCCTTGACGACGGCTTCGCCCACGGCGGTCTTGAAATCACCGTAGCCGCGGCCCTCGAATTCCTTTTCGATTTCGTCATAGCTTTTGCCTGTAATGCAGCTGTAAATGCCCATCAGGTTATTGATGCCGGCTTTGTTTTCGCCGTAGTAGACGCGGGCTTCACTGTCCGTGACAGCGCGTTTGAACTTTTTCATGATCTCCGCCGGGGTATCCAGCATAGTGATAAAGCCCGCCGTGTTTTCATCGGATTTGCTCATCTTCTTCGTCGGGTCCTGCAAAGACATGATGCGCGCACCGGTTTTCGGGATAAGACCCTCCGGCACGACGAATGTCGGGGAGTAAAGCCCGTTAAAGCGCTCCGCAATGTTGCGGCAAAGCTCAAGGTGCTGCTTCTGGTCGGCACCGACCGGCACGTAATCGGCGTTATACAGCAGAATGTCCGCCGCCATCAGGCTTGGGTAAGTGAACAGCCCCGCGTTTACGTTATCGGCGTGCTTTGCGGATTTATCCTTAAACTGCGTCATGCGGGAGAGCTCGCCGAACTGGGTGTAGCAACTCAATACCCATGCAAGCTGTGCGTGCTCCGGCACCTGACTCTGGATGAAGAAAATGCTCTTTTCCGGGTCGATGCCGAGCGCGAGCATCATCGCGTAGGCGGAAAGCGTGTTTTTGCGGAATTCCGCCGGGTTCTGGCGCACGGTGATGGCGTGCAGGTCGGCAAGCGCGTACACGCATTCATAGTCGTTCTGCAGCGCGACGAAGTTCTTCAGCGCACCGAGGTAGTTGCCGAGCGTGAACATGCCCGTCGGCTGAATCATGCTCAAAACGCGCTTCTTTTTTGTTTCGGGTGTGGTGTTTACGGTATTTTCCATGGTGATTTTCCTCTCTGATATCCTTTATTTTTCCACCATCTCGCGGATGGTCTCGCCAAGCAGCGTGATGCCCTTTGTGAGCTGCTCATCGGTCGGGGTGGAGAAATTGATGCGGAACGCGTCGCACGGCTCGTTTTCATCCGTCAAAAATGCGGTGCCCGGCACAACGCAAACCTTCTTTTCGAGCGCTTTCTGTACGAATTCCATCATGTCAACGCCCTTCGGCAGGTGGCACCACGCGAACAGACCGCCGTTGAACGGGTCCCACGTGATGTACGGCGCAAGGTGCTTTTCCATGAGGTCAAGGAGCAAAGCGCGCTTTTTCGTGTAGATTTTTCTAAGCCCCGCAAGGTGCGCGTCAAAGTCATATTCCGTCATGAAGCGGTAGCACAGAACCTGCGACCAGATATTCGTGTGCACGTCCTGCCCCTGCTTGCAGACGGTCATTTTGGCGAGAACCGGCTTCGGGCCGATGGCGTAGCCCACGCGCATACCGGGGGAGATGACCTTAGAGAACGAACCGGCGTAGATGACGATGCCGTCCGTATCAAACGACTTGATGCTCGGCAGCGGCTCGCCTTCATAGTAAAGGTCGCCGTAGGGGTTGTCTTCCAGAATCATTACGTCGTGCGCTTTGGCAAGCTCATACAGGCGGTGACGCTTTTCAAGGCTCATCGTGATGCCGGAGGGGTTTTGAAAGTTTGGAATCGTATAGATGAACTTCACGTTCTTTTCGGTCTCGAGCGCCTTTTCCAGCGCTTCCATGTTCATGCCGTCCGTGTCCATCGGGATGCCGACGAGCTTTGCTTTGTAGGAACGGAAGTCGTTTAAAGAGCCGATGAAGCTCGGCGCTTCACAAATAACGGTTTCACCTTCGTTTAAGATGGATTTTGTGAACAGATCCATGATCTGCTGTGCGCCGCTTGTGACGAGCACGCCGTCATCCTCGGTGCCGATGTTGCGGGAGGACTTCATGTAGTCCTTAAGATGCCGTAAAAGCGGCGGGTAGCCCTCCGTTGTGCTGTACTGGAGCGCCAAAATCGGCTCATCCTCCATCAATTTTGCGGAAATGGCGGCAAGCTGTTTAGACGGGAACGCTTCCGGCGCAGGGTTGCCGGCGGAAAGCGAAACATAGCTCGGGTCAGCGGCGTATTTAAAGATTTCACGGATTGCCGAGGGCTTTAACGTGAGCACGCGGTCTGAAAATTTGTATTCCATCGTAACGTCACCTTTCTATATGATTCATTTGATTTTGCACTTTCAGGCTTTTACGGGTGTATCTGAAAACAAAGGAAACGCAGGATATTTCGCAAAGACGAGGCGGGTTCAAGGCGAAAACCGCAGGAAGCCTTCCGGCTGCCGAGAATTTTCAACGCAGAAACCGTCCGTTTTTGTGGAATAGACAAGTTTTTGACTTTTCAGATGCACCCCAAAAGTAAAACCCCTTGTCCCAAACTCTAAGGGACAAGAGGTCAAATTCCTGCGGTACCACCCAAATTGGCGCATAAACGCCCGCTTTACAGCCGTAGTTACGGCTTGGCTTCTAACGCGGCCAAACGTCGGGCGATTTTCCCGCCCGCCCTCATGGAGCCATTCGCCGCGCAGCCCGCACCCCGTCTCACCGAAAGGGGCTCTCTTTGCCGTTTTGCATCGGGTACTATTTCCAATCATCGGTTTTGATATTACCGCTATTCTAAGCCCTTTTTTGCGGTTTGTCAAGTCGGCACAGCCGGAAAACTGTAAATTTCCACGTGGGAAGCAAGAGAAACCGACAAGGAAAATGCGCATGAAAGGCGCGGCGACAGAAACCTTGTGCTTTTCACAAAACAATCCTAAAACCCGCCTGCCTGTTTCGTGTTTTCCTGCGGGCAAGGCTTCGTATAATGGTAGCACAGAAAAGACAAAGTGCAGGAAAGGGCGGAAAAGACAATGGAGGAAAAAGCAGTTTTAAGAGTGCGGGACCGCATAAGCGCGGCCCTTACCGTGCCGTATGTGCGCAGGGCGGTGTGGCTGATGGCGGGCGGCCTTGCGGGCTTTTTAACGGCGCGCGGGCTCGTCTTCGGCAAATACGCACCGTTTGCGGCGGCAGGCGCGGCGGCAGCGCCGTTTTCGACCATGTGGGCGGTCATCCTCGGCGGCGCGGTGGGCTACCTGTTCCCGTCGCCCGTGGATATCCCCGCGCGCTACATCGCGGCTTTGCTCGCCGTGGGGGCCATCCGCTGGTCGCTGTCGGAGTTAAAGTCCATCCGTGACCACCCGGTCTTCGCACCAGTCACAGCGTTTTTGCCGCTGCTTTCGACGGGCATCGCCATGGTGTTTTTAAACGGTTCGCTTTCAAATGTGCTCGCCATGTACATTGCGGAGTCGTTTTTGGCGGCGGGCACGGCGTATTTTCTGCGCCGCACCGTGCAGCTTTTGGAGACCCACCGCGAGACCGCCGTGTTTGACAGCGGCGACGTGGCGGCTGTTATCGTCTCGCTCGGCGTTTTGCTGCTCTCGTTTTCAAACGTGACCGTCTCGCACATTTCCGTCGGGCGCGTGCTCATCGTGCTGACGGTGCTCGTCTGCGCGCGCGTCGGCGGGCTTGCGGGCGGCGCGGTGGCGGGCATTGCGGCGGGCACAGTGCAGGGGCTCTCCACGGCGGGGCTTTCGTATTTATCAGGCGCATACGGCCTCGGCGGGCTGATGGCCGGCGTGTTCTCGCCACTCGGCAAATTCGCCGTGGCGGTGGCGTTCGTCATTTCAAACGGCATCGCATCCTTGCAGGTGAACAGCACTTCGCAGGTGTTTTACGGCGCGGTGGAGGTGGCCGCGGCTTCCATTTTATACATGATTTTGCCGCAGAGCCGACGGCTTTCCAATTTATTCACCGCGCACGGGGACAGGCTGCCGGGCGATTCTCTTAGAAAAAACGTTATTTTGCGCCTGCGGTATACGGCGGAAGCCATGCGCAGCGCATCGGATTCCGTAGATCGCATCTCGGAAAAGCTGGAGACGACCGCGGCGGCTGACCTGCCGCATGTGTACGGCCGCGCGGCGGAGAAGGTTTGCACCGGGTGCAGCCAATGCGCAGTGTGCTGGCGCAAAAATCGCGACGAGACGCAAAAAACGTTCTCGCGGCTTTCGTATCCGCTGCGGGAGCGCGGCAAAATCGAACGCAGCGACTTTGATGTGCCGTTTTTGACGCGCTGCAACCGTGCCATGGAGCTGAGAGACGCCGTAAACGGCGAATACCGCGAGCTTTTGGCAAAAGAAAGCGCCCGTATGCGTACCGAACAGGTGCGCGCCATCGTCGAAGAACATTTCCGCTCCACGGCGCAGATGCTCGGCGACATGGCGGAGGAATTCGAGCAGTACCAGCGCTTTGATGAGGATAGTGCAGAGCAGGTGCGCGAGGTCTTGCGCCACCGCGAACTCACGCCGATTGAAGTCTGCTGCCGCATCGATAAATTCGGCCGCATGACGATTGAAGCAAACATTTGCCGCACACACGGGGTGCACATCAACAAAGGGCAGTTGACACGCGAGATTTCCGGCGCGTGCGGGCGCACGTTCACTCAGCCGAGCGTGACGGCGGCGGGCGATACCTTAAAGCTGCAAATGTGCCAGAAGCCCGTTTATGCCGTGCAGCGCGGCTTTGCGCAGCACGCAGCAAACGGCGCGTCTCTCTGCGGCGATTGCGCCGAGGCGTTTACGGACGGCAGCGGGCGGTATATCTCGGTTTTAAGCGACGGCATGGGCACAGGCGGTCGGGCAGCTGTGGACGGCACAATGACCGCGGGTATGGCGCAGTCGCTTCTCAAAGCCGGTATCGGGTTTGAGAGCACACTGAAGATGATCAACTCCGCCATGCTCGCAAAGGGCGGGGAGGAGTCGCTTGCAACGCTGGATATTGCGTGCATCGACCTCTTTACAGGGCACGTCTCCCTACGCAAGGCGGGTGCTGCGGGCACGGTGCTGCGCAGGCGCAAGAAGACGGAGTATCTGGAAGCCAAAAGCGTGCCCGTGGGCATTCTGCCGGAAATCGCCTTTGCCCGCAGCGAAAAAGACCTTGATGCGGGCGATATGCTCGTCATGGTCTCGGACGGCGTGACGGCTTCCGGCACGGAGTGGCTGTGCGACTTAATCGCAAACTATGAGGACGACGACCCGCAGGCGCTTTCCGAGCGCATTGTGGAGCGCGCCGTAAAAGACCGCGCAGACGGGCACGAGGACGACGTAAGCGCCGTGGTGCTCCTTATCGAATGACGTACAATTCAAAAGTTCTCCCTGAAATCTGTGTAAGATTACCATTGAATAGCCCAGTAGAGTATGGTGTACTTATACAAGTTTATGAAATATAACGTCTCAATATTTGAGCAATTTATGCAAAAGAAGGGAGAAGCCCATGAATAAAAGAGCAAGCGGTGTACGGATGCACGTTTCCTCCCTGCCCGGCGTGCCGAACGGCAACTGGGCGTTCCGCGTCACGCAGGAGCAGCTCGACGGCATCGACAAAAAGTGGCTCAAAGAATTAAACGACGTCTATTACAGAAGCAAATAACAGAAAAAGGCCGGCGGGTTTCCGTCGGCTTTTGTCTTGCAAATTTCCGATGTGCTGATATAATGGGGAAAGAGAAAAATCTCTCAGAGAAAAGTTCCTTTTGGGAGGAAAATAGTATGATCGATATGAAAAAAGCATTGCAGAACATTGACGACGTGATTGAAAAGGGGCCGTACAAAGACACGTGGGCGTCCCTTTCAAGCTGGCAGACGCCGAAGTGGTATCAAAAGGCGAAGTTCGGCATTTTCATCCACTGGGGCGTGTACAGCGTGCCGGCGTTTGACAGCGAATGGTATCCGCGTAACATGTACATAGAGGGCTCCAAGGTCTACGAGCACCATATCAAAACCTACGGTGCACACAAGGATTTCGGCTACAAAGATTTCATTCCGATGTTTAAGGCGGAAAAATTCGATCCGAACGCATGGGCTGCGCTTTTTAAAAAGGCGGGCGCAAAATACGTTGTGCCGGTGGCGGAGCACCATGACGGTTTCCAGATGTATCGCTCAAATATTTCGCACTGGAACGCTTACGAGATGGGGCCGAAGCGCGATATAGTCGGCGAGCTGAAAGCGGCCGTGGAAGCGCAGGGCATGACGCTCGGGGTATCCTCGCACCGCATGGAGCACTGGTTCTTCATGAGCAACGGCAAAAAGTTTGAGAGCGATATGCCGCAAAACCCGGACCGAGACGACCTCTATTGGCCCTCCATGCCCGACCCGGAGAATTTCGATGCCATCGACGGCAAGCCCTCTGCAGAATTCATGGAAGACTGGCTTGTGCGCACGTGCGAACTCATCGACAATTATCACCCGAAAATTCTCTATTTTGACTGGTGGATTCAGCAGGAGGCGGCAAAGCCGTACCTCAAAAAAGCAGCGACGTACTATTATAATCGCGCTGCGGAATGGGGCGAGGAGGTTGCCATCGATTACAAATTCGACGCGTACATGTTCGGCACGGCGGTGCCGGATATTGAGCGCGGGCAAATGGCGGACATCAAGCCGTATTTCTGGCAGACCGATACCGCCATTGCGCTGAATTCCTGGTGCTACACGGAAAACAACGACTTCCGCCCGGCGGGGGACATCATCTGCGACCTTGTGGACATCGTCAGCAAAAACGGTGCGCTGCTTTTAAACGTAGGCCCGAAAGCGGACGGCACCATCTCCGATGAGGACACCGCAGTGCTGACTGCCATCGGCGACTGGATGCAGGTAAACGGCGAAGCAATCTATGATACGCACGTGTGGAGGACGTTCGGCGAAGGCCCCACAAAGGTGCAGGACGGCGGCTTTTCCGACGGCGTGAAAAAGAACTTTACGGGCGAGGATTTCCGCTTTACGGCAAAGGGAGATACGCTCTTTGCCATCGCGCTGAAGGCGAACGACAACGGCGAATACCACATTCACTCCCTGCGTATGCAGGAGCACACCGCCGGTACGGTGTACCACGGTTTAGTCGAGAGCGTTTCGGTGCTCGGCACAGGCGATGCACCCGCGTGGACGCGCGACGAAAACGGGCTGCATATCAAGACGAACTACACGTCCGATAAGCCGATCACATTCAAGATTAAATTAAACTAAAATCACAAAACAAAAAGCAGAGTGTTCGGATTGAGCACTCTGCTTTCGTTATTTTATGCAGTTATTCGGAGATATACTCGCGTACGCGGAACTTGGCGCCGGCGTTTTCGCACAGCTTGCGGCAGGCTTCAATGTCCTCTGCAGGCATGGTGCTGACGACCGTCATCACCACATGCGGCACGTTTTTTACGGCTTCTGCCGTAAAATGCAGCATGGCATCAAACGCCTCGGGGCCGTATTTCGAGTGACATACCGCATCGTACTTTTCGGCGGTCGGCGCGTTTAAGCTGACGGACACAATGTCCAAAAGCCCGTGCATTTCCGGCGCGGCGTTGCGCCCGGTGATGCAGTCTGCAAGGCCGTTTGTGTTGACGCGCAGGGTGTAATTGCCCATTTCTTTTAAGCGCGCGGCAAGCCAAAGCATGTCGTCCCAGCGGCAGGCAGGCTCGCCGTAGCCGCAGAAGACAATCTCTGCGTATGAATTGAGGTCGCGTTTTTTAAGGTCGGCTAAGATTTTCTCTTTTGTCGGCTCCGCGCCTTCGTACCAGAGGTTATCCGCGTACAGGCTGCCCGTGCTGTTGTTGCGCAGGCAGAAGTCACATGCGTTCGGGCACTGGTTCGTGACGTTGATGTAGAGGTTATCGCCGTATTCATACGTGATGATCAAGATGATCGCTCCTTTTATTTTGCGGCGCTCGGCAGCGTGATACCGAAAAGGCGGCAGGCGTTTTCGCAGGCGGTTTCCAAAACCTCCTGCGCCGTGATGCCGCGCACTTCGGCGATCTTCGCCGCGTCGTAGGGGATCATGGAGCTGTCGCAGCGCTTGCCGCGGAATGGCACGGGCGCCATGTAGGGCGCGTCCGTTTCGGTCAAAAGGCGGTCGAGCGGGATGGTCTTTGCCACATCTACGCTGTGGCGCGCGTTTTTAAACGTCACAACACCGCCAAGGCCGATGTACATGCCGAGCTTTACGGTCTCCTGTGCTAATTGTGCACTGCCGGAAAAGCAGTGCACGACGCCCTTCGGCTTGTATTTCCGCAGAATGTCCATCATATCGCCGTGGGCCTCGCGGTCATGGATGACAACGGGCAGGTCGTGTTTTTTCGCGAGCTCCAGCTGGGCGATAAGCACCTCTTTCTGCTTTTCGCGCGGGCACTCATCCTCCCAGTGGTAGTCGAGGCCGATCTCGCCGACGGCGACGATCTTCGGGTGGGAAAGCAGCGCTTCCACGTCCGAAAGCCAGTTATCGGGCAGGTCGTTTGCGCACTCCGGGTGGATGCCGACTGCACCGTAGATATAATCGTATTTTTCACAGAGCGCCACGGTTTCTTTGAGGCTTTCATAATCGGCTGCCATATTGATGACCGCAACGACGCCCTTTTGCGGCAGTACGGAGCCGAGCAGCTCGTCACGGTCGATGTCGAACTGCTCGCTGTCGTAATGTGCGTGGGAATCAAATATCATAGAGATTTTCCTTAGCGAATTTTGGAGCCTGCCGGGGTGCCGTCCACAAATACGACGCGCACATCGTCCTCGCCTGCGTCTGCCGCAAGGATCATGCCCTGGCTTTCCACGCCGCAGAGTACGGCGGGCTTCAGGTTCGCGACGACGATGACGGTGTGACCGATGAGGTCTTCCGGCTTATACCACTTCGCGATGCCGGACGCGACCGTGCGGGGTGTGGAGGTGCCGTCGTCGAGCGTGAGCTTCAAGAGCTTCTTTGCACGCTTGATCGGCTCGCAGGCAACGACCTTTGCGGCGCGCAGCTCAACCTTTGCAAAGTCTTCAATATTGATCTGGGCAAGACCCTCAATTTCCTTCTTCGGCTCTTCCTTCGGAGCGTACTTCGCTTCCACAGCGGCAATCTTCTCGTCCATCTCCTTCGGATCGATACGGGCGAAGAGAATCTCCGGCTTGTCTGTTACTTTACCCCCATTCGGGTAAACGCCGAACGTATCGAGCGTATCGTATGCGCGCAAGGTCGTGCCAAGCTGTGCGACGATCTTCTCTGCGGTGTCCGGCATAAACGGTGTGAGGAGCGCCGCGCCGATCGTGATGCTTTCCACAAGATTATAGAGAACGGTGGAAAGTCTGTCGGCTTTCGCTTCGTCCTTTGCAAGCGCCCACGGCATCGTTTCGTCAATGTACTTATTGCAGCGCTTGAAGAGCGTGAAGATTTCGGAAATGGCATCTGCCACGCGCAGTTGATCCATCTTCGTCTGCACGCTGTTCTTTGTGGCGAGCACAACGCTCTTTAAATCGTTATCGACATCTTCTACGACGTTTTTGTTCTCTACAACGCCGCCGAAGTACTTGTTTGTCATGGAAATGGTGCGGTTTACAAGGTTGCCGAGCGTGTTTGCAAGGTCGGAGTTCGTGCGTTCGATCATCAGATCCCACGTGATGGTGCCGTCGGATTCAAACGGCATCTCGTGCAGGACGAAATAGCGCACCGCGTCTACGCCGAAGAGGTCTACAAGGTCTTCTGCGTAAATGACGTTGCCCTTCGATTTGCTCATTTTGCCGCCGTTCATCAGAAGCCACGGGTGACCGAACACCTGCTTCGGCAGCGGCAGGTCGAGCGCCATGAGGAAAATCGGCCAGTAGATGGTGTGGAAGCGGATGATGTCCTTGCCGATGAGGTGCAGGTCTGCCGGCCAATCACGCTTGAACTGCTCGGTGGAGTTGCCGTCGCAGTCGTAGCCGATGCCGGTGATGTAGTTTGTGAGCGCGTCGAGCCAAACATACACGACGTGCTTGTCGTCAAAATCGACCGGAATGCCCCACTTGAAGGAGGTTCTGGAAACGCAGAGATCCTGCAGGCCGGGCAGGAGGAAGTTGTTCATCATTTCCGTTTTACGCTGCGGCGGCTGGATGAACTCCGGGTGTTTATTGATATAGTCGATGAGGCGGTCTGCATACTTGCTCATCTTGAAGAAGTACGCTTCTTCCTTTGCGGGCTTTACCGGGCGATGACAGTCCGGGCAGCAGCCGTTTTCGTCAAGCTGAGAAGCCGTGAAGAAGGATTCGCACGGCGTGCAGTACATGCCCTCGTAGTGGCCCTTATAAATATCGCCCTGCTCGTAGAGCTTTTTAAAGATCTTTTGTACCTGCTTTTCGTGGTAATCGTCCGTGGTGCGGATGAATTTATCGTAGGAGGTGTTCATCACGTCCCAGTTCGCCTTGACAATCTTCGCGACGTTGTCGACATATTCCTTCGGGGTGATGCCGGCGGCATTGGCCTTTTCTTCAATCTTCTGGCCGTGCTCGTCCGTGCCGGTCTGGAAGTAGACATCATAGCCCTCCATACGCTTATAGCGCGCAATGCTGTCGGCGAGCACGATCTCATACGTGTTGCCGATGTGCGGGCGGCTGGAGGTGTAGGCGATAGCCGTCGAAATATAGTACTTCGGTTTACTCATGGGTGGATCATTCCTTTACAATGTATTTTCAAGGGGTTAATTTTTTCTACGGTTGAATGTATTCAACTGAATAGTACGGCGGAAAGTGCCGAGAGGATCATCAGCCCGGCCAAAATCGCCGCGCCGATGCGAATGATGAGCTTGCGTTGCTTTTCGGTTTTCATAGAAAGCTCCTTTCGCGGGTGCAGGGCATGCCTGTACGTGTACCCTTTATTTTACCATTCTTTTTTTCACCTGTAAACCGCTAATTGACTTTATTTTCCGCCGCGGTTACAATAAAAGCGGAAATACTTTTGAAATGAGGGAAAAACCCGATGCAGTTTTTAAATACAGAAGAAAAACCGCGCCGCGCGGCGGTCATCAACGATCTTTCCGGTGCGGGGAAATGCTCGCTTACGGTGATGCTGCCGGTGCTGTCCGTCTTGGGGTGCGAGACATCCGTGCTGCCGACGGCGGTGCTTTCCACACACGGCGGCTTTAAAGATCCCGTGTACCGCGATTTGACGGACGATATGCTGAAAACGGCACAGCACTGGAAGCGCGAGGGGGCCGCGTTTGAGGGCATCTGCTCCGGGTACCTCAGCAGCCGCGAGCAGATTGACACTGTGCGGGAAATCTTCGAGCTGTTTACGGACGAACACAGCCGTCCGCTGCGCCTTGTAGACCCCGTGATGGGCGACAACGGCACGCTGTACGGCATTTTTAATAAAGAAACGGCGCAGAGCATGACGAGGCTTTGCGAAAAAGCGGACATTTTAACGCCGAACATGACAGAGGCATATTGCCTTTTACACGAGCCGTTTAAGAACGGGCCGTATGACGAAAAGGAGCTTAAAAGAGTAATGAAAGCCCTTTCCGACTTTGGGCCGAAGATCGTCATTCTGACGGGTGCGTATACGGACGGGAAGAAAATCGGCGCGGCGTGCTACGATAGGGAAAAAGACGAGACGGCGCTGGTGCTTTCCGACCGCGTGCCGGGCAAATACCACGGCACGGGGGATATTTTCGCGGCCGTGATGCTGGGAGCGATGTTAAACGGCAAAACGGTAAAGGAAGCCTGCGCCGCCGCCGTGCGGTACACCGCAAAGTGCATAGAAGAAACGAGAAAAGCATGCGGTGACAACACCATTTGGGGCGTGAAATTCGAAAAATGTCTGCCGTTTTTGATGCACGATGTGCTCACGGAGAACGATAAATAAAGTCTTTTGTCAAGTTTTCTTCAGAAAACTTGCGGGTTCTTAGGGCAGCGCCCTAAGTCGCTTTCCGCAGAAAGCGAAATCTTATTGCCTAACAAAAAACTAAGAAACCCAGTTGCATAGGTTCCTTGAAAGGGCGGCTCAAAGCCGCCCTTTTTATATAGCTGTGAGTATGCGTTGACGCGCATTATCTCTTCCTTTTCCTCAATCAGAGGGAGCCTGAAATTAAATAAAAACCGCCGGACATCGCAGGACATCAGAGGACATTGTAGGACATCAGAGGACATGAATTTGAAAAGTTTCCCTTTCGAGGGAAACTTTTCTGCGTTTTGGGGGTATGGGTGAAGAGACAAACGGGCGGGCGAAAAAACGAACGCCGTTTGGCGCTTCAAAACTTTCAGAGAGGATGTGGAACATGGTGAACGAAACGGCGAAGGAGGGCTTTCGCAGATTGGCGTTCGGCGGCATTCATGATGCCGTAAGGCTGCTTTTTTGTGAGGACGTGAACCCGCGCACGCTGAAAAACATGGATCTGTTCGCCGTCTCCGAAATTCGCAGACCGAAAAACGGCGGCATGGAAATTCGGTTTTTCGACCGGATCGAAGCGCTGCGGCTCCTCAGTGAGCTCGAGACGAGCGGGACGGGTGCACAGGCGCTGCTCTCCGCCATTGAAAGCGGTGCGGCGGCGCTGAAAGACGGGGATAAGCCGTGACGCCGTTTTCCGAAAAGCAGATGCAGGTCTTGTGCTGGTGGGGCGAAAAAAGCCCGCACCGGGATAAGCTTGCCGTCATCTGCGACGGCGCGGTGCGCAGCGGCAAAACCACCTGTATGGGGATATCCTTTTTTCTGTGGGCGATGGCACGCTTTCAAAATACGAGCTTTGCGGTGTGCGGCAAAACGATCCGTTCTGTGCGGAGAAATGTGGTCGCGGAGCTTATACCAAAGCTAAAGTCTATGGGCTTTTCCATGCGCGTGCGGCAGGCAGAGAACGAGATTATCCTATCGTATCAGGGCAGAGAAAACCGCTTTTACCTTTTCGGAGGACGAGATGAATCGAGCGCGGCGCTCATTCAGGGCATGACGCTCGGCGGCGTTTTGTTTGACGAGGTTGCGCTGATGCCGCGCTCTTTTGTGGAGCAGGGCATTGCGCGCTGTTCGCTGAAAAACGCGAAGCTGTGGTTCAACTGCAACCCGGAGCACCCGCAGCACTGGTTTTACCGCGAGTGGATTTTGAAAGCCGAGAGCCGAAACGCGCTTTACCTGCACTTTACGATGGAGGACAACCCGTCGCTCAGTGAAGATGTGCGAAAGCGCTACCGAACGATGTTTTCGGGCGCGTTTTACAGCCGGTTTATTGAGGGCAAGTGGACGGCGGCGACGGGACTGATTTACCCGTTTGCGCTTGACCTCCTGTGCGAAGTGCCGAAAGCGGACTTTGAGCGGTACGCGGTGTCCATCGATTACGGCACGGTAAACCCGACCTCTATGGGCCTTTGGGGGCTTTTGTGCGGCGTGTGGTACCGCGCAGACGAGTATTACTTTGACGCGCGGCTTGAAAACACGCGGCGCACGGACGAGGAGCACTTTAAGGGGTTTTTGGAGCTCATTCGCGGCAGAACGCCAGATGTGATTGTATGCGACCCCTCGGCGTCGAGCTTTATCACACTTTTGCAGAGCCGTGGTTTTGCAGTGACGGCGGCGAAAAACGACGTTTTAAACGGCATCCGCATGACGGCAACGGCGCTGCGCACGGGGCAGATCAAGGTGACAAAGGGCTGCGTGGACGCGGTGCGGGAGTTTTCCCTCTACCGCTGGGCAGACGACGGCGCGCGGGATGTGCCTGTGAAGGAGAATGACCATGCCATGGACGACATCCGCTATTTTGTCTCCACGGTGCTCGGCGCGGGCGAAAGCTTTGCCTGCGCGGTGCAAAGGGAGACGGGGAAAGGAGTTAGCATTTGGGATTTTTGAAAAAGGAGAAGCGCACGGCCGTTTCGGTGCAGACGCAGGGCGGGTACCCGCCGGTGCTGCCGGTGACGGCAGGCGAGCGTGCACTGTACCGTGCCTTGCGCGAGCAGGTGCCGATCATCGACGCGGCAATCTACAAGCTGGTGCGTCTTATCGGCGGGTTTGAGGTGTATTGCCCCGAAAAGCACACGGAAAACGCGCTGCGCGGGTTTTTAAAAACCGTGCCCGTAAACGGCTGCAACATGGGCATCGATAACTTTATATCGGTCTATTTTGAGCAACTTTTAACGTATGGCAATGCAATTGGGGAGATCGTACTCGCAAACGGGGAAATTCGGGCGCTGTATAATGCGTCGCTCGAAGACCTCGAGATTCGGCTCATCTCGCCGCTTGAAACGGGCGTGTTCGTCGTAAGGGACGGGCGTGCGGAGCCGTGCCGCTACCCGGAGCTCATTTTGACTTCGGCGTTAAATCCGATGCCGGGCAGCGCGATGGGAAGCTCCATTTTAAAGGGCCTGCCGTTTGTGAGCGAGGTGCTTTTGAAAATTTACCGCACCGTCGGCATCAACTGGGAGCGTATGGGCAATGTGCGCTTTGCGGTGACGTGCAAAAACGAGGGCTACATGAACGCGGGTGACCGCGCGGGGCAGCTTGCAAAGGAGTGGAGCCGTGCGATGCACGGCCCCGGCGTGAGCGACTTTGTGGCGGTGGGCGACGTGCAGATTAAAGCCATCGGCGCGGACGGGCAGCAGATGGACAGCGAAGTGCCCGTGCGGCAGATGCTGGAGCAGATTGTGGCGAAAATGGGCATTCCGCCGTTTTTGCTGGGGCTTTCGTGGTCCTCGACGGAGCGCATGTCGAGCCAGCAGGCGGACATGCTGACGAGCGAGCTGACGGCGTACCGCAGAATTTTGGAGCCGGCGGTTTTGAAGATCTGCAAAACGTGGCTGCGGCTAAATGGTCTTGACGACACGGTGGAAATCGATTGGAACGAGATCACGATGCAGGACGAAGTCGATCACGCGAACGCTGCGTATCTCATGGCGAAGACGGAGCAGCTTTTAAAGGAGGGGGAAGCTTGAGCGAAACGGTAACGGCGGTACAGCCGGATAAAGCGGCGATGGAGAAGATCAACCTTTACACGCGCCGCGCCTATAAGCCGGAGGAGGTGTACACGTTTTCGGTCGTTTTGTGCGACAACGAGGTGGATAGGGACGGTGAGTGCTTTACGAAAGAGACACTCGAGGAGCTTGCGAAGCTGTTTGTCGGCAAGACGGGCATTTTAGACCACGAACCGACGAGCAAAAATCAGACGGCGCGCGTGTTTGACGCTGCGGTGAAGGAAATTCCCGGAAAGGTAACATCTTTAAACGAGCCGTATGCGCAGCTCACTGCACAGGCGTATGTGCCGCGAAACGACGGGACGAAGGCGTTTATTGAATCCATTGAAAGCGGCATACGCAAGGAAGTCAGCGTGGGGTGCGCAGTGAAAAAGCGCGTGTGCTCCGTGTGCGGCGCGGAAAGCTGCGTGCACGTGCCGGGGAAAACGTACAACGGCAAGCGCTGTGTGCGTATTTTAAGCGGCGCGGCGGACGCGTATGAATTCTCATTCGTGGCAGTGCCTGCACAGCGCGCGGCAGGCGTGGTAAAGAAATTTTCGCCGCGCTTTGAAGAATCGGAGAAGAAAAAGGAGGTCAAAACGGTGTACGACATTGTAAAAAAGCTCGCGGACGGCGAAGACAGCGTGACGGTGGCAAAGGAGGAGCTCAACATGCTCAAAACGGAGCTGAAAGCGCTTTTCGACCGCGCGGAGTGCGGAGACCGCTACCGTGCGGCGCTGTGCGAACGCATCTATAAGCTGAGCGCCGTGGCGCAGCCGGAGTTTAAACGCGGACTGACGGAGGCGATCACAAAGTCGCTCGGCATTGCAGAACTGGAAGAAATGGCGGCGGCGCTCGCAAAGGCGGCGGAGCGCAAAATGCCTGTGATGCCGCAGCTGGCAGCGAAAAAGACGGAAGACACGAACGCGGCAGACGACGGCGCGTTCCGCATTTAAGAAAGGGGATTATACAATGGCATTTGAAAACATTACACTCGAAAAAGGCATGTACGGCGTGCCGGGCAAGAATTTTACACAGGTTTTGGAGGAGCTGGACGGCTCCCAGAACTACGCGGGCACACCGTTTGCGGGGCTTGACGCGTACCAGAGGCAGCTTAAACGCTTCGGCATTCGTGTGAGCGGTGCGAACTGCGACACCGTGGAGAAGTTTTTCACCTCCTCGCAGAGCGCGGCACTGTTCCCGGAATACGTCGCCCGCGCAGTGCGCCAGGGCATGGAGATGGCGTCTTCCCTGCCGGACATCGCGGCGACCGTGACGAAGATCGACACGCTCGATTATCGCACCGTGCAGACGGCGACGGCTTCTGACCAGAAGATCGAAGACCCCGTAGCGGAGGGCGCGGCCATTCCGGAGACGGTCATCAAGACGGCGGGCTCGCTTGTGACGCTGCATAAGCGCGGCAGACTGATTGTCAGTTCCTACGAAGCGCTGCGCCACCACAGACTGGACCTCTTTACGGTCATTCTGCGCCAGATCGGTGCGTACATTGCGCGCAGACAGATGAAGGACGCAGTGGACGTGCTCTTAAACGGCGACGGCACGAATACGGGCATCACCGTGACGGCGCTTACCGCTGCGCCGACCTACAACGACCTTGTGACGCTGTGGGGCAAGCTTTCCGACTATAACTTCAATACGATCCTGGCCGGAACGACTGCTTTGCAGGCGCTCCTTAAGATCACGGAGTTTAAGGACGCGCAGGCGAGCCTCAACATTAAGGGTGCGGGCAAGCTCATCACGCCGCTTGGCGCGACGCTCATCCATGTGCCGTCCATGGACGCGAAGAAGATCATTGCGCTCGACAAGAACTGTGCGCTTGAGATGGTGCAGGCGGGCGATGTGCTGACCGACTACGACAAGCTCATCGACCGCCAGATGGAGCGCGCGGCCGTGAGCGCCGTGGCGGGCTTTGCACAGATCTACGGCGGCGCCGCACAGGGCCTTAGCTACTGATTTTATTCGATTCTGGCAAGCCGTACCGCTTTGGTACGGCTTTGCCGAATAAAAAAGGAGGGGCAAATGGAGATACGAAACGTGCTGGAACGGCTGAAGCTTTTGACAAATGACGACCGCGAAGACCTGCTTTTGATGCTGAGCGGCGATGCGGTGCAGCGGCTGAAAGCGCGCCTTTGCTGCACTGAGGAGGAAGAAAACGCGCATGAGGAGGCGCTGTGCGCAGCGGCTGCGGCGCAGGCGGCGTATCAGTTTTGGCTTTTGGAGGAAGCGGCATCGCCGAAAAGCCTGACGGCGGGCGAGGTGCGCGCGGAATTTGACAAAGGCAGTGAAAGGGCGCTCGCCTATGCAAAGCAGTGCGAGCGGGCGGTGTCCGGGCTTTTGCATGACGAGGATTTTTACTTCGGCGTGACGGAGGACACGGTGTGAGGAATGTATTTTTGAGGGCACAGCAGATGACGGCGGAGATAAGCGGCGAGAAGGTCGTTTGCCGCGGCGTTGTGCATCGCCTGAAGGAAGACAAAACGGCCTTGCAGGCGGAAACGGAGACGTTCGGCGGGGTAATGAAGCCACTGTATGTCTACTTCGGCGACGGCAAAGTGCTTTGCGGCGCGGAGAACGCGAGGCTGGCTGTGGGCGGCGAGACATTCCGCGTTTTATATGCCGAGGGAAAAAGCGGGATTTGCGGGGCGCTTTACGTGCGCGCGCTGCTGGAAAAGGAGGAAAAAGATGACGGGAACGGAGCTTAGTGCGGCGCTTGCGGAAAAGCTGAAAGTGCTTTTGCCGGACTGCGCGGTGCGCCCGGCGTTTACGGGCACGCTGCAAAGGCTTCCGCAACGTGCCGCGGTGACGGTGGGCGTGATGCAGGAGGAAAACGCGGACGGTGTGTTTGAAACGGTGCTCGGCGTGCAGCTGTATGCGCGCGAAAGGGACGACCACGCGCGGCTGTTTGACGCGGTGTGTGCGGCGGTATCGTCTTTGCCGTGTGCGCTGCGCAGTGTGAAGCGGAGCGAGACGACGTACTCGGCGGCGCTCAGTTGCCTTGTGACGCTTTGCACGGTGCAGGCGGCGACGGGTGCGGCGGATAACGCACGCGCGGCGGTGATGATCGGCGACAAGGTATTTACGGCGGACGCGGTGAAAATTTCGCACGAAGCGAAGGTCAAGCGCTATTACGCCATCGGCGAGGAAAATCCGTATGCGGCGGTGGCGGGCAAAGCGGTGTACACGATTGTGCTGCACGGGTTTTCGGGCGGCGAGGAGGCGCTCCCCGGCGAATTCACACTGCAAACAGGCGGTGCGCGGTACACGCACTGCGTTTTGAAAGCGGCGAGCGAAAATAAGCTTGTGATAGAAGCGGGTGCGTGTGAAAAAATCACACAGCGAACACAAAGCGGAACGGAGGCATAAGGTGGAAGAAGAAAACAAAAACGCACAGGCGCTCTCCGACATTTTGGAGCGCGAGGAGCGGCGATATCCCGCGCTGCTTCGTGCGGATAGGAGGTTTGCATGAACCTGATGACGATGCAGTTTGGCAGCTTTGTGTTTCCGGTGAACCCGACGGAATTAAAACTCGAGCGGGCGTGCCTGCTGCGTGAGACGGTGGGGGTTGACGGCGAAGAACGTGTGGAGGCGGTCGGCAAGCGCAGGGCGCGCGTAGCGGGCAAGGGGCACTTCACCGGGGAGAATGCGATGGCGGTTTACCGCGAGTTAGAGGCGCTTTTCGGTGAAACAGAGACGCTGTACTTGCCGGGGCACAGGCCGTTTGAGGCGGTTTTGAGCGAGCTTGCGCTCATCGGCGTGCCGGAGAAAAACACGGTGCCGTACACGTTCGCCTTTGTGGAGACGGCGGGGAAAAGCGAAGCGGTCTCCGGCCGGACATACCGCGCGAAGGCGGGTGAGAGCCTGTGGGATTACGCGTATTTTACGGGCGTTTCGATTGACCGCTTGGCGGAGAATAACCGGCATATCGCGTGTATTGCGGCGCTGAAAGACGGTGAGGAGGTGCATGTTCCGTGACGGAGTTTTCGCTTGAGTTTGTGTTTGCAAGCGGTGAAAAACACTCACCTAAAGCGGAGCCGAACGAATGGCTTTTAAGAAGCGACGCGGATACGGTGGCGGACAGTTTGACGGTGCGGTTTAGTGTGGGAAAGCGGCTTTTTACGGAAGAGCCCGTGGGGGCGGTGCTTAAAAAGGACGGCGCGGTGCTCTTTGACGGTATCGTGGACGAACACCGCGTGAAATGCCGGAACGGCGCGCGCACGGAGGTCTTCTTCCTGCGCAGCCGCGCGGCGCTTTTGCTCGACAACGAGGCGGCACCGATGGAGCTTAGATTGCCCTCGCTGCGGCTTTTGGAGCGGATGTATCTGATGCCGCTGGGGCTGCACGCCGTGGGCGGCGACAGGCGGCCGGTGGAGGGCGTTTTGACCGTAGAAAAGGGCGTGAGCTGTTTTGAAGCGCTGCAAACGTTCTCTGAAAGATACCTAAACTGTACGCCGTATACGGACAAAAGCGGCGGCGTGCACTTTGAAAGCTACGTGCCGAAAACGGTGAAGCCCGACCGGGTGACGGCGCAGGAGGTGATTTTTTGCCCGTACAAAATGCTGAGCGGCGTTACGGTGCAAAACGCGCAGACGGGCGCATACAGCGCGGAATATCACGATCCTTTGGCCCTACAGGTGCGCGTGCGGTATCTTTCCGCCTATGCGAAAACAGCACCGACGGCGCTTTTAAATGAAAGCCGCAGGGCGGCAAAGCGACTAAAGCTGACGTGTGCTTCTTATATAGACGGGAACATGAGGGACACGATGCGGACGGAGGAGCTTGGCGAGGTGCGGCTCATCTCCAAAAACGTTTTACTGCGCGGGAAAGACGTGAAGACCGAGCTGCATTTTGAACCGGTTTAAAGGAGGCATGAACATGTGGCTGACGAAAAAGGAGACGGCGGAAAAGGCCGAAAGCGTGAAAACGGGCGTTGTGACGACGGGCGGCGGGGAGATTTCCGTCTGCACGGAGCTGGAGCGCCGTGCACCGACTGTAACGGTGCCGTACGGCATGGCGGTGAGCGTGCCGCAGGGTACGGAGGCTGTGATGACCGGCGGTGTGTGCCTTGGCGTTGTGAACGACGCGGGAACGCTTTTGCCCGGCGAGGTGCGGCTATTCTCAGCGGGCGGTGCGGAGATCGTTTTGAAGCTCGACGGCACGGTCGTCATCAATGGGCAGGTGTTTGAGAAAAAGGAGGAATAGCGTGGAGGTCGTGATTTTAAACGGCATAACGCAGACGGCGGCGACAGGGCTGCCGAAGACGGCCGAGGGGCTTAACGCGCTTATGCAGCGCGCGTATAACCGCATTTGCCTAAAACGCGGCGCGTTTTGCTATGACCGCGTGCTCGGCAGCCGGTTTTATATGCTGGATGCAGCGGACGAGCACGCCGAGGAGCGGGCGCTGCGGTATGCGCAGGCGGCGCTGTTGCCCTTAGCCGGTGTTGAGGCGGTCTCCGTGCGGCGCGAGGGGGAGCGGTTTATCTTCGGACTCCAGACGATGCTCGGCACGGGGGAGATTGCGGTGAAAGGGGAGAAAGTGTGAAATTTGAGGAAATTTATACGCACATGGCGGCGGAATACAAAACGCTGGCGGGCGTGGAGCCCGAGGACGCGGCGGACGTTTCGATCCGTCTGAAGGTACTGGCGGGCGAGTTGTATACGGTGCTGTGCGCGGCGGAATCGCTGAAGCTGAATTGCTTTCCGCAGACGGCGGCGGGCGAGGCGCTTGACCTGCACGCCGAAGAGCGCGGACTTGTGCGCAAGGACGCGGTGAAATCTGTGGGCACGCTGACGTTTTCGCGCCGAACGGCGCTGAGCTACGCGGCGGAGATCCCCGCGGGCACGGTGTGTGCGGCAAGCGGCGAAAACGCGGTGGAATATGAGACGACGGAGGCGGCTGTGCTGCCCGCAGGCGCACTGACGGTGACAGCGGCGGCGCAGGCGGTTTTGGGCGGCAGGCGCGGCAACGCGGCAAAGGGTGCGGTGAACACGCTCATCACGCCGCCGTCCGGCATTGAAAGCGTGACGAACGATATGCCGTTTACGGGCGGCGCGGATAAAGAGGACGACGAAGCGCTGCGCACGCGCCTTTTGCGGTGCTTTTACGCACTGCCGAACGGCTCGAACACAGAGACGTACCGCCGTGCGGCGCTGATGACACCGGGCGTGAAAAGCGTTCAGGTGGTGCCGCGCGCAAACGGTGTGAACACGGTGGCAGTGTATCTGTACGGCGACAACGGCGCGGTGACGGACGAGGTGCTCGGAAAAGTCGGAGAGACGCTCGAAAAGCTCAAGGAGATCAGTGTGGACGTGACGGTGGCTGCAGCGGTGGCTGTGAAAAAGCCGGTGACAGTTTACGTGAAGCCGAAGGACGGGTGCGCGTTTGAAGATGCGAAAGCATCGTGCACGGCGGCAATCACGGCGTACCTGAATGCGTTTGAGGTGGGCGAGCCGTTTGTGACGGCGGGGCTAATCCATGCGGTGATGGAGACGGGCGTAGCACAAAACTGCACGGTGCCGGCGAGCGTGGCAGACTTTACGCCGAACGCCGGGGAGATCGTCACGGCGGGCGCTGTAAATGTGCTGGAGACGCAGTAAGGAGGGCAAATGACGGAACTGGAAACCCGCATGCGCGCGATGCTCGAAAAAACGGGGCTGTATTTTGGCGAAGACAAGTGGCTTTCGGCAGAGCTTGCGGCGTATGCAAAGGGGCTTGAACTCGTGTATGATACGCTTTCTCATGTGCGGCGCGACGCGTTTGTGCAGACGGCGGAGGAGGACGGGCTGAAAGCGTTTGAATCGCTGTTCCGCGTGGTGCCATCCGTGGACAGCACGAAAAACCGGCGCGCGATGCTGCTGACCCGCGGCGCGGTGACCCCCGCAGACCACACAGTGGAAGCGATGCAAAAACAGCTTTTGGCGGCAGGCATCAACGGGAAGCTCGTCCCGCAAAAGGGCGGCGTGCTGAACATAAATGTGCTCTCTACCATGGGCATTTCCGAAGCGGCGGCGGAAAGCGAAGCGCGCGCGTTTTTGCCTGCGCACCTCAGTTTGGTGTTTGATTTTGGCAAAAACACGTGGGATACACAGGACGCGGCGGGGAGCTCGTGGAATGTGCTCGACCTTCGAAACAAGACTTGGAACGCGCTCGACGTTTTATGAGCGGAAAGGAGAAACATGGCAGCAAGTAAAAAATCAACGGTTCTCGGCCTTTGCCTTTGGGAGGGGACGGACAAGCCGCGCCGTGTGAATTTTGTGGCAGACAACGAAGCCATAGAGTCGCAGCTTGGCGGGCACATTCAAAACGATAACCTGCATTTAAATGACACGCGCAGAAAGCGTTTAGATACGCCGACGGAGGTGCGCACGTACACGGGCACGGGTGCGGCCTCGCGCACGATCTTATTCGGCTTCAGTCCGAGTGCGGTGATCGTTTTTGCGGTGGACAAGCCGTTTTCGCAGGCGACGACGGGCTGCACAAAGCAATACGCCGGCATAGCGGCAGGCGGCCAGAACAGCCTTGGCGTGACGCTTTCCACGGCGCAGGTGACAGTGCGGCAGACCCAAACCGCCCCGACGGACGGCAGCGGCATGGCATCGCTGAACGAAAGCGGCGTAACGTACGCGGTGCTGGCGTTCAGATAAGGCGTTATATCATTTTCCGCGAGGAAAATATCATATCGAACAAAGAGAGATATATCATTAAAAAAGAAGCGCGCAGCTTTTGGAGGAGCTGCGCGCTTCTTGGTGTATTGCGTGTAATTTTCAGGGATTTCTAAAGGCGGTTTTTATGAATTTGCCGCGCAAATTCATTGGGAGACCCCCTAATTGGGTCTCCCACGAACAAACAGTCCACCGGACTGTTTGTTCTCCCGTCCTGATTTTTGGGAGGCAAAAGGTGTTTCGTCGTCTGCGGACGACGACCAAAGGCGCTGCCTTTGGAATTCGCAAGTTTTCTCGAAGAAAACTTGACTAAAGACTTTATTCATTCGCTTGCCGCAGGCAGGTGTTAGCCTTGCGTTTCGCCTTTATCTTCGAGTAGGGTGACGGTGACGGTAAATTCTTCGCCGCCTACGCCGCTCTCGTTCGGGCGGAACAGGTGGATCTCGGCGGTATCGCCGGGCTTATAATTTAAAAGTGCGTTTGCGAGCTCTTCAAGCGATTTCGTTTCGGTATCATCGATGGCGGTGATGATGTCATACGCCTGCACGTCTGTGCCGTTAAAGCAACTGTCTTCGTCAATCTCGCTGATCATGAAGCCCTGCGGGACGTCATACATGGCGGCCTGCATCTGGGTGATGGCGGTGCCTTTGATGCCGAAGCGGACGCGGCCTTGCACATAACCGCCTGCAAGCAGGTCGTCTATGATGCTCTTTGCGCCGGTGATCGGGATGGCGAAGCCCATGCCCTCGTACTGCTCGGAGACGATTTTAGCGGAACTGATGCCGATGACCTGACCGTGTAAGTTGACGAGCGGGCCGCCGGAATTGCCGGGATTGATGGCGGCGTCGGTTTGGATATACGTCATGCCGTTCGAGCTGTACGAGCCGACGGAACGGTTAAGGCCCGAGATAACGCCGCGCGTGATGGAGCCGGAGAACTGCTCGCCGCCCGGGTTGCCGATGGCGACGACCCACTGGCCCATGCGCAGGTCATCACTGTCGCCGAACTCGGCGGGCATGTAGCCTGTGCCGTCGATTTTGAGCACGGCGAGGTCGGTGGTTTTATCGAACCCGACGACGACGGCGTCGTGAAGTTCACCATCATACGTTTTGACCTGCACGGAAACGGACTTGGAATTTAAAATGACATGGCTGTTCGTGATGATGTAGCCGTCTTCCGTTGCGAAAATGCCGGTGCCTGTGCCCTGCGTTTCGCCGCTCTGCGTGATGACAAGCACGGTGGACGGGATGACCTTATCGTACACGGCATCAATATCGAGCTCGGCGGTATTCGGCTCTTTATCTAAGGTGATGCCCTCCGTATTCGGGGTGACGGCGATGTCCGGCGGGGTGAAGCTGTCGTCCGCATCGGGCGTTTCGTCTTCGCCGGGCGTTTCGCTGTCGCTGCCGTCGTTTTCATGCGGGAAGTTCGGGATGAGCGGATCGCCCGGCAGCGTTGTGACGCCGTAATCGCGGTTCACGGCGGCGTAGATGCCGTAGGAAGCAAAGCCGATGACGGAGCCTGCGACGAGGACGGACATGACGATGATGAGGATGCGCAACCCGAGCGGCATTTTTCTTTTTTGCGGCGCGGGATGCGGATACGGATTTTGCATATTCTGCGGGTACGGCGGGGGATAAGCACCCTGTCCGTAGGGCGGCGGGTACTGCCCCGGCTGCGGCTGGGTATTGTAGTTTGTATAGCCATACGGCGGGTTACCGTACTGCGGGGCGTTTGGCTGCGTGTTGTACGGATAGGGCTGATACGGCGGCTGCGGGGGATAATAGCCGATATGCTGAACGGGCTGCGGCTGTGGCGGAATGTTCACGTTCGGGATGGGCTGGGCTTCCGGCGCCTGCTCGGCATTCGGGAGCGGCTCTGCCGTGGGGGCATCGGAAACGGTCGGTTCCGGGGTGACAGTCGGTTCTGCGGGAGCGGCCGGTTCATCAGAAACGGTGGGCTCTGCGGGAATGGTCTCTGCGGTTTCCGGTGTTTCGGGGATATTGTCTTCGGAAGAAGCAGGCTCCTGCATTTCCGGGGTTTTGTTTTCAAAATCGTCCATGGTGTGATACCTCACTTTTGGATTTATTTCTGATCGGGCTCTTTATTATCCTTGTGGCCGTGGTGCTCCTTTTTGGGGCGCTCCGAGATGACGGCATCTTCGACCGGCACGGTGACCGGGATGGAGCCGGTATTGTACTTCAACTTCGGGGGTTCCTGCGGCTTCGGAATATAGAACGAGAAGCGGGTGTACTCGTTCACGACGGAGGAGACGGAAATGTCGCCGCCGTGGAGCTTGATGATGGTGCGGACAAGGTACAGGCCGAGACCCATACCGTTTTTATCCTGACTTCTCGATTTATCAGTCTTATAAAACTTCTCGAACACGAGGGGGAGCTCATCGGACTGGATGCCGGAGCCGCTGTTTTCGATGGTGACGACGATGCGGTCGATGCTGTCCGAGACGTTGAAGGAGATGTAGCCCTCGGTGTTTGTGAACTTGACGGCGTTTTCGACAAGGTTATAGACGACCTGATGCAAAAGGTCTTCATCGCCGTGCACCTGCATGGGCTGCAAGGTATCGAGCCCGCGGATGTCGATCTTTTTCTCGTCGATGCTCTTTTCAAACGTGAGCACGGTGGAGAGGACGGTCTCGGAAATATCGAAATCGTTTGGGCGGAGCTTCAGCTCGCCGTTATCGATGCGGGAGAGATTTAACATAGTGCGGACAAGACGCGAGAGGCGCTTGACCTCGTCGGAGACGATGTGCAGGTAATGCGACTGGCGCTCCGGCGGAATGGTGCCGTCCAGAATACCGTCGATGAAGCCCGCGATGGTTGTCATCGGGGTCTTTAACTCGTGCGAGACGTTCGCGACGAAGCTGCGGTTCATGCTTTCGCTGCCGGAGAGCGAATCTGCCATGTTGTTGAACGCGGTGGCAAGCTGGCCAATCTCGTCGTTGCTTGTGACGGGCACGCGGATGGAGAAATCGCCGTCGCCGAAGCTTTTGGCTGCGGCGGACATCTGCCGCAGGGGCTTGACGAGCCGGTAGGAGAAGAGGCCGACGACAACGAACGCCAGAATGAACGCGGCGGCTGCGGCAATGAGGAACATTTGCAGTGCGGCGAACTGATACTCCGTGAGGGAGGCAGCGTTCATGGCGGCAAAAACGGCACCGACGGGCACTCTGGTGCTGTTTTCGCCTCCTGCCTCGGAAGATGATGTTTCGGCGACGGAATAAAGCGGCACGCCGACGACGTAGTACGGGGTATCGTAAATGCCGTTTTTGCGTCCGTCGCCGGTATAGGAACCCTCGGACGCGCACTTTACGATGTCTGCCGAAATCTTCGTCTGCGGGATGAAATTTGTGCCGATATTTGAGGTGCTGTTGGCATAGGCACCGAACAGGACGTTGCCCTCGAGATCGGTGACGAAAATATCGGCATCGATATTGAGAGAGAACGTGCGCACAAAGACTTTCAGAAGCTCCGGTGCACCGTTATTCGTGATGTCTACGACGGAAGTAATGGACGCCATGGACGAGGCGTTTTGCATAAGCAGTTTGCGCTTATCGCTTTTGGTGTACTGCGAGAACACAAACATCATGACGCTGCCGAGCACGATGAAGCTGGCGAGCACGATGACCATGGTGACGCGCAGGTATTTTCCGAACAGGGATTTTTGCAAGGGGAATCCTTCCTTTCGCCGGCTTATTCTTTCACTTCAAACTTATAGCCGACACCCCAGACGGTTTTAAGCGACCATTTATCGGAAACGCCTTCGAGTTTTTCACGCAGGCGCTTAACGTGCACGTCTACGGTGCGGGAATCGCCGTAATAATCAAAGCCCCACACTTCGTCGAGGAGCTGGTCACGCGTGAAGACGCGGTTCGGGTTCGAGGCGAGATGATAGATAAGCTCCATTTCCTTCGGCGGAGTGTCAATCTGGACGCCCTTGACCTTGAGTTCGTAATTTGTAAGGTTGATGGAGAGATTCTCGTAGTGAACTTCTTTCACCTGAGAGGATTCTTTTTTGCCAATGCGGCGGAGGACGGCGTTGATGCGCGCGATGACCTCTTTTGTCTCGAAGGGCTTTACGACGTAATCGTCCGCGCCGAGCTCTAAGCCGAGGACTTTATCGAACACTTCGCCCTTGGCCGTCAGCATAATGATGGGGCACTGGGACTTTTTGCGGATCTCGCGGCAGACCTGCCAGCCGTCGAGCTCCGGGAGCATGATGTCGAGCAGCATGAGGTCCGGGTTGACGGAATCAAACATTTGCACGGCCGCCTTGCCGTCGTTTGCAATGGCTGTTTCAAAGCCTTCCTTTTCAATATACAATCTTAAAAGCTCACAGATATTTCTATCGTCGTCTACGATCATGATTTTGCCGGATGCCATAAATTTCTACCTTCCTTATTCCAATATTGCGGGGCGAAAAGCGACCCCGTTTCCTCCCGGAAATCCCCTGTTTGTGCAGAGTATGACCAGTTTGTATTTATTGTACCGATTTATTGCGTCGAATGCAAGAACAAAAGGTGAATATTCTGTGACGATAGGGCTTGTTTTGGGGCGCGGAATTGGTGAAAATGCGCGTTTTTATGCGAAGTGTTGCGGCGGAAAATAAAGTGTGTTATACTGTATCAGTTCGATTTTAGACTGTGAACAGGATAACGGTCGGACAAAATGAAAACTAAAGGCTTTAAACAGCGTACTTCGCCGTGCTTGCGGCGAAGTCTTTTCATGCGAAAAAACGCGTTTGGAGCGTAGAGATTTACAAAAAAGAAAGGAAGTTTGATTTTATGGCGGAAAAAACGGTGAAGCTTGAGGACCCGGCAAACAACCGCATGGGCTCCGCGAAGATGCTGCCGCTGATTTTGACGATGGCACTGCCGGCAATGTTCTCGATGCTGATTCAGGCGCTTTACAACATTGTGGACAGCTACTTTGTGGCGCAGGTGAGCCAGAACGCACTGACGGCAGTCTCGCTGGCGTTCCCGATTCAGAACCTGTTGGTGGCATTCGGCGTGGGCACCGGCGTGGGCGTGAGCTCACTCATTTCCCGCAGACTCGGCGAGCGCGACCAGGAGGCGGCGGACAACGCGGCGACGCACGGCATTATTCTTTCCGCGATCACGTATGTGGTCTTTGCAGTTTTCGGTGCGATCGTGGCGCGTCCGTTTACGGCGCTTTACACGCAGGACGCGGAAGTGCTCAGCATGGGCACGACGTACATCACGATTGTGACGGTAGCATCGTTCGGCTTCTTCTTTGCGGCGGTCATTGAAAAAATGTTACAGGCGACGGGCAACATGGTGATGCCGATGATCATTCAGCTTGTGGGCGCGGTGGCAAACATCATCTTTGACCCGATCCTCATTTTCAACTTCAACATGGGCGTGGCCGGTGCGGCGTATGCGACGGTTGGCGGCCAGATCCTTTCGATGATTGTGGGCCTTTGCATTTTGTTTTTCGGCAACCACGCGATTGCGCTGGAATTTAGGGGCTTCCGTTTCCACGGCAAGACGATGAAGGACATTTACGTTGTGGGTCTGCCGAGCATCGTGATGAACGCCATCGGCACACTGATGACCATGGCAATGAACGGCATTTTGGCAGGATTTTCCGCAGTGGCCGTGAATGTGTTCGGTGTTTACTTTAAATTGCAGTCCTTTGTGTTTATGCCGGTGTTCGGCTTGACGCAGGGGCTCATGCCGATTATGGGCTACAACTACGGTGCGCGCAACAAGAAGCGTGTGACGGGTGCGGTGAAGATCGGCTGCGTGATTGCGCTTATTATTGAGATTGCGGGTCTTATCGTGTTTGAAATCTGCCCGGGCACGCTGATTTCCATCTTCAACGCGACGCCGGAGCTGCACGAGATCGGCGACTCGGCGCTTAGAATCATCGCGATCCACTTCCCGATGGCGGCGATCGGCATTGCGCTTTCGACGCTGTTTCAGGCGACGGGCCACGGCATGTACAGCCTTGTGCAGTCTGTGATGCGTCAGCTGGTTGTGCTGGTGCCGGCGGCGTGGCTGCTCTCGAAAATCAGCCTCGGCGCTGTGTGGTTCTGCTTCCCAATCTCCGAACTTATTTCGCTCATTGTGACGGTTGTATTCTTTGTAATTCTCTACAACAAGGAAATTAAGAACCTCGATAAGCCGGTGAACAGTGCGGCGGCGACGGAGTCGGTGAAGGGGTAAGTGAACTGAAATAGAGCGGGCAAATAAAGTTTTCGACGACCTTTTTCAAAAGGTCGTGGATTCCAAAGGTAAGGCCTTTGGTCGAGCTCCGCAGAGCTCGAAATACTTTTGCCAAACGCAAGATCAGGAAAATAGAAGAACCGTCCGGGGGACGGTTCTTCGTAAGAAACCCTATCAAGGGGGTTCTTGAAGGGCGGCTTTGTGCCGCCCTTTTTATATATGCTGTGGTTTACGTTAGATAAAGAACCAGCTGGGGAGCCATTCTAAAGCGTTGGCGTAGTTCTGCGTGGTGAGGGTGCCGGTGAGCACGGGGTAGAACGCGATGAACATAAGAATGTGCACGAGGACGCAGGCAAGCAGGAGAATTCTGCCGACTGTGAGCGTGACGGCGCCTTTTGTGAAGACGACGCGGCGCAGGGAAGCTGTTTCTTCAAGGCGCTGATACGCGATGAGGAACGCGATGAGAATGAACGGCACGGCAGTGAAATAGTGGTAAATGAACGTGCAGCGCGGCACGAGTACCCACGGCAGATACGCGGACAAGAAGCCGATGGCACAGATGAGTGCGGTGCGGGAGTGCCGTTTTACGGCCCTTACGAACGCGTACACGGTGGCGGGCACGCACGCCCAGAAGAACAGCGGGTTGCCGAGCACCGAAATGGTGCGGATGTGGCCCTCGCTGTCGGCGCTGTAATTGCCGTAATACCACACGTTGCGGATGTCGAACGGCCACTGATACCACGGGGACTCAAACGGGTGGGTCGCCTGCAGCGTGGAGTGATAGTTGTACATATGCGTTTGGTACGCGATGAACCGGCCGAAAACATCGTAGCGGTTATGCGGCAATGTGGTGAGCGGCAGGAACGCCGTAAAGTAGATGCCGAACGGAATGGCGATGAACAGCAGGCAGCACCAGAGGCAGAGCTTTATGGATTTATTAAGGAGCGCTTTCTGCACGGCGGCGTGGCCTTTCTCTTCGCGGTAAGAGACGATGAGCTTGCCGAAGAACAGCACGGCGAGGCCGACTGCGCCATAGGCGACCGTCCACTTGCTTGCGATGCCGAGCCCCATGAAGATGCCGCTTAAAAGCAGCGGGGGCAGGAGCTTTTTGAAGCTGTCGGTTTTTAAATCGTGCTGAATAAACACGAGCATGGCGTCGTACATTAAAATGATGAAGAACACGGCGTAGGTATCGATGGTCGCGATGCGTGTTTGGACGTAGTGCATGAAATCGAACGCAAAGAGGACGGTACCGGCGGTGCAGAGGAACGTGGAGCCAAAGAGGCGCTTTAAGAAATGGTAGAGCGCAGGGAGCATCAGAACACCGAACAGCGTGCCCATGAAGCGCCAGCCGAACGGGTTCATGCCGAAGATGCGAATGCCGACCGAGATGATGAGCTTGCCGAGCGTGGGGTGCGTGTTTTCATATGGCTCGAGTCCCAAAATGTGCTCGTAGGCGGTGCGGGCGTGGTAGATTTCGTCGAAATAGGTGGAGTTCATGTAGCTTGGATAGAGCGGGACGGTGTTTTGCTCATCCGTGAGCTGCCACGCGTTGCCGGAGACGGCGGTGAGCGTTGCAAAGCCGGTGCCGTCTGTCTTTTTGAGCGCGAACTCGTTGATGGCGAGGTCGTCGCACATAGACGTGATGCGGATATATTTGCCGACGGCGGCGACGGAGACGTTTTTCCACGCATAGACGCTGCCGTCCGTGTTTTCGGCGGCGGTCGTCCAGTTGGTTTGATCGTTTGAAACCTCAATCTTCATATTGGTGCCGACGCGCTGGCCGATGCCGTTATCCGCGGGGGCGATGCCGGGCAGGTAGAAAATTTCGCTGTACGCGTCGTCGGTCTCAAAGACGGCGGATTCGCCGTTTTGGGGCGTCCATGTCGTATTGGCAGTCTCGTGATCACCGAGATTCGTGAACGCGACGATGCCGTAAAGGAGGGTAACGACGGCGATGCAGAGAAGATCGACACGCGTCAGGCGGACGTTATGATTCTTGTCGGTGATGAGGGAGAATTCGGGCGCTGCGGCGGGCTTTGTGTGCTGTTCGGCCGAGTCGGCTTTCTGCGTTTTAAACGCAGGGAGCGGGCGCAGGGCTTTTTCGGAAATAAAGCAGCGGTACGTGATATAGAGCATATAAACGTACAGGAGCACGTGCAGCGCGGAGAGGAACAGGATTTGAATGGACGTGGGGGAAATGTAGGCGTTATTGAGGTACAACACATAGGCAACGTTCAAAAAATGCACCGTGGATGTGCCCGCGAACAGGAGTAGGAAGCGCTTTTCCTTTGTGAAAACGTAGGTGAGCAGCAGGCACAGGAGCACGGGGAACAGATAACGCTCGTGCATTTTGACGCAGAAAATGTAGACCGTGAACATTAAAACGGTGGGGCAGGCGAAAACGGCGTCGTCGCGCTTCGATTTCAGCAGTAAGAGGCCTGCGAGGACGGTTGCGAGCGGCACGCCGAATTGCAGCCAAGTGCTGTGCTCCGGCAGGGCAGCCCAGTTGAGCCCGAAGAGTGCCCAGACGTTATAGGCGTTGATGGTGTAGTAATTATAATAATCGATGGTGCCGGTGTAGATTTCGATGAGCTTCAGGTAATCGAAGTTCTTTATAAACGGCGTGGAGAGCAGGAGAATCGTCGCAAGGGCGATGATGGGCCCGAGGACGAGGTTTTTCCAGTCCTTTTTGCGGATGACCCAGAAAATGAGCACCGGCGCGAAAATGAGCATCTGCGGCTTACTTAAGATGCCGAAGCCGTAGACGAACGCGGCGAGCGGCGTGTGGTTGTACCAGAGAAGCAGCAGTGTGCAGAGGAGCAGAAGCGCGCAGAAGCTATCGGCCTGACCCCAGACGGAGGAATTGACGATGACGGCGGGGCAGAAAAGATAGGCAAACGCGATAAGGAGTGCGCTTTTTTCACCGAGCTTTTTGCGGGCGAGCACCCAAAGTGCCGCGGCGCAGGCGATGTCCGACAAAATGGGCGCGAGCTTTATCATGAGCGTATAGCTCTGCGCGTATTGGTCGACACCGAACAGGCGGCGGAACGCCTCAACGATGTAGAGCACGTAGAGATAGCCGGGGGGATAATCGAGGAAGAAGTCCCGGTAATACATGTTATTAAAGCCGTAATCGTGCGTATAGGCGGCCCACGCTTTAAAGCAGGAGATGTCGGCCTCGAACCCGTTGATGTTGTAGCCCAGAATAAAGCGCAGGATAAGCCCCAAAGCGAGCACGGCGCAGAAGACGGGCACGGGGGGCAGGCCGAAGACCGTAGCTTCCTTTATACGGGCGCGGCGGACGGGGGCGCCCTCCGTTTCCGGCGCGGCATGAAAGCCGAGCCACAGCACTGCCGCAAGGAACAGGGCGGCGAGCAGAATTTGTATCGTCATGGTTTTTGTTCCTTTCTCAAAATTTATTTGGTTACGGGCTTGACCCGCACCTTTTTTTCATGTAATCTTGTAGTAGAGGGGATGCGGAAAAATCCCCATCTGTGTACGCTCATTATAGCATAGGTTCTAAATCGCTTCAACTGAATTTTGGAGTGTTTCAACACACGCGTGGAAAACGTTTTCACGCAAGAAAGGAACGGTATTGAAAATGGAATTTCAGAAAATGCACGAAAATCCGGACGTGCTGCACGTGGGTACCTGCCAGAACCGCAGCTACTTCTTGCCGAAGGCACCGGAGGACGGGGAAGAATCCACAAGAGTGTGTCTTTTGAACGGCACATGGTCGTTTCGGTATTTTGACTCGTTTTTAGACGTGTTCCCGGAGGGCTCCGAGGGTGAGATTTGCTTTGACGAAGAGGATATGGACGAGATTGAGGTGCCGTCCTGCTGGCAAAATGCGGGCTATGACCGCCACCAGTACACGAACGTGCGCTATCCGTTCCCGTATGACCCGCCGTATGTGCCGGACGAGAACCCCTGCGGCCTTTATCTGCGCCGCTTCTACATGAACGCGGAAGACCTGACGCAGAAAATTTATTTGAACTTTGAGGGCGTGGACTCCTGCTTCTATCTGTGGATCAACGAGCAGTTTGCAGGGTACAGCCAGGTTTCGCATTCGACAAGCGAGTTTGACATCACCGATTTACTGAACGAGGGTGAAAACTCCGTGGCGGTGCTGGTTGTAAAGTGGTGTGACGGCTCGTACCTGGAAGATCAGGACAAGCTGCGCATGAGCGGTATTTTCCGTGACGTGTACCTCATCCGCAGACCTTTGGCGCACATCCGCGATTACTTTGTAAAGACGACGGTGAGCGATGACCTTTCCCATGCGGATATCCGCGTGGAGATGGACTTTATCGGGCTGCCGGACGTGACGGCGGAGCTGTATGACGCCGAGGGCGCTCTGCTCGAAAGCACGGCGGGTGCGGAGCCGAACTTTGCGCTCGAAAACCCGCACCTTTGGAATGCCGAGGACCCGTATCAGTACACGATCGTGTTCCGCACGGCGGATGAAGTGATTGAGCAGAAGGTGGGCATCTCCAAAATTGAGATCCGCGACAGCGTTCTGTATTTCAACAATGTGAAAATCAAATTGCGCGGCGTGAACCGCCACGACAGCGACCCGGTGACGGGCTACACCATCAGCCGCGAGCAGGCGAAGCGCGACCTGTTCCTGATGAAGCAGCATAACATCAACGCAGTGCGCACAAGCCACTACCCGAACGCGCCGTGGTTCTTACAGCTTTGCAGCGAATACGGCTTCTATGTTATTGCCGAGGCGGACATTGAGGGCCACGGTGCGGCGGCGCAGACCGGCGGCTACGGCATGGACGAATACGCGGACAACGCACTGAACCCGATTTTCGACAAGGCGATTATGGACAGAATTCAGCGCAGCGTCATCCGCGACAAGAATAACGCGTGCGTGCTGATGTGGTCTTACGGCAATGAGACCGGCTGGGGCCCGAGCTTTGAGAAGGCCGGTGCATGGGTGCGCGAATATGACCCGTCCCGCTTGACGCACTACGAGAACACGTATTACGATGCGCGCGGCCACAAGAACGACCTGTCTTCCCTGACGACGGAGAGCCGCATGTACTCGGCGCCGGAGTGGATTGATGAATATATGGTCGACCCGAAGTACACGAAGCCCTTGGTGCTTTGCGAGTACATCCACGCGATGGGTAACGGCCCCGGAGATGCGGAACAGTACCAGCAGCTGATCATGAAGTATGACCGCTTTATGGGCGGCTTTGTTTGGGAATGGTGCGACCACGCCGTTTACGGCGGCACGACGCCCGACAACCGCGATATTTTCCGCTACGGCGGTGACTTTGGCGAATATCCGCACGACGGCAACTTCTGCATGGACGGCCTTGTGTACCCCGACCGCACACCGCATACGGGTTTACTCGAATATAAAAACGTCATTCGCCCGGTACGCGCGGCGCTTGTGAATCGCGAAACGGGGGAAATTCAGCTGACGAATTACCGCGATTTTACGAACACGGAAGAATTTTTGACGCTTTCCTGGGAAATTCAGCAGGACGGCGATACGGTGGCCTGCGGCGTGATGGACGACATCAAGATTGCCCCGCACGAAAGCGGTGTTATTACGCTGCCGGATGCAATTCCGACGGAGGGCGACGTGGCGGTGCTTCTGCAGTACAGCGCGAAGAAGAACGACAGCGTGTTCTTTGAGAAGGGACACCCGCTCGGCTTTGACCAGCTGATCGTTTCCCGCGGGGCACGCAAGGAAGAAGCGCTTAGAAAGGGCTTTGTTATTGCGGAGGAGGACAGCCGCGCCGTGACGGTGACGGGCGACAGCTTCCGTTATGTGTTCTCGAAGACCGAGGGCGTGTTTACATCTATGGTGAAGAACAATGTGAACATCATGACCCGCCCGATGACGTGGAACGTGTGGCGTGCACCGACGGACAACGACCAGTTTGTGCGCAAGGAATGGGAGCAGGCCGGCTACAACGAACCCGCGATAAAAGTCTATGCCTGCAACGCGAAAGAGGAAGACGGCGTTGTTGTGATCGATTGCAAGCTGAGCCTTGCGGCGGTGTACCGCAGACCGTTCCTGCACCTTGACTGCCGCTTTACGGTGGACGCCGAGGGCAAGGTAAGAGCGGAGATCAACGGTAAGCGCGACATGGAGCGTCCGTTCCTGCCGAGATTCGGCCTTAGAATGTTCCTGCCGAAGTCGTTTGACACGGCGGAATATTACGGCTATGGCCCGTATGAATCGTACTGCGACAAGCACCATGCGTCTTCGCTGGGTCACTTTGCGCAGACGGCGGACGACCTTTTTGAGGACTACGTGAAGCCGCAGGAGAACGGCAGCCACTTCGGCTGTGCGCGGGTGACGATCACGGACGGCGCGGGCGCTGTGACCGTGACGAGTCCGGAGGACTTCTCGTTCAACCTTTCGCACTACACGCAGGAGGAAATGACGGAGAAGATGCACAATTACGAGCTTACGGAAAGCCCCGACAATGTGTTCTGCTTCGACTGCAAGATGAGCGGCGTAGGCTCCAACAGCTGCGGTCCGCGCCTTGCAAAGGCGATGCAGTTTGACGACGAGACGTTCACGTTTAAGTTTGACCTGACCGTGGAATAAGACGGGCAAAATTTTGATAAATCAGAGCCGCCGTGTGGGAGGTTTTCCGCACGGCGGTTTTTCTGTGTAGTTGCGTGCAAACAGCCCAGTGGACTGTTTGCACGTGGGAGACCCAATTAGGAGGTCTCCCGAAAGGCGGCAATGCCGCCTTTTTATGATGGACAGAGGGAAAAAGTACGAATGAGAGGCAAAGACTAAAAATACAAAAACGCAGGGATTATGCGGATAAATCTGTGTAAAATTATTGACAAAAAGAATTGAATACAGTATACTTTAGTTAAATAAAGGAGTTGAGTCCGATGGTTTGAATATAAGCGATTCCGGTACAATGAGGAAGGGAGAATTTGCTATGAAAAGAACCGTTGTAATTTTACTTGTTTTACTGATGGGATTGCTGACCGCGTGTGCTGTGCCGCCGAAAACGGAGGCGAACGTGACCGACCCGGATGCCATGAATGCTACCGCGGTACGTCAGACAGAAGCGGACACCAAGACGGATTGGGCGCAGGGCTTGACGGAACAGCAGGAAGTCGAGACAGAGATCGAAAAAGCTGTGAGCGCAGATACGCTTGACCGTTTGCAGCAGGATGCTGCGGAGCTGCTTGAAGAGTACGAAACGGCGAAGCTGGACGGCACGGAAGAGGAAGCCGCAAAACTGAACGAAGCGTATGAGCGTGTGCTTGCGGAAATCAATGCGATGCTCGGCTGAAAGTGAAAAAATGGAATGTTTGCCGCTGCATGGCTTTTTGGGCTGTGCGGCGGCGTTTTTTCTTAAAATTTTCGTATTTTCCGGTGCTTTTGCAAAATATCTTGAAAATAAGTCCGTACAAATTTTGCGAAAGGTATTGCAAAAAGTTGTACGGCTTTTTATAATAAGGTTGTATTGAACCTGTGCAAACAGGTATCCTTTTTGAAAGGAACGATGACATGGCAGACACAGAAAAGAAAACAGCGAAATATCGCTTTCTGGTGGATACCATCAAGGAGAAGATCAAAAACGGCGAATATGAGCCCGGCGAACGCATGGAATCTGAAAACACGCTTTCCGAGCAGTTCGGGTACAGCCGCCAAACCGTGCGGCAGGCGCTTTCCGTCCTCGAGCAGGAGGGGCTCATTGAACGCAGACGCGGCAGCGGCACGTATATCAGCTCCGAGAGCCGACGCACGCCGCGCGGCAACAGCATCGCCATTGTGACGACGTATATTTCCGACTATATTTTTCCGACGATCATCCGCGGCATTGAGGAGACGCTGACGAACGCAGGCTATGATTTGACCCTGAATGTGACGAACAACCACGTGGAGGAGGAAGCGCGCATTTTGCAGTCGCTCATCTCCCGCCGTGTGGACGGGGTGATTGTGGAGGGCACGAAGACGGCGTTCCCGAACCCGAACGTGGAGCTTTACCGCAGGCTTGAAAAAATGGGCGTGCCGGTGGTGTTTTTCAACAGCTATTACCGCGATTTACCCGATTCCGTTTACGTGGTGACGGACGACCGCAAGGCCGGCTTGCAGGCGGTCGACCTCTTGATTGAAAAGGGGTGCAGACGCATCGGCGGCGTGTTTAAATCTGACGACATGCAGGGCCACGGGCGCTACGCGGGCTTTTCCGAGGGGCTTATCCACAATGGATGCGTCCTTGGCGACGACAATGTGGTTTGGTACACGACGGCCGAGCGCAGCAGGCTTTTTCGCCCCGACAACAGCGACTACATGTTTGAGCGCCTGCGCGGGTGTGACGGCATTGTGTGCTACAACGACCAGATTGCGTATGGGGTGATTGACCTCTTACAGAAGCACAATGTGCGCGTGCCCGAGGATGTGCTCGTCATCGGGTTTGACGATTCGAGCATTTCGGAATACTCGCCGGTAAAGATTACCTCTTTTGTGCACCCGAAAGTGGAGATGGGCAGAGCCGCGGCGAATAAGCTCATCCACATGCTGCGCAGCAGCGACCCGGAGCAGCCGCTTGTGCTCGATATGCCGCTGCACGAGAAAGAATCGACAAGACGATAAATTTTGATATAAAACAGTTTGAAAGGAACGAATGAATATGAAGATCGAGAAATTATCCCCGGCATTTAAGGACTATCTGTGGGGCGGCACAAAGCTGCGCGACGTTTACGGCAAAAAGTGCGACTATGAAAAGGTTGCGGAGAGCTGGGAGCTTTCTACGCACTCGGCGGGCCAGAGCGTGATAGACGGCGGTGAATACGACGGGCTGAAATTCGGCGAGTATTTGGAAAAAGTCGGTGCGAAGGCGCTCGGTGTGAACGGTGCGAAGTTTAAGGAGTTCCCGGTGCTTATCAAGTTCATCGATGCGAAGCAGCCGCTTTCTGTGCAGGTGCACCCGAGCGACGAATATGCGCTGCGCGTGGAGGGCGAATACGGCAAGACCGAGATGTGGTACGTTGTGGACTGCGAGCCGGGTGCTTCGCTGTACTTCGGCGTGAACCGTGCGCTGACGAAAGAGGAATTCAAAAAGCGCATTGAAGACAACACGCTGACGGATGTACTCTACAAGGCCGACGTGAAGAAGGGCGACGTGTTCTTCATTCAGTCCGGTACGATCCACGCAATCGGCGCGGGAATTCTCATTTGCGAAATTCAGCAAAATTCCAACACGACATACCGCGTGTACGACTACGGCCGCCGCGGTGCGGATGGCAAGCTGCGTGAACTGCATATTGATAAGGCCATTGACGTTTCCAAGCTGACCCCGAGCGACACGTCCGACAAGCAGGGTAAGCCGGAGGAGATTCCCGGAGGCACAAAGTGCGCGCTGGCTTCCTGCCCGTACTTTACGACGGAGAAATATGTTGTGGACGGCGAAGTCGAAATTGACGTGACGGGCGATTCGTTTGCGTCGCTTGTTGTGACGGAGGGCAGCGGCAAGGTTGTCGGCAGCGAGAACGAAGTGGAGTTCAAGCCGGCGGACAGCCTGTTTGTACCGGCCGGCAGCGGCAAAATTAAGATTAATGGCCACTGCACGGTGGTGAAGACGACGGTTTAAAAGGGGAAATGCTATGAAGATGGAATTTGTAGACGAAGCTGAACTGCAGAAAGCTGCGGAAGAGCCGGAGGACGAGGTGCGCGGGCGCATTGTGCTGGTCGGCGAGCCGATGGGGCTTTTCATTGCGGAGGAGCTCGGCGAGCTGGAGGATGTGACACACTTTTCGGCGGCTGTGGCCGGTGCGGAATATAACGTGGCGGTGGGACTTTCCCGCCTTGACCATGAAGCGCTGTACTGCACGCGCCTCGGCGACGACCCGGTGGGCAAACGCATTTTAAAGAGCATGAAAGGCAACCACGTTTCCGACGCGCTTGTGACCGTGACGGACACGGCTTCGACCGGTTTTATGATGAAAGGCATGACCGAGGCGGGCGACCCGAAGATCGCGTATTTCAGACGGAACAGCGCGGCTTCGCAGATCTCGACGCATGACATCGATAAGCTCGACTTATACGGATGTGATTTTCTGCACGTGACGGGTATTTTTCCGGCGGTGTCGAAGTCGGCATTGGACGCGGTGAAACGATTGATGAGCCGCGCGAAGGCGCTGGATATGTTTATTTCGTTTGACCCGAACCTGCGCCCGCAGCTTTGGAAGGACGAAAAAGAGATGGTGCGCACGCTGAACAGCCTCGCACAGGAAGCAGACCTCGTTTTGCCGGGCCTTAGTGAGGGCAAAATTCTCACAAAGCGTGACACGCCGGAGGGTATTGCGGAGTTTTACCACGAGCGCGGCGTAGACAGCGTGATTGTGAAGCTGGGCGACAAGGGCGCGTACTGGTCCACGGGCGGCGAGCACGGCACGGTGCCGGCATTCCCGGTGAAAAGAATTGTGGACACGGTTGGCGCGGGCGACGGCTTTGCGGCGGGCGTCCTCTCCGCTGTGGCGGAGGGCATGTCCTTGCAGGAGGCTGCGGCGCGCGGCACGGTAATCGGCTCGATACAGATTACACACCGGGGCGACAATGAGGGTCTGCCGACGCGTGCGGAGCTTGAGACCATCACAAAAGCGGGCATTGTGTAAATTCTAATACTAACGGTGCCGCGCAGGAAATGAGGGTTTGTTCTGCGCGGCATTGTGCTATTTAGGGAGTGAGAAAAATGGGCAGAAAAGAAACGGTGGAGCTGACAAACATGTGCATGGTGGAGGACGGCAAGGGCAACGTACTCGTGCAGAACCGTCTTAACCCGAACTGGCCGGGTATCGTTTACCCGGGCGGGCATGTGGAAGCGGGGGAATCCATCACGGCGTCGGTCGTGCGCGAAGTGCGGGAAGAAACCGGACTGACCGTTCAAAACCCGACACTGTGCGGCGTGAAGCAGTTTTGGCTTGACGACGGCGTGAGGTTTATCGTGTTTTTGTTCCGCGCGGATCAATTTTCGGGCGAGCTGCACGGCTCTGAGGAGGGAGATGCGTTCTGGCTGCCGCGGGCAGAGCTTTTCGAGCACCAGACGGCGGAAAACTTTGAGGGCTTAGTGCACGTTTTTGAGACGCCGGAATGCAGTGAAGTTTATTGTAAAGACGGCGAAACGTATTTTGCATGATTTGAAATTTAAATTTGGGAGGAAAAGTTTATGACACCGCATAACGAAGCAAAAAAGGGCGATATTGCAAAGGTGGTTTTGATGCCGGGCGACCCGCTTAGAGCGAAATTCATTGCGGAGACGTTTTTGGAAAATGCCGTGTGCTTTAATACGGTGCGCGGAATGCTGGGCTATACGGGCTTGTATAACGGCAAGCGTATTTCCGTAATGGGCAGCGGCATGGGTATGCCTTCTATGGGCATATACAGCTACGAGCTGTATCATTGCTACGATGTGGAAGCGATCATTCGTATCGGTACGGCGGGCGGCATTGCAGACGGCGTGGAGCTGCGCGATTTAGTATTGGCGATGGGTGCGTGCACGGACTCGAACTTTGCGCACCAGTACCGTTTGCCGGGCACATTTGCGCCGACGGCGAGCTTTGAACTGCTTGAAAAAGCGGTGCAGACGGCGCGAGAGAAGAACTTACGTTATCGCGTCGGCAACGTGGTGACGAGCGATATTTTCTACGGCGACTGTGAAAATGAGACCGCCGAATGGAAAAAAATGGGCGTTCTGGCCGTGGAAATGGAGACGGCGGCGCTGTATATGACGGCGGCGCGCGCGGGCAAGCAGGCGCTTTCCATCACGACGGTATCCGACTTGCCGCTGAAGGGGGAATCGACCTCGAGCGAAGAGAGACAGAAGACGTTCACGCAGATGATGGAGGTAGCGCTGGCGGTTGCCTCTGAGGCGGTGGACGGACATGACAAATGAGGTCATAAAAAAGCTTTCGGAAGCGGCGCTTGATGTGCGGAAAAAAGCGTACTGCCCGTACTCCGGCTTTGCGGTGGGCGCGGCGCTGCTTGCGAAAAGCGGTGAAATATACACGGGCGTGAACATTGAAAACGCTGCGTTTACGCCGACGAACTGTGCGGAGCGCACGGCGTTTTTTACGGCGATTGCAAAGGGCGAGCGAGATTTCATCGCTGTTGCAATCGCGGGCGGCAAGGCGGGCGAGGAACCCGAAGACTTCTGCGCACCGTGCGGCGTGTGCAGGCAGGTGATGCGGGAGTTTTGCGGGGACGCGTTTGTGATCATTCTTGCAAAGCCCGGTGAAGAAAAGGTTTACACATTAAAGGATTTGCTGCCGCAGAGCTTTTCGCCGAGAGACGTTCTGGGCGAAAAAGCGAAGCGGTAAAAAAGGCGGTGATTTTTGTGCTGCATATTTTGGACATTATCCGCAAAAAGCGGGACGGCGGGACGCTGACAAAGGACGAGATTGAATATTTTGTGCGCGGGTGCACAGACGGGAGTATCCCGGACTATCAGCTTTCGGCGCTTTTGATGGCGATTTATTTAAACGGCATGACGCACGAGGAGACGGCGGAGCTGACCTTGGCGATGGCGCATTCCGGCGACATGGCCGACCTTTCCGCGATACACGGCGTGACGGTGGATAAGCATTCCACGGGCGGCGTGGGGGACAAGACGAGCATGGTTATTGTGCCTGTTTGCGCGGCGTGCGGGGTGAAGATTGCCAAGATGAGCGGCCGCGGGCTTGGACACACGGGCGGCACGGCGGATAAGCTGGAGAGCATTCCCGGTATGCGGATCGATCTTTCTCCGGAGGAATTTACAGCGCAGATCAATAAGATCGGGTGCGCGATGATCGGACAGACGGGCGAGCTGTGCCCGGCGGACAAGAAGCTTTACGCGCTGCGCGACGTGACCGGGACGGTGGAGAGCGTGCCGCTCATCGCTTCGAGCATCATGAGCAAGAAGATCGCTTCCGGCGCAGAGCGGATTTTGCTGGACGTGAAGACGGGCAGCGGCGCATTTATGAAGACAACGGAGGACGCGATTACGCTCGCCGAGGAAATGGTGGAGATCGCGAAGCTTTCCGGCAGGCGCGCAGCGGCGCTCATCACCGATATGGACAGGCCGCTTGGGCACGCCGTGGGCAACACCTTGGAGGTGCTGGAAGTTTTGGAGACGCTGCACGGGCGCGGGCCGGAAGACCTTACGGAAGAGTGTTTGGAGCTTGCGGCAAACATGATCTGGCTCGGCGAGCAGGCGGAGAGCCTTGAACACGCGCGGAAGAAAGCGAAAACGGCACTGGAGACGGGCAAAGCGTTTGAGAAATTCTGCGAAATGGCCGAGGCGCAGGGCGCGGATGTGCGGTACTTGAGAGAACCCGAGCGGTTTGCGCTTTCGCCGGTGAAAAAAGACGTGTGCGCGCCGTGCAACGGGTATGTGGTGTATATCAACGCGGAGCAGGTGGGCATGGCAAGCGTGCGGCTCGGCGCCGGACGCGAGAAGGCCGACGATATGCTCGACTACGGCGCGGGCATCGTGCTGAAAAAGACGGTGGGCGACGCGGTACAAAAAGGCGAGGTGATCGCCGAGCTGTACGGTGTGAGCGCAGAAAAGTGCCGCGACGCGGAAAGCGTGCTGCACGGGGCGTTCCGCTACGGCGATGAGAAAAGAGAAGAACGTTCACTTGTGCTGGCAAGGGTCGAGTAAAATAAAAAACCGCACCTGAAAAGGTACGGTTTCTGTGTGTTCGGTTTTAACGTTTGCGGTTAAAATCAGCCGCGCTCGGGGCCGGTGACGGGCTCGTCGTAATCAACGCCGAAGGTCTCGACGGTGACTTTCGTCATGACCTGATCTTCGCGCGGGCGGTCGGACCAATCGCGCGGGGAGGAAACGATGGCCTGTGCGACATCGATGCCCTCGGTGACCTTGCCGAATGCGGCATACTGGCCGTCGAGATGCGGAGCGTCATCGACCATGATGAAGAACTGGCTGCCTGCGCTGTTCGGGCGCTGGCTTCTTGCCATGGAGAGTACGCCGGTGGTGTGCTTCAGATCGTTCTTGAAGCCGTTCATAGCGAACTCACCCTTGATGCCGTAGCCGGGGCCGCCCATGCCGGTGCCTTCCGGGTCGCCGCCCTGGATCATGAAGCCAGGGATGACGCGGTGGAAGATGGTGCCGTCATAAAAGCCCTTCTGAATGAGGGAAATAAAGTTGTTGACCGTGTTCGGCGCAATCTCGGGGTAAAGCTCCGCCTTGATGGTGCCGCGGGTGGTCTCGAAAGTAACAATAGGATTCTGCATACCGAATAACTCCTTTCATAGAGGTCTTTCGGGAAGAAAGACCGTTCGTAGAATTCAGTATACCATATTTAATTTGAAATTGGAAGTGATTTTGCTTTGAAGTTGATTTCTTGGAACGTAAACGGGTTGCGCGCCTGCATGACAAAGGGCTTTAATGACTTTTTAGCGGCGGAAGACCCCGATGTTATCTGCTTGCAGGAAACGAAAATGCAGCGCGAGCAGGCGGATTTTGATTTTGCGGGGTACACGGAATTCTGGAACTCTGCCGAGAAAAAAGGGTATGCCGGCACGGCGATCTTTACAAAAACAGAGCCGCTTAATGTGACGTATGGCATCGGCGACGAACAGTTTGACTGCGAGGGGCGCGTGATCTGCGCGGAATTCCCGGCGTTTTACCTTGTGACCGTGTACACGCCGAACGCTCAAAAAGAGCTTGTGCGCATTGATTTTCGCATGGCGTTTGAGGATAAGTTCCGCGCGTATCTCGAAAGGCTGCACGAAACGAAGCCGGTTATTGTGTGCGGCGACATGAATGTGGCACACAGGCGCATCGACATCAAAAACGCAAAGCCGAACATCGGCAGCGCGGGATTTTCGTACGAAGAAAGAGGGAAGTTTTCCGAACTGCTCGCGGCGGGTTTTGTGGATTCGTTCCGCGAATTGTACCCCGATGCAAAGGACGCGTATTCCTGGTGGTCGTATATGGGCAAGGCAAGAGAAAAGAACGTCGGCTGGCGCATTGACTATTTCCTCATCACGGAGGAGCTGAAAAAGAATTTGGCGGACAGCAAGATCCTCTCCGATGTGATGGGCAGCGACCATTGCCCGGTGGAGCTCATCTTGAATTTTAGCGAGGAAAACGCATGATTTTTAAGGAGAAAAAGACACCGACGCTTTTGATGATGCCTTCGGCGAACGGCTGGCGCGCGGTGCACAAGAAATATAAAAACGAATACGGCAAGGTGATCTGCACCGAAAAGGGTGATACGGTGGAAGTCGTGGCGGACTTCGGTGAATTTTCCACCGAGCGTACGGAAGCGGTGGAAAGCGCTGCGGCGATGATTTTTGAAAACAACGGCGTGAAAGAGATTACGGTGGACGGAGAGAAGCTTACCCGCGAAGCGTGGCAGAAAAAAGAAGATGCGCGCCTAAATGCGCTGCACAGGACGCGGGAGGATTACAAAAATGTGCTCGGAAAGCCCGTGCACTGCGTGACGGACAGGCCGCTTGGGTCTGCGCACCCGCGCTATCCGGAGATGATCTACCCCGTGAACTACGGCTATGTGCCGGGCGTGATGGCGGGGGATAACGCCGAGCAGGACGTGTACATTTTGGGCCCAACGGAGCCGCTTAAAACCTTTGACGGCGTGGTGATCGCGGTGGTGCATCGCTTTAACGACGTGGAAGACAAGTGGGTGGCGGCGGAAAAGACCGGCGTTTACACGGCGGAGAAAATCCTGAAAATTCTCGATTTTCAGGAAAAATACTACGAAAGCGAGCTGATCCTCTAAATGACCGAAGAACTCATGCGCAGGCTACGGGTCATCACGCCGGAGGAACAGCGCATTTTGGACGGCGGTGCGGTGGACAAGGCGGCGTACACGGCGCGGGCGGTGTTTACGGTGGACAGCGAGAAGCTTTTGGAGCGCGGGCGGCTCATCTCCGTGCGCGCACACACGCGGTTTGCACCGTTCCCCAGACACGCGCACAGCTATATTGAAATCATGTACATGTGCTCCGGCAAGACGGTGCACCGCATCAACGGCGGCGAGCCCATCACCGTACATGCGGGTGAGCTGCTGTTTCTGGGGCGCGGCGCTTCGCATGAGATAGAACGTGCGGAATATGAGGACATTGCGGTGAATTTCATTGTGCTGCCGCAGTTCTTTGATACGGCGTTGGAGCGCATCGGCGCGGACAACGCGCTTGGGCGGTTCATCGCGAACAGCATCAGCCGCGCGGGGGGCTCGGATTTTTTACTGTTTAGAGTTGCGGATGTGCTGCCGGTGCAGAATCTCGTTGAAAACCTCGTTTGGACGCTTGTGAACGACACGAAAAACCGCAGACGCATTACGCAGAACACGATGGCGCTGCTGTTTTTGGAGCTTTTGAACTGCACGGATAAGCTGGCGGCGAGCGAAAACGAGGGCGATCACAGCGCACTTGTGATGACGGCGCTGCGGGAGATTGAAGAAAATTACCGCACGGCGAGCTTGACGGACATTGCGGAAAAGTACGGTGTGACGATTTCGTACCTCAGCGCGGCGGTACACAGTACGACGGGGTTCACGTTTAAATCGCTTTTGCGGCGCAAGCGAATGGAGAAAGCGGCGGCGTTGCTTTCCGGCACGAAGCTTTCCGTGAGCGATATTATCATGGCGGTGGGGTATGAGAACACGAGCTATTTTTACAGGGCGTTTTCGGAAATGTACGGCGTGACACCAAGGGAGTATCGGTTGAGGCAGAGAGGTTAGTACGCATAAAATGACGCCGCACGCTCGATGAGGAAAACGAGGGTGCGGCGTCATTTTATTTCTAAGAATTTGCCGCCTTTGAAAAGGCGGGCGAAACTTTTAACTACGCTTTTCGGAAGCTCGGTTTACTTCACGAATCTCAAAACATTCCACGAGGTTTTCGTGAGGTTCGCTTTATAGAAATTGCCGTCTTTTTCGGTTCTGTCCGTATGGAGCTTCGGGGTGACGGCGCTGTGCTCGGCGGTGTTGACGGCCTTCATATCCGGGTTTTCAAGGACGATGTGCTCTGCGAGGCGGTAATCGCCGAAGGAGCGCAGGTCGAGGTCGAGGACGATGTCATCCGTCAGGCTGCGGTTGACGGCGAAGACGGTAACTTCGTCCTTTTCGTCGTTCCACACGGCGATGGACTCGACGTCGGTGACATCGGTGAAATCGATGGTATCGTGCTTTGTGGAGGTGAGCACCGGCTGGAGCGCAATGCCGCGGCCGTATTTGGAGGCGTGGAGCAGCGGATAATAAATCGTCTGGCACCATGCGGGGCCGTTTTCTTCGGTCATAATGGGTGCGATGACGTTGACGAGCTGTGCCATGCACGCCATTTTTACGCGGTCGGAGTGCTTCATCAGCGTGATGAGCATGAGGCCGACGAGCAGGGCGTCTTCAAAATCGTAGTGGTCTTCGAGCAGGTGCGGCGCGATCTGCCACGGGCGGTTCTTCATGGTGTCGGCATCGGTGGCATCGGCGTGGAACCAGACGTTCCATTCGTCGAAGCTGAGGTTGATGTTTTTCTTTGCGCGCTTCTTCGCTTTGACGAAATCGCACGTGGCGATGACGGTACGGATGAAGTGATCCATGTCGTCGCTCTGGGCGAGGAAGTTTGCGGTATCGTTGAAGCGGTTGCCGTAGTACTGGTGCAGGGAGATGTAATCGACGCTGTCATACGCCCAGGAGAGCGCGGTGTTTTCCCACTCCGGGAATGTGGGCATGCCCGTGCTGGAGCTGCCGCAGAGCACGAGCTCGATGGACGGGTCAATCTGCTTCATGGCTTTGGCGGTCTCATCGGCAAGGTGGCCGTATTCGTCGGCGGTCTTGTGGCCGGTTTGCCACGGGCCGTCCATTTCGTTGCCGAGGCACCAGACCTTGATGTTGTGCGGGTCTTTGACGCCGTGCTTGACGCGCAGGTCGCTGTATTTGGTGCCGGACGGGTGGTTGCAGTATTCGAGCAGGTTGCACGCGGCTTCAATGCCGCGTGTGCCGAGGTTGACAGCCTGCATGATCTGCGTGTCGGCTTTTTTCGCCCACTTTGCAAACTCGTTGATGCCGATATAGTTCGGCTCTGTGCTGCGCCATGCAAGCTCAAGACGCTTCGGGCGGTCTTCTACGGGACCCACGCTGTCTTCCCAGTAGAAATTGGAGACGAAGTTGCCGCCGGGGTAACGGACGATCGGCACTTGCAGCTCGCGCACGAGGTCGAGTACGTCGCGGCGGAAACCGTCTTCATCGGCAGTGGGGTGGCCCGGCTGCCAGATGCCGCCGTATACTGCACGGCCGAGGTGCTCGATGAACGAGCCGTAGATGCGCTTATCGATTTTAGAAATTTGGAAATCCTTTTCAATGGTGAGTTTTGCCTGTTTTGCCATAGACCTGATCTCTCCTCAGAAGTTGTATGTACAATTTATGTGTTCATTTTAGCTTGAAAGCCTTGGATTGTCAACCTATTTCGGCGGAATTCTTTTGCTGTGTGCCGAAAAGTGAAGCGCGGATTTGTGCAGTTTGGCGGGAGAAAATTCTGTGCGGCAGAAGAAAAGTTAAAATAAAGATAGTTTTAAGTGAAAACAACGTCCTTATTTTTAAACACGATTCCTGCTATACTATTGCTGTAAACGAAAAAACGGAGGGCTTATATGAAAACGTATTTGGCGGTGGACATTGGGGCTTCAAGCGGGCGGCACATTTTGGGGTGGCTCGAGGACGGAAAACTGAAGCTGAAAGAAATCTACCGTTTTAAAAACGGGGCGGAAGACCAAAACGGTCATTTGTACTGGGACATTGACCGCCTTGAAAGCGAAGTGATAGACGGCATTGCGGCGTGTGAGACTGCGCCCGAGAGTGTGGCGGTGGACACGTGGGCAGTGGATTATGTTTTGCTCGGTAAAAACGGAGAACGCATCTGCCCGGCGGTGGCGTACCGCGACAGCCGCACGGAGACGGTGCCGGACGAGCTGGAAAAAACGGTGCCGTTTGCGTGGCTGTACGGAAGAACGGGCATTCAGATGCAGAAGTTCAACACGGTGTATCAGCTGGCGGCGCAGAAAAAAGAAATGCCGGATGTATTTGAAAAGGCCGAAAAGCTTTTGATGATCCCGGACTATCTGGCATACAGGCTTTCGGGCGTGGCCGTGAACGAATACACGAACGCAAGCACGACGGCAATGGTCTCGGCAGAACATAAAACATGGGACAAGGAGATCATAGCGCGGATGGGTTTGCCGGAGAAAATCTTCGGCGAGCTGCACAAGCCGGGTGAAGCGCTCGGCGGGCTGACGGAGCGCGTGAAGGAGAAGGTCGGTTTTGATTTGACGGTGCGGCTTGCGGCTTCGCACGACACGGCTTCCGCGTTTTTGGCGGTGCCGGCGAAGGATGAGAACGCGGTGTTCCTTTCGAGCGGCACGTGGAGCCTCATTGGCGTGGAGCTGAAAGCGCCGGTGACGAACGACGAGAGCCGTGCGCAGAATTTTACGAACGAGGGCGGGTATGAGTACCGCTATCGGTATTTGAAAAACATCATGGGCCTTTGGATGCTGCAGAATATGCGGCATGAGCTTGGCGACGAGAACAGCTTTGATAAGTTGACGGAGCTTGCGCAGAGCGCGGCGGATTATAAGGGTCGTGTGGACGTGAACGCAGAGTGCTTTTTGGCGCCGAAAAACATGTGTGCGGCGGTGAAAAACGAGCTTACGAAGCAGGGCTTCAAAGAACCGACGGTGCCGGAGATGCTCTCCTGTGTATACCACAGTCTGGCGGAAAGCTACGCCGAGACGATAAAGGCACTTGAAAAGCTGACGGGCAAAGTATATACGAGTTTAAATATCGTCGGCGGCGGCAGTCGGGACGAATATTTGAATAAACTCACGGCGAAAGCTTGCAAATTACCTGTATATGCGGGCCCGACGGAGGGCACGGCCATCGGCAATCTCATCGTGCAGATGATCGCGGACGGCGAGCTTGCGAGCGTACAACAGGCGCGCGACGTGATACGGGACAGCTTTGAAATTAAAATTTACGAACCCTGAAAAGTGTATTATAATAGAGTAAAAACAAAACGGAAAGGACGATAAAATGCTGAAAGGTAAAACGGTTTTACTGGGCGTGACGGGCAGCATTGCGGCGTACAAAATTGCGGGGCTTGCGAGTATGCTGAAAAAGCAGCACGCGGATATTACGGTGCTGATGACGCAGAACGCCACGAATTTTATCAACCCCATTACATTTGAGACTTTGACGGGCAACAAGTGCCTCATCGATACGTTCGACCGCAATTTCCAGTACAGCGTGGAGCACGTTGCGCTGGCAAAGCGCGCGGACATTGTGCTCATCGCCCCCGCGAGCGCAAATGTCATCGGCAAAATTGCGAACGGCATTGCGGACGACATGCTGACGACGACCGTGATGGCGTGCCGCTGCCCGATTTTGATTTCGCCTGCGATGAACACGAATATGTTCTTGAACCCCATTGTGCAGGATAATCTTGCAAAACTGAGACGCTTCGGGTACACGGTGATCGAGCCGGACAGCGGGTATTTGGCTTGCGGTGATATAGGCGCGGGGAAAATGCCCTCCGAAAAGACGCTGTTTGACTGGATCATGCAGACGATCGGTGCGGAGAAAGATCTTGCGGGGCAGAAAATCCTCGTGACGGCGGGCGCAACGGCGGAGAAGATCGACCCTGTGCGGTTCATCACGAACCATTCGACGGGTAAAATGGGCTGCGCGCTTGCACGCCGTGCGGCGATGCGCGGTGCGGACGTGACGCTCGTCTGCGCGAACATGACCGTGGAACCGCCCCCGTTTGTGACGGTGATGAAAGCGGAATCTGCGGAAGACATGTTCAACGCGGTGACGAGCCGTGCGCCGAAGATGGACGTCATCATCAAAGCGGCTGCGGTGGCGGATTACCGTCCGAAGACGGTCGCCGAGGAGAAAATCAAAAAGCACGACGGCGGCATGAGCATTGAGCTTGAGCGCACGCAGGACATTCTGGCGTACCTCGGCGCGCACAAGCCCGCGGGGCAGTTCCTCTGCGGTTTTGCGATGGAGACCGAGAATCTCATTGAAAACGCGCGTGGAAAGCTCGAGCGCAAGAACCTCGATATGATCGCGGCGAACAGCCTGCGTACGAAGGGTGCGGGCTTTGCGGGCGATACGAACGTGGTGACGCTGCTGACAAAAGACGAAACAGAGGAGTTGCCGATGCTCTCAAAAGACGAGACGGCAGACCGCATTTTAACAAAAATCAACACGCTTAGGAAAGGATGAACGATATGACACAGTATGAGGCGGCAAAAAAGCGCTATGCCGAGCGCGGTGTGGACGCCGACGCTGCCATCAACACGCTGAAAAGCGTGCCGGTCTCTCTGCACTGCTGGCAGGGCGACGACGTGCGCGGCTTTGACGGCGACCCGAATGCCCCGCTGACGGGCGGCATTCAGACGACGGGCAACTACCCCGGCCGTGCGCGCACGCCGGAGGAGCTGATGGCGGACATCGACGAGGTGCTGCGCCTTTGCCCCGGCACGAAGAAACTGAATTTACACGCGAGCTACGCGATCTTCACCGAAGAAAACGGCGGCTGGGTGGACAGAGATCAGCTGGAGCCGAAGCACTTTGCGCCGTGGGTGAAGTTCTGCAAGGAGCGCGGGCTGGGATGTGACTTTAACCCGACGTATTTTTCGCACCCGAAGTGCGACCCGCTGACGCTCTCGAGCCCGAACCCGGAGACGCGCAAATTCTGGGTGGAGCACGGCAAGGCGTGTATCCGCATTTCGCAGTATCTGGCGGAGGAGCTCGGTCAGCCGTGCATCATGAACATCTGGACGGGCGACGGACTGAAAGATATTCCCGCCGACCGCATGACGCCGCGCATGCTGTATAAAGAGTCTCTCGATGAGATTCTTTCTGAGCTGTACGATTTTAACCTTGTAAAGCCGTGTGTGGAATCGAAGGTGTTCGGTATCGGGGTGGAGGCGTACACGGTGGGCAGTGCGGAATTTGCGTTGAGCTATGCGGCGATGAATAAAGATAAGTGCATTCCGCTGCTCGATAACGGCCACTACCACCCGACGGAGGTCGTATCCGATAAAATTCCGGCGATGCTGACGTTCTTCCCGGAGATTGCGCTGCACATCACGCGCGGCGTGCGCTGGGACAGCGACCACGTGGTGCTGTTTGACGACGAGACAAAGGAGATTGCGAAAGAGATCGTGCGCTGCGGCGGGCTTTCGGGTCGTGTTAAGATTGCGCTCGATTACTTTGACGCGTCCATTAACCGTATCGGCGCGTGGGTGACGGGCTTCCGCAATGTACAGAAGGCGCTGTTGTTCGCGCTGTTGCAGCCGACGGAGGAGCTGACGAAGCTGCAGAACGAGCAGGACTTCACGTCTTTGATGATCCGCGCGGAGGAACTGAAAACGATGCCGTTCGGCGACGTTTGGGCGGAATACTGCAAGGAGCAGAATGTCCCCGCAGACGACATGGCGTGGCTTTCTGAAATTAAAAAATACGAAAACGAAGTGCTTTTAAAGCGCTGAGGAGGTATATAAAAATGATGACGGAAATTCCCGCAGTACGCGGTTTTATCCGCATGTGCACGGATGGCTGGGAGCAGGGCTGGCACGAGCGAAACGGCGGCAACCTGACCTACCGCATGAAGCCGGAGGAAGTGGAGCAGTGCCGCCCGTTTTTCACCGCGCCGCGCGAGTGGAACAGCATGGGCGTGCAGGCGGATAACTTAAAGGGCGAATATTTCATCACGACGGGCAGCGGCAAGTTTTTGCGCAATGTGCAGGATGATCCGGAGCACAACATCGGTATTGTAGAGATCAACGATGCGGGCGACAGCTGGCGCATTGTGTGGGGCCTTGAGAACGGCGCGCGCCCGACGAGCGAATTCCCGAGCCACTTTATGAACCACAGTGTGCGCAAGGCGGCGACGAACGGCGCTTACCGTGTCATTTACCACGCGCACACGCCGAATCTCATCGCGATGACGTACATCATGCCGCTGACGGCGCGCGACTTTACGCGTGCTTTATGGCAGAGCGCCACGGAGTGCCCGGTGGTGTTCCCCGGCGGCGTGGGCGTGGTGCCGTGGATGGTGCCGGGCGGCGCGGACATTGCGATGGCGACGAGCGAGCTGATGAAAAAATATGACGCGGCCGTTTGGGCGCACCACGGCTTGTTCGTTTCCGGACCGGATTACGACATTACGTTTGGTCTCATGCACACGATCGAGAAGGCGGCGCAAATTTATATGCTTGCTATTACGGCGGGCGGCGGTAAAATTCGCCAGACCATTACAGACGACAATTTGAGAGCCATTGCGAAGGAATTCGGCGTGGAACTGAACGAAGAATTTTTGAACTGATATTTACAGTTTTGTTACAAACAATCTGTGCGGACAGGTGTATAATTAACTTAGTTAAAAATTTCCCGTATTGGGGATTAGGAGATGTTTTTTATGGTCAGCAGAATCGTATTGAACACAATTTCTTATCACGGCAAGGGCGCGATTGAAAAGATTCCGGAGGAGCTTCAGGCGCGCGGCTACAAAAAAGCTTTTGTTTGCTCGGACCCGGACCTTTTGAAGTTCGGCGTTACGCAGAAGGTAACGGATCTTCTGGACAAGGCCGGCTTCCCGTATTCCGTTTACAGCGAGATCAAGCCGAACCCGACGATTGAGAACGTACAGCACGGCGTTGAGGCCTTCAAGGTTTCCGGCGCAGACTGCATCGTGACCATTGGCGGCGGCTCCTCCATGGATACCGCAAAGGCCATCGGCATCATCATTGAGAACCCGGAGTTCGCAGACGTTCGCTCTCTGGAGGGCGTTGCGCCGACGAAGAAGCACGCGGTGTTCACCATAGCTGTGCCGACCACTGCCGGTACCGCTGCGGAAGTGACAATCAACTACGTTATCACCGACGTGGAAAAGAAGAGGAAGTTCGTTTGCGTAGATACGAACGACATCCCGGAGATCGCGGTTGTTGACCCGGATATGATGTCCTCCATGCCGAAGGGGCTGACCGCTGCGACCGGTATGGACGCTTTGACCCACGCCATTGAGGGCTACATCACGAAGGGCGCCTGCACCATTTCCGATATGTTCCACCTTGAAGCCATTCGCCTGATTTCCGAGAACCTGCGCGGCGCGGTGCAGAACACCGAAGCCGGCAGAGAGGGCATGGCACTCGGTCAGTACATTGCAGGCATGGGCTTCTCGAATGTCGGCCTCGGCATCGTACACTCCATGGCACACGGCCTCTCCGCTCTGTATGACACCCCGCACGGCGTGGCTTGCGCCATCATCCTGCCGACCGGCCTTGAGTACAACAAGTCCGTTGCAGGCGAGCGTTACCGCGCAGTAGGCAAGGCCATGGGCGTTGAGGGCATTGACGCGATGACCGCCGAAGAGGCTGCCGATGCAACGATTGCGGCTGTGAAGAAGCTGAGTGAAGATGTGGGTATTCCGACAAACCTGAAGGGCATCCTGAAGGAAGAGGACGTACAGTTCCTCGCAGAGAGCGCATTTGCAGATGCTTGCTGCCCGGGCAACCCGCGCGACACCTCCGTTGAGGAGATTGCCGAGCTGTACAGAAGCTTGATGTAATCGTTTTTTTGCCTAAGGTAACCGAATAAACATAGAGACCCCCGCTTTCGGAGTTTTCCGGGAGCGGGGGTCTTGTGCGTTATGGGGTTATACGGATTTTTTTGCGGGAAGACGCGCAGAGAGCTTTTCGGTGATGCGGCAGAACAGGCGGCGGATATTTTCGATGCCGACGGCTGCAAGCACGCAGAAAAGCGGAACGTTGGTGTACAAATAACGGGCGCGTACTTCAAACAGGAGCTCAAAGACGGTGAGGCCGATCCAAGTGAGCCACAGGATATTTAAGATTTTTGCGTGCTTATGACTGAAGCTGCTGAACAGACCGGCGGCGCCAAGCAGCAAGATCATGAGCCAAATGAATTGCTCGAAGGTTGTGAAATACAAATAGCGGCTGCCGTCGGGGTAGTAGATGCTGCGGAGGAAGGGCGCGGCTTTTGTATTGGGCGGATCAAAAACGGTTTGAAGGAAATTTCCCTCTTTTCCCCATGCGAATGTGCCGTCATTATAGAGCGTGAGCATTTTTTGCGCGAGCTGTTTGAGCGTACCGAAAAAGCCCATTTCCTGTAAACGCTGTTTGCCGACGGCGATATTTGCCTGCGTGCGCTCGGAAGCGGTGACAAAAGAACGGGAATAGCGAACGTCTTCGGCGGAATAGACACCTTTTTTTTCCGGGTTAAGACCCATCATCCAGAAATGTGCAATGCCGAAGCTTTGCTCGTTATCAAGCTGAATGTGATAGTGGGAACACAGAAAACCTGTACCGGCTTTAACGGCGAAAAAGGTGATGGCGACTGTCAAAAGTGAGAGCAGAAGCGGTTTTAACAGATGCTTTTCGGACAATGCGTAAATACCTTCAATCAAAAAAACGGCGATAAGCAAAATAAAACACTGCGGCTTGATAAAATACCCGAGTGTGCCGATGATGGCGGAAAGCACATAGGAGAGCCATTTGTGTTTTGCCGGACGGATGAATACATAGAGTGTAAGGATAGGGAAAATCAGCCCTAAAGCGTCTGTGTAGCAGATGACGTTCCACGGGGAAAGCCCAAAGCTGAGTACCGCGAGAAAAAAGCCGAAAAAAGCGTATAGCTTTCGTGTGAGCCGCGCGGCGGTTTTATAAACGAGCAGACAGGAAAGCGTATTGAGTGCGCAGTTAACGGTGATGACGCACAAAGCCTGCTGTGTATCGGAGAAAATGCTGAAATATTTATTCAGCTTGAAGACGAACAGCTCGAAGAAAAAGTACAGCAGATTATTGGGATAGTTGGAAAAATAGCGGATATCGACCGAATGCTTGTGCATCAGATTGCGGGCGTTTTCTGTAAGGAGGCCCGCGTCCCAACCGGTTTCGAAATAAATGTTATAGGAAATATAGAGCTGTGCGGAAAATAAAAGCAGACACAGACCGTATATGAGCACATCGGACGATACGGTCGGCCGATGCTGCGAAAGCTTGACCTGTTGCAGGCGGTTAAGGGACAGAAACAGCACAAAAAGGGCGATGCCGAACAGAAGCAGAGCGATATTTGAGAGCAGAAATGTCTGCTTTTTGGCGTATGTACATTGCGTAAAAAACAGGAGCAATACAAAAACGCAGCCGAAAACGGAGCCGAGGAAAAATTTGGAAGCTCCGAAAGCGAATTTTTTCATAAAATGTACCTCTTAAACTCAACATGCCGTGAGCAGCGGGAAAAGAAATCCCGAACTGCTGAGACAATTCGGGATCCGGTTTGGTTAGCGTATCAGTGTTCGTCCAAGACTTTTTCTTCCGGTTCGGCTTTGAGATGGGTTTCGATGAGGAAACGGGGGCGCTGCTTGACTTCGCTGTAAATTTTGCCGATGTAGCCGCCGACGACGCCGAGGCAGAGCATTTGCAGGCCGCCGAGCAGCCAGATGGACGCAACGATGGCTGTCCAGCCCGCGACGGTGACGCCGCACAGGTGCGAGATGAGCGCGTACAGGAGGCCGAAGATGCTGAGGACGGAGATGAGAATGCCGAGGTTGGAGATGAGCTTTAAGGGCTTTACGCTGAACGACGTGATGCCGTCGAGCGCGAAGGAGATCATCTTTTTTAAGGGGTATTTGGATTCGCCCGCGAAACGCTCGGCGCGGTCGTAATAGACATAGTCGCTTTTAAAGCCGATGAGCGGCACGATGCCGCGCAGAAACAGGTTGACTTCCTTATACTCGGAAAGGCCCTCGAGCGCGCGACGGCTCATCAGGCGGTAATCGGCGTGATTGAAGACGACGTCTACGCCGAGAATCTTCATGAATTTATAAAAGCCCTCTGCGGTGGTGCGCTTGAAGAACGTATCGGTCTCGCGCTTGTTGCGCACGCCGTAGACGACGTCGCAGCCTTCCATATATTTTTCGACGAAGCGGTCGATGACGTTAATGTCATCCTGCAGGTCGGCATCCATGCTGATGGCGCAGTCGCACAGCGGCATGGCGGTCATGAGGCCGGCGAGCAGGGCGTTTTGGTGGCCGCGGTTGTGCGCGAGCTTTACGCCGTCCACATAGGGAATCGCTTCAGCATATCCGGAGATGATCGCCCAGGTTTTATCCTTGCTGCCGTCATCGACATAGAGAATGCGGCTTTCGGGATCGACCTGCTCGGTGCGGATCATGGTGTGCATTTTTTCGGTCAGACGCTTGGTGGTCTCCGGCAGCACGGCTTCCTCGTTGTAGCAAGGAATGACGAGGTACAAGACCGGAATATTACGTTCAGTCGTCATTATCAAAACCTTCTTTCTTTTCCAAAGCGCGGTCGGTTTGACTGCGCGGTTTTATGTGAATAATCCCGCTGTTTTCAAAATGCGCGCCATGCTTTTTTGCATAGTGGGAGAGCGGGCGCAGCACCATATTGTGGCGGGTGAGCGGCACGGGGACTTCTTTGAAGATCGTGCGCATGAGTACCATATAAAGTGCGAACAGAAGCACGCACACGACGGTGATTGCCATGCCGAGGAACAGGCCGGGCGTGCGGTATTTGAACTCGATCTTGACATTGGTGCCGGCGTTGACGCGGATGGCCATGAAGCCGACGTTCACCTTTTCGATATCGACCTTTTCGCCGTTGACGTAGGCCGACCAGCCGTTTTCATACGGGATGCTGAAGAACACGGGCACGTCGCGGCTTGCTGTGATGGTGGCGTTAAAGCCGGTATTTGTGTATTCAAAGGTATCGCAGGTGAGCTTTGCACGGTTTTCGCAATCTGTTTTGTAGGTTTCCTTGGTGTAGGAGAGTTCGCTTGTATCGAGCGGAGAAAGCATATCGCCCCATTTTGAAACCTGCTTATCGGTGAGGACGATGCCCTTGAGCATCAAAAGCTCGCGGTAGCTTTCGCTTGTGTTTTCGTAGTCCTTTTCGGTGACGTAGCTGTCGTAGGTGAAGCCCATGGGAATGTAATGGTCGTTTTCCCAAATGTCAAAGCCGTTTGTGTTGCCGTAGTACATCCAGCCCGGCATGGCGGGGTCGGCGTAGTCTTCGCCGGCGAAATACTCGGTATCGTGATCATCGTCAAAAAGATACTTGACGCTTGTCAGTCCGCGCAGGCCGTAGTGAGTGGTATCCGGGCGGGAAGCGACATCGCGCTGCACGCCGATGGAATCGTAGAACTCCATGAGCGAGCCGGGGACAATGCTGTGGAACGCCTGGATGGACTGTACCTCCCAGAACATGGCGGAGTTATCGAGGCTTTCGTAGAAATCCGTACGGACGTTGTCGTCGCGCAGGTCGTCTATGGCGACATCCGCGCCGCCGTTTAAGGCGTAGGGGATGATGTGGTCATAGGTGTAATCCGACTGTGTTTTGCCGAGCGCGATGAAGAAAACAGAATACAGCACGATGGTGATGCTGAGGCAGACGGACGCGGCGCGGTAGAACGGGCGGGAGCCGCGGTTATAAAATGCAAGAACAAAGCCGACGAGTGCAAGTGAGAGGAGCGCAATGGCGGCGTATGTCCAGAAGCGCGTGGGGTATTTTTCGAGGCCGAATGTGACATCGGTAATCTCGCCGTCCGTTTTGGTGAGCGTGGGCATGAGGCCGATGACGAGCGTCATGGCGAGCGTGATGAGCGTTGTCCACTTTAAGGAGCGGCGCCAATCAACACGCGGGTTTTCGAGCGCCATCATGGTGGCGGCGGCCATCATGAGCGTGAGCATATAGAACCAGCGTGCGTAATACGACGCGTTCATGAGCTGGAACAAAGCGTTGAGGCCGGGAATAAACGCCATGAAGAGCAGAACGCAGAGCATCTTTTTCAGCCAGTGGCGGCGCTTCAGCTGCATCCAGCCGATGACGCCGGTCATGCTGAACATGGGCAGCCATGCGCCGAGGGACGCCCATTTGGATTCGGAATCCGGGGTGAAGTTCGGGCGTGCGGGAAGATCCGGCGGGAAGAAGAGACACTGCAAAATGTGAATGTAGCGCTGGTTGCGGTCATAAAGCAGGGCGCTCCAGCCGCTGATGGGATTGGAAACGCGATAGTTTTGAATGATGCACAGAACGCTTGGCACAAGCAGAATGCACGCGATGCCGAGGCCGAGCACGGCTTCGAGCGCGAGCAGGAGGAAATCTTTGACCGTGATGTGCCAGCTGCCGGAGAGCAGACGCACAAAGAAGTAGATGACCGTGAATGTCACCATGCCGACGAAGAAATAATAATTCACGATGCACGCGGCGGCGACCATGAGCGTAAAAATGCCGCGACGCTTTGTGTACATGTATTCATCGAGCGCGGCTAAGAGCAAAGGGAACACGATGATGGCTTCGTGGAAATGATTGAAAAAGATGTTGTAGATCGAGTAGCCCGAGAACGCGTATAAGAGAGACGCTAAGAGCGCCGTGTTGGGGTTCTTTGCATAGCGGTGCAAATAGATATAGCCGGAGAGGGAGGCGCAGCCGAACTTTAGGATGAACAGCGGGCCCATGAGGTATTGCAGCCATTCGCCCGGGAACGGAATGGTGAGCCAGAAGAACGGGCTGCCGAGCAGGTAGAACGAATAGGAACCGATGAAATTGACGCCGAGGTCTGTTAAATGATTCCAGCCGATGTTGCCGGAACGAATGGCATCGTGCGCGATGCGGTAGAACGGCACCTGCTGCACATTGAAATCGCCGTAGAACAGAAAGCGGCCGCCGTCTACGATCATGAACGGCACAAAGATGACAAAGGCCAGAGCGAGGCCGAAAAGGAAGGAGAAGAGGAAATAATTGCCGCGCGGCTTTTGCTGGATGCGACCATCGCGCACATAAGATTTTGAGGTATCCAAGTGAATGTCCTCCTGTATGTGAATTTAGAATGAGGTTTCTTGTAAGCGTGGTTAAAAGTTTTTGATCGACCTTTTTTCAAATGAAGGTCAAACCGAACCTGCGGTTCGGTCGTGGGGTCTCGGGGTGAAGCCCAGAGTCGTCGTCCGCAGACGACGAAAACTTTTTTGCCTCCCAAAAATCAGGACTGGGAGAAACCAATGCTTCGCATTGCTATCAAACAGTCCGGTGGACTGTTTTTGCGCGGGAGACCCAATTAGGGGGTCTCCCGAAAGGCGTGTAACGCCTTTTTAAAAGAGAGATTCCCCGCATCTATATTTAAGCTCAGTATAACACAAATAAAGGGTAGATTAAAGGCAAATTCTAATTTTTAAGGAATTTTTATTGAAATGTGCGGGGCAGTTCGGTATTATAATATAAGTAAAATTAAAAATACAGAAAAATCAGAAGGATATAAAAATGAAAATCGGAAATCTGACTTTAAACGGTGTGGCGGCGCTGGCGCCGATGGCGGGCGCGACCGATCGGCCGTTTCGCGAGCTTTGCTGCTCGTTCGGCGCAGCGTACTGTGTGACGGAAATGGTCTCGACGAGGGCGCTGCAGTATAACTATAAAAAAACGCAGGAGCTCATCACGCTTGGCGAAAAGGAACATCCCGTCGCCATCCAGATGTTCGGTGACGACCCGCTCATCTTTGCATCTGCCGCAAAGCGCGCCGCAGCGGCCGGGCCGGATGTTATTGATATCAATATGGGTTGCCCCGTGCCGAAAATTGCGGGCAATAACTGCGGCAGCGCCCTAATGAAAAAGCCGCCGCTGTGTGGGGACATTGTCCGCGCCGTGAAAAATGCGGTCGACCTGCCCGTGACGGTGAAAATTCGTAAGGGCTGGGACGAAAACAGCGTGAACGCGGTGGAGGTTGCAAAATATTGCGAAGACGCGGGCGTGGACGCCATTTGCGTGCACGGCAGAACGCGCACACAGATGTATGAGCCGCCGGCGGATTGGGATATTATCCGTCAGGTGAAGGAAGCCGTTAAGGTACCCGTCATCGGCAACGGCGACGTAAAATGCGTGCAGGACGCCGTGCGTATGATGAGCGAAACCGGGTGCGACATGGTGATGATCGGGCGCGGGGCGCTCGGTAATCCATGGATTTTCAGGGAGATCAACGGCTATTTCAGCAGCGGTCTGCGTATTATGCCGCCACCGACGCTTGCGGAGCGCATTGTGGTCATTAAAAAGCATATAGATGCGCTGTGCGCCGCAAAGGGAGAAGGGCGCGGCATGCGCGAAGCGAGAAAGCATGTGGCGTGGTACATGCACGGTCTGCGCGGTGCGGCGGAATTCCGGCGCATGGCGGGCGAGCTGGAAACGCTCAGCGACCTCGATAAATTGCTTGAGAAAGTGTATATAGAAAACAAAGACGTGTCTTTTGACCCGTAACGGAAAGGAAGATCAGCGTGAAGCTTTTGGTACTGGACGGCAACAGCATTTTAAACCGCGCGTTTTACGGCATTAAGCTGCTGACAACGAAAAGCGGCGAGTTTACAAACGGTATTGTCGGTTTTTTGAACATTCTGGAAAAAGTGAAGGACGAAACGGAGCCGGACGCGGTGGCCATCGCGTTCGATATGAAAGCGCCGACATTCCGCCACAAGGCCTATGCGGGTTATAAGGCGCAGCGCAAGGGCATGCCGCCGGAGCTTGCGGCGCAGATGCCGGTCTTAAAGGAACTGCTCGGCGACCTCGGCTATAAAATCGTGACGTGCGAGGGCTGGGAAGCAGACGATATTCTCGGCACGTTTGCGGAAACGTGCGAAAACACGGACAATACGTGCATGATTGCGACCGGCGACCGGGACAGCCTGCAGCTTGTCTCGCCGAAAACGACGGTGCGCCTTGCAACGACGAAATTCGGTCAGTCTGCCGTGACGCTGTGTGATGAGGCGTATATCAAAGAGACGTACGGCGTGGAACCGAAGCAGCTCATCGACATCAAGGCCATTCAGGGCGATACCTCAGATAATATTCCGGGCGTTGCGGGCATCGGCGAAAAGGGTGCGGGCGAGCTGATCCGCAAGTTCGGCTCTTTGCAGTATATTTACGACAATTTAGATAAGCTGGACATCAAGCCCGGCATGAGAACGAAGCTGATCAATTCCAAAGACAATGCGTTTTTGAGCTACGACCTCGGCACCATCCGCCGCAATGCGCCGATCGATACGGAGCTTGCGCATTATATTCCCGGCGAGGGCGACCCCGCAGCCGCGGCGCAGATCATGACGCGTTTGGAGCTCTTTAAGCTGATGGAACGCCTGCACCTGACTCCCGGCGCGGCGCCGACGGCGAACAGCGCGCAGGCCGAAGAAGCGGCTGTGCTGCCCGTGAAGAATTATAAAGACGGCGCAGCGGTGCTCGGCCAGTGTGAGGACGAGGGGGCGGCGTACTTTGTGCCGGTGTTTGAAAACGACGAATTAAAGCAGCTTGTGTTTAACGGTAAGTTCGACGCGGGCAAGCCGGCGATTGCGGTTGTGGATGCGGACGACGCATTTTTGAAGGCGTTCCTCGGCAGTAAGGTGACGAAAAAGTACACGTTTGCGCTGAAAAAGCTGCACCGCACGGCGCTGCATTTGAGGACTTCCCTTGAAAACGCCGTGATGGACACGGAGCTTGCGGCGTATCTTTTGAACCCCTCGGGCTCCGATTACGGTGTGCTGCGTTTGGCGGCGGAATACGGCATTGCCGTGCCCGCATATGAGGACGCGAACGTGCAGGCGGCGGCTGTGCTGCCCGCTGTTTGTGCGGCGCTGCAAAAGGGCATCGACGAAAACGGCCAGCACGAATTATTGGAGAACATTGAAATTCCGCTTGCTTTGGTTTTGGGCGAGATGGAGGAAAGCGGCTTCCTTGTTGACCGCGAGGCCATAAAAACCTACGGCGAGGTGCTTTATGAGCAGGTGGACGCGCTGCAGAAAGAAATTTATGAAGACGTGGGGTACGAATTCAACATCAACTCCCCGGTGCAGCTGGGCGAAGCGCTGTTCGTAAAGCTCGGACTGCCGCACGGCAAAAAGACGAAAAAGGGATACTCCACAAACGCAGATGTGCTGGAGGGTCTGCGCGGCGTGCATCCGGCAGTTGATAAGGTTTTGCGTTACCGCACGCTGACGAAGCTGCGTTCCACGTACTGCGAGGGCTTGCTGAAAGCCATCACGGCGGACGGGCGCATTCACTCGAGCTTCAACCAGACCGAAACGCGCACGGGGCGTATTTCCTCGACTGAGCCGAATTTGCAGAACATCCCGGTGCGCACGCCGCTTGGGCGTGAATTCCGCCGGTTCTTCATCGCAAAAGAGGGAAATGTGCTTGTGGACGCCGACTATTCGCAGATTGAACTGCGCGTATTGGCGCACGTGGCAAACGACACGCAGATGCAGGAGGACTTCCGCCTTGGGCGCGATATCCACACCATGACGGCGGCGCGTGTGTTCGATATGCCCGAAGATCTTGTGACCCCGCAGATGCGCAGCCGTGCGAAAGCGGTCAACTTCGGCATTGTGTACGGCATCGGCGCGTTCTCGCTTTCAAAGGACATCGGTGTTTCCCGCCGTGAGGCCGAGGACTACATTCACGATTACCTGCGCAATTATAAGGGCGTTGCAGACTATATGGAGCGCGTGGTGGAGGAAGCGAAGAAAAACGGCTATGTGGAGACGCTGTTCGGCCGCAGACGCTATCTGCCGGAGCTTGCAAGCTCCAATTTCAACATGCGTGCGTTCGGTGAACGTGTGGCGCGCAACATGCCGATTCAGGGCACGGCGGCGGACATCATCAAGATTGCGATGGTGCACGTGCGCAACCGTTTGAAAGCCGAAAAGCTCGATGCAAAGCTGATTTTGCAGGTGCATGACGAACTCATTGTGGAGTGCCCGGAAGCGGAAAGCGACACGGTGAAGAAAATTCTGGAAGAAGAAATGGCAAACGCGGTGCAGCTGAGCGTGCCGATGCTGGCAGAGGCCGGAAGCGGTAAGAGCTGGTATCAGGCGAAGGGCTAAGGGTTTATGATGATATTTTGCTGTCCCGCATGCGGCAGCGCGTTGGAAAGAGAAGACCGCGCGCTGCGCTGCGCAAACGGACATTCTTATGATATTGCGCGCCAGGGGTATGTGCATCTTCTGCCCGTAAAGCAGATGCACGCGAAGATTCCCGGCGACACAAAGCAGATGGTGGACGCGCGCCGCGTGTTTTTGAGCGGCGGCTACTACGATGCGTTCCGTGATAAACTGGCGGAGCTGACGGATAAATATCTGCCCGAGAACGGCGTTGTTTTGGACGCAGGCTGCGGCGAGGGCTTTTACACTTCGGCTTTATATGAAAAAGCCAAAGCGAAAAACGGTTCGGTTTCCGGCGTGGACATCTCGAAATTCGCGGTGAAAGCGGCTGCGGGCAAATATAAGGGCATCGATTTCGCGGTGGCGAGTTTATTTCACCTGCCGTGTGCGGAAAACAGTGCAGATGTGCTGACGGACGTTTTTGCGCCTATTGTGCCGGAGGAGTTTTTTAGGGTGCTAAAGCCGGGCGGCGTGATGATCTTTGCGGTGCCGGGTGCGCGGCATCTGTACGGCATGAAAGAGGTTTTATACAAAGAGCCGTATGAGAACGAAGAGCACGACACGGCCTACGACGGGTTTGAATACCTTGGCCGTGCGTGTGTGCAAAAGTTTATCACGGTGAACGGGCAGGAGAACATTGAAGCGCTGTTCTCCATGACGCCGTACTACTGGAAGACGGACGTAGAGGGCGGAGAGCGTCTGCGCGCGCTCGATGTGCTCGAGACCGAGATTAAATTTGACTTTCTGGTTTACAGGAAGAAGTAGGCGAGTGCGCCTTTCAGCAGCTTTGTGCGGCACAATGTTGTTTATTGTTGTTGTTTTGTTGTCATTCATTGAAAATTAAAGAATACTTAGTAGAATTCTCTCCCGAACTGTGCTATGATAGGTAGCGGTCGTTCGGGAGCGTTTTCATTTTGGAAGACGAAATACGACCGATTATAGAAGTATTCGAGGTTTATAATCAAAGATGAAAATTTTGTTTGTCTGCACCGGCAACACGTGCAGAAGCCCAATGGCGGAGGGCATTTTCCGCCGCGAAATGGAGCAGCGCGGCTTTGAGAACATCATGTGCCAAAGCGCCGGTCTTTCCGCGCTCGATGGGCAGCACCCCAGCGAAAATGCGGTGCTGGCCTGCAAGGAGATCGGCGTGGACATCAGCGGTCACATTGCGCGCCGCTTTACGCCGGAAGAAATCGATGTGTGGGACGTTTATTTCACGATGTCGAAAACCCACGCGTACATTTTGATGCAGGCGGGTGTGCCGGCGGAGAAAATTTACGTGCCGCATTACATTGACGATCCCTACGGCGGGGACCTAAATACCTACCGCAAGTGCCGCGACAAGATCTGCGAGGAATTGCAGACGTTTGAGCATCATCTCGGTTTTTAAGGAGCGTTTATGCAGATTGTTTCGATGACGGCGGAGCACGTTTCGCGCCTTGCGGAACTTGAAAAGCTTTGCTTTTCGGAACCGTGGAGCGAAAAAAGCCTGACGGAGGAGATTGATAATCCTGCCGCGTGCTTTTTGGTGGCGATGCAGCAAGATGAGGTGCTCGGCTACGGCGGCATGCACACGGTGCTCGGCGAAAGCTATGTGGACAACATTGCGGTGTTCCCGGAGTTTCGCGGCCATGGTGTGGGCAGAACGCTCATGGCGACGCTGATCGAAAAAGCGCGGGAAAACGGCGGCGTTTTCATCACGCTGGAGGTGCGGACATCAAACCTGCCGGCCATTGCGATGTACCGTTCGCTCGGCTTTACGGAAGCGGGCGTGCGCCGCAATTTTTACACAGAACCAAGAGAGGATGCGCTGATTTTTACGCTCTCTTTCTGAATTTTTAGCTATACGGGGGTAAAAAGTATGCTTTTCGGAAAAATCAAGGCGCTTGTCGAATACGGCGTGCGCACGGGGCTCATCGAAGCGGAAGACACGATTTACACGCGCAACCGTTTATTGGAGGCGTTTTGTGAAGAGGATTACGCGGATGAGGAAGCGGAGCAGAGCGAAAACCTGGCACTTTTGCTGGACGGCCTTTGCGACGAAGCCGTAAAGCGCGGCATCATCGAGGACGGTGCGACGTCCCGCGATTTATTTGACACGAAACTGATGGGCCTTTTGACACCGCGCCCGTCCGATGTGAACCGCACATTTCGCGCACTTTACAAGGAATCCCCGGAAAAGGCGACGGACTGGTTCTATAAGCTTTGCGGCGACTGCAATTATATCCGCCGCGACCGTGTGGCGCGCGATTTAAAGTGGGTGTATAACGACCCGCGTTTCGGTGCGATTGATATTACCATCAACCTTTCAAAGCCGGAAAAAGATCCGAAGGCCATTGCTGCGGCAAAGAAAATGAAGGCTTCCGGTTATCCTGCCTGTATGCTGTGCAAGGAGAATATCGGTTATGCGGGCCGCATGAACCACCCGGCAAGACAGAATCACCGCGCAGTCCCGATCACGGTGAACCATGCGGATTGGTTTTTGCAGTATTCTCCGTATGTGTACTACAATGAGCACTGCATTGTGTTCTGCGGCGAGCATGTGCCGATGCAGATTGACAAGAGCACGTTCCGCAAGCTGTTTGATTTTGTGGAGCAGTTTCCGCACTATTTCCTCGGCTCTAATGCCGATTTGCCCATCGTTGGCGGTTCCATTTTGACACACGACCACTACCAGGGCGGCCACTATACGTTCGCGATGGCGCGCGCGAACATGGAGGAGCACTGCACGCTGCACGGCTTTGAAGATGTGGAAGCGGGCATATTGAACTGGCCGGTATCTGTTTTGCGTTTGCGCCATAAAAACCCGGATCGCCTGATTGACGCGGCCGACCATGTATTGAAAGCGTGGAGAAGCTACACGGACGAGGACGCGTTCATTTTTGCGGAGACGGACGGCGAGCCGCACAACACCATCACGCCGATTGCGCGCTGTGTGGACGGCGTATACGAGCTCGACCTTGCGCTGCGCAACAATATTACGACGGAAAAGTATCCGCTCGGCGTATACCACCCGCACGACGAATATCATCACATCAAGAAAGAGAACATCGGCCTCATTGAAGTTATGGGCCTCGCGGTTTTGCCGCCCAGACAGAAAGACGAGCTGAAGACCCTGAAAGATGTGATGCTGAAAAACGGCAACGTTTCAAGCGTGGAGAGCATCGCAAAGCACGCGGAGTGGGCAGCGCAGGTGAAGCGCGACCACCCGGAAATGAACGAAGCGAATGCCGAGCACATCTTGCAGCAGGAAGTGGGAAAGGTGTTTGTAAAGGTGCTGGAGAACGCAGGCGTCTACAAATGCACGGCAGAGGGCAGAAAAGCGTTCAGAACGTTTGTAGAAAGCGTACGCTGAATCAAAAATAATACGATAAAATAAGGAATCCACCGTATGTGTGAAAGCGATACGGTGGATTCCTTTTAATTCGTGATGAAACAGCTTCAAATTTCTTTGCCGCAGTATGGACGGATTGCGTTTACGTGTTCTTTACCGTGTCTTTCAGCGGTTCGCTTTTCGTGCCGTCTTCGTTGACCTTCTGCATGTTTGGGTAGACGAGCGCGAGGTAGTTGTCATCCAAGTGCTTATCGAGGAACATTTGGAACGAGCTTGTGGCGGGGATGCCCTCGGCGCGCTCGTTGGCGCGGGTCAGCGCGGCGCAGGAAATGAACCCGTCAAACAGCATGAACGCAACGAGCAAAATGGTGAGGATAGCGCCCGGGCGCTTCGGGATTTTTTCGATCATGCGCGACATGGCGGGGTAAATTTCTTTGATCCAGATAAGGCCGAGCGTGCCCCAGATGAGCGCGAACATCAAGTTTGTGCGGCCGTCAATGTTGAACGGCGTGCCGCTGTAATCCCACGAAACGGTGCCGAACAGCATCTCCTGTCCCCAACTGCACAGATACTCGAACGCCGCACCGATGATGCCGCTGGCAACAAAAATGACGATGTCGTCCTGCTTGTAGAGCTTATACAGGCACAGCGTGATGATGGCTGCGCCGCCGCCGTAAATGGGCTGGAATGGGCCGTACACAAGGCCTACACGCAACTCAATCTGGTGCGCGATGAAGAACGCCCAGCATTCTTCAAGCACAAAACCGGCAAGGCAGCCGATGAAGAAGATCCAGAAGAGTTTTGTGAAGTTCATGCCGAACGCAAACGGGCGGTCTTCCGGGTTTTCGAATGTGGCTTCATATTCATAGCGGTTGCGCTTCCAGCGTTCGGCGGAGCGCTTTTTGCGCTCTTCCGTCGTGATGCGGTACGCTTTTAATTCCTTTTCGTACTGCTCGTTCGTCATATCCGGCGAGGCGCTCATGAAGCGGCGCTTTAAGAAGTTCGATTTGTTGAGGAGTGCCGTGTAGTTTTCGTCGGCGGTCTTCTGTGCTTCCTGAAGCTTCTTTTGCAGGTCGAGGTCATCGATGGCCTCCGCTGCGCCGATAGCGCCGCCGGTGACGGCATTGCCGAGGGCGTTTCTCGCCTCGCGCACGCGGTCTCCGAGTTCGGATAAGCGTTTAAACTGGTGATTCAAGCGCTGCACAGTGATGGACGTGATGATGATGTCGAGCAGCATGATGCCGAGGACGGCATAGAGGATGACCCAGCCGACGGTGCGGTTGACGTAGTGCAGAAGTGACGTGAGTACCGGCACGATGAACACCACAATGAACGAGAAGCACACGCCGCGCACGGTGGCGACGGGCACGGAAACGTAACCTTTGATATTCCACTTGAATTTGGAGTAATCACGCAGGCGGATGTGCGTTGTTTTGCGCAGCAGCCACGCGAACGTGAATTCCACAAGGAAGCTTGAAATCAGGCAGAAAAACAGCGTGGCAACAAACGACGTCTGCCAATGCAGCGCCGTCAATGCCGCCCACGGCAGCGCAATCATCAGGCCGTACTGCGGGCAGTACGGACCGTTCAGCATGCCGGGGTTTTTGAATTTTCGGTATACCATGCCGATGTACCCCACCTCTGCGACCCAGCCGCAGAAGGAAGCAAGCACAAAGTACCACAGAAAAAGCCAGATCTTATATGCCATGCGTGCATCTCCTTAAACCATCGAGCGTCCTATGTATATCTCGGAAAAGTATAGAACAGTATAGCATATTTCACGGTTTTCAACAATACTTCTGCAAGAAAAAACTGTCGGAAACCGCAGCAATATCGGAAATTTTGAGGGGAAAACAAACGGCTCCTACCACGAAAACCTGCCCGTATTGCCTGATGGATGACGTGAAGATCGGCGCGACGAAATGCCCGCACTGCGCATCCGTGCTTCCGCCGGAAGACGAAGAGGAAAAGAAGGACGCATAATATTTCGCTTATACATACGCGGCTCCACGGTGCTTTCATGCGCCGGGAGCCGTTTTTCTTTTTATTGTCCGAAGGACTATAGCATTCGCCGACAGGCGAATATAATGAAGGCGCACTTTCGGAGAGAAAGTACGCCTTGAAAATATGTATTCTTATGTCTTACTTAAAGCAAAATTACCAGCCGAGGCCCTTGAGGTAATCGCGGCTCATCTTCACGGCTTCGAGAGCGGGGGTGTCATAAGACTGATCCTGCTCGACAACGACCCACTTGGAGCCGGCTTCCAGTGCTGCATCGAGCACCGGCGGAATGTCCTGCATGCCGTGGCCGACCGGACGGAACTCGAACTTGCCGGTTTCTTCCTTCTTCTCGGTCTCAATGCCGATGAGCTCGTACATGTTGGCCGGCTTACCTTCCTTGTAGAAGTCCTTGAGGTGGACGACCGGTGCGCGGCCGGCGTACTTCTTGATGTAATCGACCGGCTCTTCGCCGGCGACCTTGACCCAGCAGATATCAAGCTCGGTCTGGAGCAGGTCAGCGGGAATCTCGGTATAGATATAATCGAGTGCATACTGACCGTTCGGCATCTTTACAAACTCGAAATCGTGGTTGTGGTAAAGCAGCGTGATGCCGACTTTCTTGCAGGCTTCGCCGATCTTCTTGAAGGTCTCAATGTTCTTGAGGAACTTCTCGGTGCCCGGACGATCTTCTTCCATCAGATACGGGATGGCAATGTACTGCATGCCGATTTCCTTATACTGTGCGACCGTGCCTTCGATATCGGCTTCGAGCTCCTGGAACGGAACGTGTGCAGAAAGCGGAACGAGGCCCACTTCTTCCAAAATCGCCTTGACTTCCGCCGGCTTCATGCCATAAAGGCCTGCAAGCTCAACGCCGTCATAGCCCATGTCCTTGATTTTCTGCATGGTGCCCTTAAAATCGCGCTCAGCGTCATCGCGGACAGAATAAACCTGTACCGCTACGGGTAAAGTTTTCATGGTGAACTCCTCCTGTGGTTTTGAAATCTGATTCAATTATACAAGAGTATTTGCAAAAAATCAATGGAATTTTCGTAAAAATCCGAGTTTTAATTGGTTATTATCGCCCTCTTTTTCCATTTCGGTGGCGGGATCGGCAAATTCCTTCAGGCGTGCCGCATAGGCTTCTTCAAGCGCATTTTCAAAGGGGAGCGTTTTCGCTTCGACACCGATCAGGTGCAGTAAATAGCGCGTGAATGCGGGGTTCATGGTGAGAAGCGGGCCCACGAGATACGTGCCGAAAAAGTTGTGCATATGCACGCCCTCTAAGTCGGAGCTTTTGTTTAGTCCCATGCCACGCTCCGCTTTGGCAAAATAGTAAGCGCTGTTGTCGCCGTAAGCCATGGTGAACTGCGTTTTGCAGCCGAGCAGGCGCATATTTTGGAACATGCCGAGAAAATTGCCGTTATAGCGGTGGTTGTAATCCCGCACAGCGTAAAGATCAAAAAGAGCAAGCCCCGGTATGCGACGGCTGCCATCGCGAATTTCGCGGAACAAAACCTCCACGGCATTGCCGGTGAAAAGGAAGCAGCGTCCTTTTTCAATTTGCGCTGCAAGCTGCGCTTTATGCGGCAGCAGCTTTTCGATGACCTTTTCCTGTGTGTGCTCGGACATGGAGCCGAGGTAGACGAGATCGACGGGATCTTTTACGAACTGCGGTGTTTCATAGAGCGCGGTCTCGATGAATTCCGCGTTTGGCAGGCAGGCTTTTAAAAGCAGCACATTGCCGTAATCGCCGAAAAGATTGCAGCACTCCGGAAATAAAATCTCAATTTTCATTTGCAGTCTCCTTTTTGGCACGTTCAATCAGGCAGTCGCGGAGCTGCTCTGCGGCGGCGCGGGTGAACACGGCGTGCAGAATATACACGCGCTTGACGTTTTTAAAATTGACCAATGCGGCGGTGTTCTCCGGTTTTTCGGCACAACGGATATTTTCCTGCGGAATACCGGCGAGCAGGGCGCGCACTTGGTAATCGTAACAACGGCTGCCGACGGTTATGAGCTCACGCACACAATCGGTATTCAAAAATTCGTAGTCCGCTTCGTAAAGCCATGCGGTATTTTCCGAGGAATGTGCCGCGTCGTGCCGGTCGTAGTTCATGAGCACGACGGCGCAGGGGATGTTCTGCTCCGCGATGAACTCAAACACACGCGAGCTTGCGATGGGGCTTTGGCCTTTGGCAAGGCAGAGTACAATTTCTTTGTCACTGGCTGACTGAATATCATAGCGCGTGCGGGTGAGCTCCGTTTTTTCGAGCGAGGATGCGATCTGCTTTTGCGAAAGTCCGAGCGTTTTTAAAAGCGTGACGGCGGTGAGCTCGTTATAAAGGTCTGTGATGTTTTTGCCGAGCAGGCGGTAGGTCTCTTCGCCCTGCGGTGCTAAAAGCGTGAAGCGCATGGCAGTTTGATCGACCGTTTTTGCTTCGTAATCGATGTTCGGCGAGCCGTAATCGCAATTTGGGCAATGCGCGCGGCCAATGTGATTATATCGCAGAAAGCGGTAGGAAAGCGGCGCGCCGCATTGCGGGCAGGCGGTGATGTCCCGCACAAGATTCGGGCGTGCGGCATCGTCGCGCGGGAGCTTATCAATGCCGAAGTACACGCGTGGGTTCTGCGGCTTTAAGTGGCTTGTGATGAGGTCATCGCCGTTTAAAATGAGCGTGGCGCTGTCGTTCAGATTTTTGTTTAAGAGATCGGCGATGAATTCCACATTTGCGTTGCGGTCGAGCGCATCGCGGCAGAGATTGGTGCAGACGAAATAATCCGGCTGTATATAGGAGAGAATCTTTTCTGCCGAGCGCTCGTCAAATTCAAAAACGGCAAGATCATGCTTCGGGTTGCCGAAAAAAGTGGAATCGGCAATGAGCGCCGAAGCAATACCCGTGTTGACGTTTGCGCCAAAGCGATTGCAGACGTATTCCACATGGTTATCCGTTAAAATGTCTTCTGTTAAATTGCAGACGGTTGTTTTGCCGTTTGTTCCGGCCACCATGACGACGGTTTTCGGGCGCGGTATGCGCCCCAGAAAATCCGGGCACAGAATAATGGCCCAAGAGCCCGGCATGGATGTGCCCTTTCGCCCGATGAGCTTTAAAATACGCGCCGTGCACTTGGCAAAAAAAAGAGCAAAATAGAAGCGAAGTGATTTTTTCAAAAGGGTTCCTCCCGTTTTGTATGCGTTTTCAAAAGCTGCACCGAAAACGCTATATGCGGTATTGTCAAAAACAAAAATAGTATAACACTATATGTACAAATAGTCAATACTTGCACTTTTTACCATTAAGAATGCGATATGGATTGGGTATAATGGATTAAAAAAAGGAAGTGCGAAAAAAGAGGAAACGAATGAAAAATTTTTTGGGTGAAAAAATCAGACAGTATCGCGTGGAAAACGGGCTGACACAGCGCCAGTTTGCAGACCGGTGCGATTTGGATGAGTTTTATATCAGCCGCATAGAAAACGGAAAACGCACACCGGGCAGAAAGGCGCTGGTACAGATCGCGAATGCCATGCAGATCTCGGTGGATTCTCTGCTGCAAACGGAATCGAACGCTGCTTTTCAAAATGAATACGCACGCTTTATGCAGGAATTTGAGCATTGCTCCGCAGAGCTTTCTGTCGAGGACAAGGAATATATTCTGGATACATTAGAGCTGCTGCGCACACGATTTTTTAAGACTGATTGGAAGGAATGAAGAAAATGAAACGAAATTTACGCTTTTATTTTGCGCTGATGTTCGCCCGCGGTACGGCGCTGGTTTTAAAGCTCATCGGGCGAAAGGGCACGTCCATGCCGGGTTCTTGGGCTATTATTCTGTGCCCGGATTTTATCGGGCGCATGCCGAAACCGAAGAAGATCATCGGCATTACGGGCACGAACGGCAAAACGACTGTCTCGAACATGATCGAGGATGTTTTGGAGGATAACGGCATCGAGTTCATGTGCAACCGCTCCGGCACGAATGTTGCGACCGGCGTGGCATCAACGCTCATTGCGAACAGTCACTTTTTCGGCAAGCCGAAGTGTGACCTTGCGGTGTTTGAGCTCGATGAGCGCTCTGCGCCGAACATTTACCCTTACATGCAGCCGGACATTGTGCTGTGCACGAACATTTTTCGTGATTCTTATAAGCGCAACGCGCACGCGGAGTTTATCCTCGACATTCTGAATAAGGAAATTCCAAAGGGAACAAAGCTCGTTTTGAACGGCGACGACCCGCTTTGCAGTTCCATTAAGCCCGAAAACGACCGCGTGTATTTCGGCATCGACCACCTTGACACGGACAAAAAGGAATGCGACAATATCGTAAATGATGTGCCTGCCTGCCCCAAATGCCACGGCCCGCTTGTGCACGACATTGTGCGCTACCATCATATCGGCCGTGTGCACTGCGAAGCCTGCGGCTACCGCTCGCCGGACATCGACTACCTTGCAACGGACATCGATACGAAAGGCATGAAAATGAACGTGGCGGTGGACGGCAAAAAATCGGAATATCCGCTTTTGAACAGTACGAACATCAATATTTATAACGCCCTTGCCGCCATTGCGACGCTGCGTGAATTCGGCCTTTCCGAAGAAAAAATCCGCAATTCCATGGAGAAAATGGGCATCAGCGAGACGCGTTACTCCGAAAAAGAAGTGAACGGCAGAAAGTACATTCTGCACCTTGCAAAGGGGCAGAACCCCATTGCATGCTCCCGTGCGTTTGAAAATATCCGTAACGCGCCGGGCAAAAAGTCCGTTGTGATGTTTCTCGACGACTACTTCGATGCGCGCCACACCGTGGAGAACACCGCGTGGTTCTACGACACCGATTTTGAGTTTTTAAATGACCCGAGCATCGTGCAGGTCGTTATTGCCGGTGCGCGCCACCACGATACGTATGTGCGCACGCTTCTGGCCGGTGTGCCGGCGGAGAAGATCGTGCACATGCGCGATGAAAGCGATACGCCTGCGGCGGTCTCGAAAGAAGCGGACACAGTCTTTATTCTGTACGACGTATACACCATTCGTTTGGCAAATGACATTCGCGATAAGATGATCGAACGTGAGAAGGAGGGCGAGACGAAATGAAAATAGAAGTCCTTTTCCCGGAATTCTGCAACCTGTTCGGCGACGCGTACAACATGGTCTACCTTGAAAAAACGCTGCCGGAAGCGGAGTTTATCCGCACGAAATTCAGCGACGATGTGCGCTTTACCGAAGAAAAAATGAACCTTGTGTATATGGGTCCCATGACGGAGCGTATGCAGGAGCAGGTCATCCGCAAGTTGATGCCGCTGAAGGAGAAAATCCAAAAAGCCATTGACGACGGCACGGTGTTCCTTTTCACGGGCAATGCGCTCGAAATCTTCGGCGATTACATTGAAAACGAGGACGGCAGCCGCGTAGAGTGCCTTGGGCTTTACCGTTTGTACGCAAAGCGCGATATGATGCACCGCCATAACAGCGACTTTGAGGGCGAATTTGACGGCAATGTCATCATGGGCTTTAAGACGCAGTTCACGATGGCCTACACGCCGGATGAATCGCACGGCTTGTTCGTGAAAAACAAAGGTGTGGGGCTCAATATAAAGGCGAAATACGAGGGTATCCGCGTAAACAACTTCTTCGGCACATACCTTGTGGGGCCGATCTTGGTTTTGAATCCGCCGTTTACAAAGTACATTTTGAACCTGATGGGTGCGGGCGATGTGAAGCTTGCGTTTGAAGCGGAAAACATGGCGGCCTACGAGCAGCGCAAGAAGGATTTTGCCGAGAAGGTACACTGATGGTGCAGCACGAAATTCCGCCGGTGTTCGACGAAAACAGCCGCGTGCTCGTTTTGGGCTCGTTTCCGTCTGTGCAGTCGAGAAAAGCGGCGTTTTTCTACGGGCACCCGCAAAACCGCTTTTGGCGCGTCTTGAGCGCGGTTTTCGGTGAACCGGTGCCGGGGGATGTCCCCGAAAAGAAGGCGCTTTTGCTAAAGCATAAAGTTGCCTTGTGGGACGTCATTGCCTCGTGCGACGTAACGGGCTCGGCTGACGCGAGCATCAAAAACGTCGTGCCGAATGATCTTTCCGTGATTTTATCGACAGCGAACATCACGCATGTGTGTACAAACGGTCAAATGGCGCACAAGCTGTATCAAAAATATCTGGCGAAAGAGATCGACCTGCCGGAAACGGTTCTGCCGAGCACCAGCCCCGCGAACGCCGCGTGGAGCTTGGAGCGGCTGACGGAAGCGTGGAAGATTATCCGATCAATTTAATACGGCAAGCACGCGGCTTTAAAAACCGCGTGCTTTTTTCACCCATTTTTTCCCTCTCCATATAATAAAATCAGGAGGGCTGAAAATGAATGATATTGTATTTTATGCGTTGTTGGCGACGCTGGGGACATGGCTCGTCACGGCGCTTGGTGCTGCTACGGTGGTGCTGTTCAAATCGCCGAACCCCAAAATTCTCAATTTGATGCTCGGTTTCGCCGCCGGGGTGATGGTTGCGGCGAGCTTTTGGTCACTTTTGCAGCCGGCCATCGAGCGCGCGGAGGCGGCGGGAAGCATGCCTGCGTTTTTGGTGGCGACACTCGGGTTTCTCTGCGGTGCGTTGTTCATGTGGGGCTCCGATAAATGCGTGACCTACGCGCAGCGGCGCTCCGCTTTGGCGCAGGGCGAGAAAAACGCACGGCTGAACCGCATCATTTTGTTGGTGCTTTCCATCACGCTGCACAATATCCCGGAGGGGCTCGCCGTGGGCGTGGCGTTCGGTGCGCTGAAAAACGGCGGCTATACGCCGGAAGCGCTGATGGGTGCCGTGACGGTGGCCGTGGGCATCGGTTTGCAGAATTTCCCCGAAGGCGCGGCGGTCTCGCTGCCTTTGCGCCGTGAGGGGTGCTCCAGAAGGAAGAGCTTTTTCATCGGGCAGGCTTCCGGCTTTGTGGAGCCAATTGCGGGCGTTTTGGGCGCTTTGCTTGCCGTGTACATTGAAGCCGTTTTGCCGTTTGCGCTGTCCTTTGCGGCGGGCGCGATGATCTTAGTCGCGGTGCACGAGCTCATCCCCGAGTGTCAGCGCAACCAGAAAGCACAGCCGTATGCGGCGACAATGGGCATTGTGACGGGCTTTGCGCTAATGATGCTTTTGGACGTGATGCTGGGATGAAATTTTAAGATAGAATAAAAAGTCCGAAACACGGTTTAGGTGCTTCGGACTTTTGCTGTTTTGTTGTATTTTACGCCTTTGCGGGTTCTGCGGCGGGGACAGTGAGCAGCTTTTTCCAGCGGCCGCTGTAATAGTAGATGAGCAGCGGGATGATGCCCAGAATGTAGCCGATCGGCGCGGCAAACCAAATACCTGTGGTGCCGATCCAGATGGGCAGAAGCAACGAGAGACCGATTTTGCTGCACAGCTCCACAACGGAGGAGACCATGGAAATGTTGATTTTGCCCATGCCCTTGACGGTGCTGTTATAAAGCCAGATCCATCCGAGGAACGGGAAGAACCACGCCTGAATGCGGATGAATTCGAGCGAATATTGGATAACTTCGGTCTCGTTCGGCTTGACGTACAGCGAGACGAGCAGCTCAGAAAAAATGAGTGTCAGCACGCCTGCAAAAATGCTCAGACCGCCGACAAGAAGGAAGATTTGCCGCACGCCAAGCTTGATGCGCTCTGCGTTTTTCGCGCCGAAGTTCTGCCCGACATAGACGGAAAAGCCGAACGAGAAATTGCTGAACAGCATCACGGCGAGGTTCTGCACGTTGCTGCCGACGGTGAACGCCGCGACGACGTTGGAGCCGTAGCCGTTGATGACGCGCGTAATGACCATCATGCCGACGGAAAGAAACAGGCTTTGCAGAGCCATTTGCGCACCCATGCCGAATATTTTAAGGCTGACGGGCATATCCGGGCGCAGGGTATGGCGCTTCGGCATCAGATCGGGGTATTTGCGGAACATGACGAGGATGCAGATGGCGGCGGAGATGGCCTGCGAGCCGACCGTTGCAACGGCGACACCCGCAACGCCCATGTTGAGACCGATGACGCTGATGAGGTCGAGGATAACATTCAAAATGGAGCACAGAATGAGGAAATACAGCGGTGTTTTGCTGTCGCCGAGTGCGCGCAGGATAGATGCCGCGGCGTTATACGCAAACTGTGCGATGCCGCAGCCGCAGACAATCTGAATGTATAAAACGGACATGTCGATGACGTCTTCCGGCGTTTTTAAAAGCTGCATGAGCGGCCGCGCGGCGAAAACGCTGATGAGACCCAGAACAACGCCGAGCAAAAGGGTGATCCACCCGGAGGCGACGATGCCCTTGCGCACGCGGTCGGTGTCGTTTGCGCCGACGTATTGCGAAAGCACGATGGAAATGGCACTCGTCACGCCGGTTGCAAGCAGCAGGATGAGGCCCGTTGTGGACGTGGTGGCACCGATGGCGGCCAGCGCGTGCGAGCCGACGAAGCGGCCGAGCACGGCGGAGTCCACCATGGAATAAAGCGACTGGAAAATACTGCCGATCATCATGGGCAGCGCAAAACGAAGCATCAGGTTGATCGGTTTGCCCTGCGTCATGTCGATGGCACCGGACGGTTTGGACATGATACAACAACTCCTAAAAAAGATTAAGGTAAACCGTTCCGTAGAAAATAAGGGTAAACCGCGTTTGTAGAACCTCTTCGCTGCGTGTTAGTTTACAAGTATCATTGTACCAAGAAAGCAACGCGAGTTCAATGAACGGTTTACCCAAATCAACGGAAAAAATATTTGGCTATTTTTGCCAATAATTAAATGTTAAACGATGGAATAGGTGAACATTTCGTAGTGCAGCGCGGTGCCGATGTCGATCTCCTCCGGTAAAAGCGCGCGAGCGACCAGAATTTCATCGTGCGTGTCATTGTCCGTTCGGCGCAAAACGGCGTAGTCGCCGTCGATGCTCGCCACTTCGTATTCGTAAGGGCCCATTATACCACCGTACCTTCTTTAACAAATGTGGCGGCGTGCTCACGCGCGGCCTCGTAGTCCTGCGCTAAGATGAGGTAGGCTTTCGTGAAGCGCTTTGCGTTCGGGTCTTCCGGCTCAATGGCGCGCTCCATTAAAAGAACACCGTCCGTTTCGGAGACCTCGTGAAAACCCATCTTTTTGTGGAATGCCACGGCGGCATCGTTCGGCAGATTGATGTGCGCTGTAACGCGGCGGTAATTTGCATGGTGCATGATGTCCAGCATCAGGCTGTATAAAGACGTGCCCACGCCGCTGTGCAGACATTTTTCGGAGACGTACAGCTGTGCGTCGGCAGAGAACAGGTCGTCCTTCGGAATATCGCGGTCGGTCAAAAAGCAGAATCCCGCCGTCTGGTTGTTGATCTCCGTCAGAATCCACATACGGCCGTATGTATAGGTGTCGATGCGCTGCACGTACTCGGCGAGCGTCGGCACTTCGGTGTCAGGCGTGTAGTGTGTCTTTTCGACGTAGGGTGTGTAAATTTTGAGCATGGACGGGCCGTCCCACTCGTTCGTTCTGCGTACTGCAACTCTGAAATCACTCATATTTTCAGTTCCTTTCGCTCATAACTTCTGCATATAGGGGAATAGACGGTGCGGCACCGGGGCGCGAGACCGCAATGGCAGCGGCTTTTGCCGCGAGGGTCAGCGATTTTTTCGGCGAAAGCCCATCCAGCATACCGCGCATGAAATAGCCCGTGAACGTATCGCCGGCCGCGGTGGTATCGACCGCACGGACAAGCTCCGCCGGGGCAAACGCGCGCTTATCTTCTTTGGCGTACCACGCGCCTTTACTGCCGAGCGTTAAGACTGCGGCGGCGTGCGGGTATTTTTGAAGGAGCTTATCCAAAATAGCGGTGGGAATCTTTGTGCCGGTCAGCTGTTCGCCCTCCACTTCGTTCAAAACGAACACGGAAACGAGCGACAGATTGCACTTTAAAACGTTTTCGTTCATCGGGGACGGATTGAGCCAGATCTCCATGCCGCGCGCATGGGCTTTTTCGAGAATATACGGCAGCGCGCTGATCTCGTTTTGCAGCAGGAGAATGTCGCCTGCGCCGAATTGCGCAAGCACGCGGTCGGTATATGCTTCATCCACAGCCCCGTTGGAGCCGCTGAAAAGCAGAATAGCGTTCTGTGCCTCTCGGCTGACCTGAATGACGGTGTGCCCGCCCGGCATATCGCGCGTTTCGATGAGGGAGGTATCTACGCCGTTTTGGTTCAATAAATCGCGCAGGTGCTCGCCGTCCGTGCCGATGAGTCCCGCATGGCAGACGGAAAGCCCCGCCCGCACAAGCGCAATGGACTGGTTTAACCCCTTGCCGCCCGGGAACACGGTGCGGCTTTCGCTTTGAATGGTCTCACCGCCCTGCAAAATGTGGTCGACCTTATAAACATAGTCTGTATTGAGTGAGCCGAAATTCAAGATCCTCTTCAAGGTTTTGCACTCCTCTGTTTCAAAATCAATACAAGAATAGCACGAACAAAGCCCGCCGTCAAGGAAAGCAGGACAAAAGAAAAAACGCAAAAACCCAATATTTCAGCGGTTTCGCCAAGGCGGAACATATTCACAAAACGCGCGAAAAGTGGTATAATATTTCGGTTAACGAGCAAACCGAGTTTTTAATCCGTTTTTTGCCGTATCCCGCGCATGCAAAACGGCGCGGCCGGTTTTGAATTTTTTGAAGCAGTTTGAAGTTAAGAACGATAAAGAAAGGGATTGATAAAGATGGGAAAAAGAGAAAATTTGCGCAACGTAGCCATTATTGCACACGTTGACCACGGCAAGACCACCCTTGTGGACCAGCTTCTGCGCCAGAGCGGCGTTTTCCGCAGCAACGAAGCCGTAACCGAGCGCGTCATGGACTCCGGCGATTTGGAGCGTGAGCGCGGCATTACGATCCTCTCCAAAAACACAGCTGTCATGTACAATGACATCAAAATCAATATTGTTGATACCCCGGGCCATGCCGATTTCGGCGGTGAGGTGGAACGTATTCTGATGATGGTAGACGGCGTTCTGCTGCTTGTCGATGCGTTTGAGGGATGTATGCCGCAGACGCGCTTCGTTTTAAAGAAGGCGCTTGGTCTTGGCAAAAAGCCGGTCGTTGTCGTCAATAAGGTCGACCGTCCGGGCGCACGTCCGCTTGAAGTCGTGGACGAAGTGCTTGACCTCTTCATTGAGCTCGGTGCAGACGAAGACCAGCTCGATTTCCCGGTGGTCTACGCTTCCGCACGTGACGGCTACGCCATGAACCAGCCGGACGAAAAGGGCACGGATATGAAGCCGCTGTTTGAAGCCATTATAAACGATGTTCCGGCGCCGGAGGGTGACCTTGACGGCCCGACGCAGGTGCTGTTCTCCAACATTGACTATGATGAGTACGTCGGCCGTATCGGTATCGGCCGTGTGGAGCGCGGCTCCGTAAAGGTCGGCCAGACCGTTACCATCTGCAGCAGCACAAGCGACGAAAAGCGCAACGCGCGCATTACGAAGCTCTACCAGTTTGAGGGCCTCAAGCGCGTGGACGCAGAGAGCGCAGAGCTCGGCGACATCGTGGCCGTTTCCGGCATGGCAGACCTCAACATCGGTGAGACCGCCTGCGACCCGGAGCACGTGGAGCCGCTGCCGTTCGTCAAGATCGACGAGCCGACCGTTTCTATGATGTTCATGGTCAACAATTCACCGTTTGCGGGCCGCGAGGGCAAATATGTCACCTCCCGCAACTTGCGCGACCGCCTGTTTAAGGAGGTCGAAACGAACGTTGCTATGCGCGTGGAAGAGACGGATTCCGCCGATACGTTTAAGGTATCCGGCCGCGGCGAGCTGCACCTCTCCATTCTTATCGAGCAGATGCGCCGCCAGAACTACGAATTCCAGGTCTCCCGCCCGAGCGTTATTTTCAAGGAAGAAAACGGCAAGAAGCTGGAGCCGATGGAGCTTTTGATGATTGAAGTTCCGGATAACTACGTCGGCGCGGTCATGGAAAAGCTCGGTACCAGAAAGGCAGAGCTGCTCAACATGGGTACCCGCGACAGCGGCACCACGCACCTTGAATTCAGGATCCCGTCCCGCGGCATCATGGGCTACCGCTCCGAGTTCCTTACGGACACGAACGGCAACGGCATCATGAACCACGTGTTCGATTGCTACGAGCCGTATAAGGGAGATATTCAGCAGCGCAGCACCGGTTCTCTCGTTGTACACGAGACCGGCGAGTCCACGGCTTACGGCCTGTTCTACGCACAGGACAGAGGCCGCCTGTTTATCGGGCCGGGCGTACCGGTTTACGAGGGCATGATTGTCGGCAGCAACCCGAAGGGCGACGACATTGTCATCAACGTCTGCAAGAAGAAGCACGCGACAAACACCCGTGCTTCCGGCTCCGACGACGCACTGAAGCTGACCCCGCACACCGTGCTCTCTCTGGAGCAGTCCCTCGAGTTCATCGCGGACGACGAGCTTGTGGAGATCACGCCGAAGAGCATCCGCATGCGCAAAATGGTGCTGAGCAAAGAGCTGCGCATGAAGCAGGCTGCGAAAAAGAAGTAATTCATAAACCTGACCAACGGAAAAGACACACGGAGAGCCAATGAATATCGTTATTTTGGATCTGGAGTGGAACGGTGCGTACAGCCGCCGTCTCCACGGCTTTATCAATGAGATTATCGAGTTCGGCGCTGTCAAGCTCGATGCACAACTGAATATCACAGACCGGTTTTCCTGCTTTGTCAAACCGCAGGTGACAAAAAAGATCAGCGCGATTATCTCGGACCTCACCAACATTACGGATGCGAATCTTTTGGACGCGCGCCCGTACATGCAGGTGATGAGCCGCTTCAAAAAATGGGCGGGCGACTGCGTGATTGCCACGTGGGGCACGTCGGACATTCTGGCGCTGATTGAAAACTGCCGCTATTTCGGCGGCGGGGAGACCGTTCCGTTTTTGCAGCGCTATGTCGATTTACAGCAATACGTGGAAAAGCGCCTTGGCGAGGACGGCAAGGAGCAGCTTGGGCTTTCCAAAGCGGCAGAGTTGCTTTCCATTGATGACGGTGCGCTCGACCACCACCGCGCGCTCGACGACAGCGTGCTGTCCGCTATGGTGCTGGAGCGCATTTACACAAAGGATACGTTCCGCCCGTTCATTCAGGACTGCAAGGACCCGGAGTTTTACAGACGCATCACGTTTAAAACGACGTATATCTGTGACGTGAACAGCCCGTTGATCGAAAAGGAGCATCTGCATTTCACGTGCGAAAAATGCGGCGGCGAAGCAAAGCGCCGCGGCAAATGGACTGTAAAAAACAAGAGTCTGCGCAGCACATTTAAGTGCGAAAAGTGCGGCTACGAATTCTGCGGTCAGCTGCGCGTGAAGCAGAAGTATGAGGGTATTATCGTGAGCCGCAAATCCATTCCGCTGCCGAAAATCGAAAAGCCGCGCCGCGCCGAAAATGCAGACATCGCCGATATGCGTCTGACAATCAAGGAAAACGGTGTGGGACTGCTGACGTTTAAGGCGTGGGAGAATATCCCGTACCTTACGCACTGCTTCTCTACGCGCATCGGCGGCGTGAGTGAAGAAGAGTTTGCTGCTATGAACCTCGGCTTCAACCGCGGCGACAGCGACGAAAATGTAAAAGAAAATTTCCGTCTCATCGCTCAAGCGGCGAATATTCCTGCAGAGAATATAACGGCGGGCGCGCAGGATCACCACACGAACGTGCGCCGCGTCACGATGAAAAACGCCGGCACGGGTATTTGGAAGCCGAAGGACATGGAAAGCGTGGACGGTCTTGTGACGGATGAGCCGAATCTGCCGCTGCTTATTTACGCGGCGGACTGTGTGCCGCTTTACTTCTACGACCCCATTCATCACGCCATTGGGCTTTCGCACGCCGGTTGGCGCGGCACGGTGAACGGCATGGCAAAAGCTACCGTAGAGAAAATGCAGGAGGAATTCGATACCCGCCCCGAGGATTTGCTCGCGGCTATCGGTCCGTCCATTGCAAAGGAGTGCTTTGAGGTGGACGCCCCGTGTGCGGAGGAATTCCTCGCGCTGCCCGACAGCGACAAATTCGTCACGGACGACGGCAACGGCAAATTCCACGTTGATCTTTGGGCGTGCAACCGTGCGTTCTTATTAGGCGCAGGCGTGCTGCCCGAGCACATCACAACGGGCGGCGTGTGCACCATGTGCAACAGCGACCTGCTGTTTTCACACCGCGTGACGCGCGGCAAGCGCGGCTCTAACGCCGGGTTCCTGATGCTCAGGGAACAAAACGCATGAGCGTTTGCACACTGTGCCCGCGAAAATGCGGTGTTGACCGTGAAATAATGCGCGGCTACTGCCAAAGCGGCGGCAAAATGCACATTGCGCGCGCGAAGCTCCATTACTGGGAGGAGCCGCCCATCAGCGGTACGCGCGGCAGTGGCACGATCTTTTTTACCGGCTGCTCGCTGCGCTGCGCGTTTTGCCAGAACAGCGAGATTTCCGGCGAAAGCCTACACGGCAAGGATTTTACGGTTGAAGAATTTATCGAGACGATAAAAAAACTCGAAGCTATGGGCGCGCACAACATCAACCTTGTTACGCCGACGCACTTTGCATCGCAAATTGCCGAAGCGCTGCGCATCTATAAGCCGCGCGTGCCCGTTGTCTACAACTGCGGCGGGTATGAATCGGTCGAGACACTGCGCATGTTAGAGGGGCTCATCGACATTTACCTGCCGGATTTCAAATATGCGGACGACGATCTCGCCGTGCGGCTTTCCAATGCGCCGCACTACTGTGAAACGGCGCTTGCTGCCATTCATGAGATGGTGCGACAGACGGGCGAAAATGTGTACGACGAAAACGGCATGCTGCAAAAGGGCATCATCATTCGGCAACTCATTTTGCCCGGCCACACGCGCAATTCCATGCAGGCGCTGGAGCTCATCAAACAGCATTTCCCGGGCGTGCCCGTGAGCCTGATGAGCCAGTATACGCCGATGGGACGTGTTTTGCACGAGCCGGAATTTGCGGACATCAACCGCCGCATCACCCTGCGGGAGAGCCGCAAGGTACAAAATTATATGTTGGAACTGGGTTTGCCCGGCTTCTGCCAAAAGCGCAGCGCCGCCGGCGAACGTTATATACCGGATTTTACACAGTTTGACACGGTCAACTTAGGGGAGGAAAAATCCATGCAGACAACGATCCAGCTTCTTTCACCGATGGAAAAAGTCATGGCGCAGGAAGAAAAGACCTTTGCGCCGTACCCGAAGGCGAGCGCTCTGCGCGGAGAAGAGACCGCGTTTCAGGCCATCGTCACGGGCGAGGGCGAGCACTACATGGAGGTGCGCACCGATGCACCCGTTAAAGTGGCGGTGTACCGCGAGGGCTATGTGCCGTGCACGCTTTCCGCGTACCCGGACAGGTTCGATGATGACTACATCACAACAGAGCCGAGCACGTTCCCGGATGTGCTGTATCCCGTCACGGACGGCGCGGTGAACGTCAACGGCCGCGAGGTGCTGTGGGTGAGCCTCAAAGTGAACGACGATGCCGCGGGCGGCGATTACCCCGTGGAGATCAGCGCAAACGGCAAAAGCGAAATTTTCCGTTTGACGGTCGTGCCGGTCACTTTGCCGGAGCAGAAGCTCACGTTCACGCAGTGGTTCCATGGCGACTGCATCGCAGCGCGCTACGGCGTGGAGATTTACTCAAAAGAGCACTGGGCATTGTTAGACAAGTATATGCGCATGGCATCGGAACACGGCATGAACATGATCCTGACGCCGGTGTTCACTCCCGCGCTCGATACCGAGATCGGCAAAGAACGCCCGTGCACGCAGCTTGTGGAGATTACAAAGAACGACGCGGGTTATCATTTTGATTTCGCAAGGCTTGCCCGCTGGGTGGAAACCGCAAAGGACTGCGGCATTTCTAAGTTTGAGATTTCCCACTTCTTCACACAGTGGGGTGCAAAATGTGCGCCGAATATTTACGTCACCGAAAACGGCGAACGCAAGCTGAAATTCGGTTGGCATACTGCGGCAACCGACCCGGAATACGCGGCATTATTGCATGCGCTGCTGCCGCAGCTGCTTACATTCTTTGAAGAAGTAGGCGTTGAAAAAAGTGACCTTATGTTCCACATTTCGGACGAGCCGAGCGAGGAGCACAAGGCGGACTACTTAAAGGCGAAAGCTGTTGTGGAACCGTATTTGCCCGGCTGCATTCTGCGCGACGCGCTCTCGTCGTATGATTACTACACGGAGGGGCTCGTCAAGCACCCCGTCGTCGCGACGAATCATATCACGCCGTTTACCGAAAACGATGTGCCGGATCTGTGGGCGTACACCTGCTGCGGCCAGTGCGTGGACGTGGGCAACCGTTTCCTCGCGATGCCCTCAAACCGCAATCGCATTTTGGGCGTGCAGATGTGGAAGTATCACATCACGGGCTTCCTGCACTGGGGCTATAACTTCTGGAATTCGCAGCTCTCCAAAGCTGTTATTGATCCGTTCAAGGTGACGGACGCAGGCGGCGCGTTCCCGGGCGGCGACGGATTTTCCGTCTATCCCGGCGAAAACGGCCCGCTGCCGTCGCTGCGGCAAAAGGTTTTCGCCATGGCGCTTTATGATATGCGCGCGTTGTCGCTCGCCGAAGAAAAGCTCGGGCGCGAAAGCGTCTTAAAACTGCTCGGAGACGGCGAAAGCATGACGTTTGCAAACTATCCGCGCACATCGTCCTATCTGCCTGATCTGCGCGAGCGCGTGAACGAAGCCATCGGAAATGCGTGCAAATGAATTAATTTTTTAAAGACTGTCGTACTGTTTCGGTGCGGCGGTCTTTTTTCTGAAATTTGCTCTACCCATATTTGTCATTTTGTGCTATGATGAATAGAAACAAGGAAGGGAATGACCGAAATGTTAAAGACTTCTGAAACCACCGAAAAGCTGCTGAAGTTTATCGACGCTTCTCCGTCGTGTTTTCATGCGGTGAAAAATATATGTGTAATGTTGGAAGACGCGGGCTGCATTCGCCTGCTTGAAAATGAAACCTGGACGCTCGAAAAGGGCAAGCGCTACTTTACGACGCGCAACGGCTCTTCTGTTTTGGCGTTCTCCGTGCCGGAAAACTATAACGGCATGCAGATTGTCTCCGCGCACAGCGATTCCCCGACGTTCCGCGTAAAGAGCGGCGCGGAGATCACCGTAGAGGGTCACTACAAAAAGCTCAACACCGAAGGCTACGGCGGCATGATCCTTTCCACGTGGTTTGATCGTCCGCTGTCGCTTGCCGGCCGCGCCGTGGTGCGTACCGAAAGCGGCGTAAAGAGTGTGCTTTTGAACATTGACCGCGACCTGTGTATCATCCCGAGCCTTGCCATTCACATGACGCGCGGCATGGCAGACCACAAGTTAAACCCGCAGGTCGATCTGCTGCCCTTGCTCGGCGGCGAAAACGCCGATTATAACGCGCTCATCGCGGAAGAGGCAGGCGTTAAAAAGGAAGATGTCATCTCGAGCGATATGTTCCTCTATCCGCGCCAGCACGGCGTTGTATTCGGCATGGAGAACGAATTTATTGCATCCCCGCGCCTCGACGACCTCCAGTGCGCGTTCTCCGCAACGGAAGCGTTTTTGAACGCGGAAAACAAAGAAAAGCTGCTCATCAGCGCCGTGTTCGATAACGAAGAAGTCGGCTCGCTGACAAAGC